>VOFC01005157.1_pt1 | contig 100233 bp, 118 predicted proteins | sample 5384161 | NCBI WGS metagenome assembly VOFC01 (sample SAMN12384722, study PRJNA508395) | human gut metagenome | isolation source: healthy gut B | host: Homo sapiens
CGCTTTACAACTTTACCGAGATAAAGTAAAATAAAGACAGAACACACCCGGGTGTGCCCATTGTGTGCGGAAGGTGCCGCACCCACCGGCCGGGGAGGACCGGTGCAGGATGGTGTAAGAAGAACAGGGGGGAACCGACATGGAATTTGATCTTTCGACGCTGCAGCCCAAGGAGCGTGCCTCCTTTGCCCTGCGGGCGCTGTACGAGGCCGCAGGGTGCCGCAAGTACCACATGGGCCGGTTTGAGGAGTACAGCCTGTATCAGGCCAACCGCAGCTTTCTTTCGTCGGAACAGGTCATCACCTTCACCGACCTGGACGGCCGTCTGCTGGCTCTCAAGCCGGACGTGACCCTCTCCATTGCCAAAACGGCGCAGCCCGCCCCCGGCGAGACGCTGCGCTACTACTACCACGAGAACGTCTACCGCCCCTCGGCAGAGAGCCACACCTTCAAGGAGATCGGCCAGATGGGTCTGGAATTTCTGGGCGGTGTGGGCGAAGCGGAAGTGCAGCAGGCCGTGTGTCTTGCGGCGCAGTCGCTGGGGCAGCTGGGCACCGACTGGGTGCTGGAATGAGCCACATGGGCTATCTGTTCGGCCTGCTTCGATGCTTTACAGGTGCCGGAGGACGCCCGCGCCGGCCTGCTGCGCAACGCTGGGCCAGAAAAACGCCCACGAGCTGCGGGCCGCTGCCCTCGCCGCCGGGCTGGATCGGAGGACGCCGCCGACACCCCTGACGGCCCTGCTCTCCCTCAGCGGGGAGCTATGCCGTGGCCCTGCCCAAGGCCGAAGCCCTGTGCCGCAACGCCCATGGAGGCCGCGTGGCCGAGCTGCACGCGCTGGCCGAGCCGCTGGCAAAGGCGGGCGGCAGCATCCGGCTGGACCTGACCCTTGCGGGCGAGATGGAGTACTACAACGGCCTTATTTTTTCCAAGGCTACCTCCGCCCTGCCCCGCCCCCTGCTCAAGGGCGGCCGGTACGACCTGCTGATGCAGCAATTCACCCCCGGGGCGGTGCCATCCGGTTTGCCGTCTATCTGGACGAGCTGGACCGCCTGAGCGCTCCGCTGCCGCCCGTCCAGAAGCAGTACGCCAATCAAGGAATGCTGAACGTGGCCCTGCCCAAGGGCCGCCTGGGCGATAAGGTCTACGATCTGCTGGCCAGGATCGGCTACGGCTGCCCGGAGGACTACAACGCCACCCGCAAGCTGGTGGTGGAGAACCCGGCGGCCGGCATCCGCTACTTCCTCGTCAAGCCCAGCGATGTGGCCATCTACGTCGAACACGGCGCGGCGGATGTAGGCATCGTGGGCAAGGACATCCTCACCGAGGCAGCCGACGTGTACGAGCTGCTGGACACCGGCCTGGGCAAATGCCGCATGTGCGTGGCGGCCCCGGCGGACTACCGGGATGACCCAGGCCGCCCGGTGCGGGTGGCGACCAAGTTCGTCAACGTTGCAAAAGCCTACTACGCCTCCCAGGGCCGGGACATCGACATCATCAAGCTGAACGGCTCCATCGAGCTGGCCCCCGATTTTGGGCCTCTCGGACGTCATTGTGGATATCGTGGAGACGGGCACCACCCTGCGGGAGAACGGCCTGAAAGTGGTCACGGAGTTTTTGCCCATCTCGGCCCGGTTCATTGCCAATAAGGCGAGCTACCAGTTCAAACACAACGAGATGGAACGCATGCTCACAAAGCTGCGGGCAGCAGCTTGCAGAACAGGAGGCAGCAAAATGATCAAGCTCTATGATTTTGACTCGCTCAAGCCCGGAAGAGATTTTAAACCGCGACATCCGCGCCGAGAAGAACGTGGAAGACGTGGTGGACGCCATCCTTGCGGATGTCCGCACCCGGGGCGATGAGGCCCTGAAAGAATACGCCCTCAAGTTCGATGGCGCGGAGATCGAGAATTTACAGGTCACACAGGAAGAGATCGAGGAGGCCTTTGCCAACATGGACCCCTACTTCCTCGAGACCCTGCGGCAAGCCGCGGCCAACATCGAAAACTTCCACCGCCAGCAGGTGCACAAGAACTTTGTGGTCAACGACAAGCCCGGCATCGTGCTGGGGCAGAAGTACACCCCCATTGAAAAGGCGGGCGTGTATGTGCCCGGCGGCACGGCGGCTTACCCCTCCACCGTGCTTATGGATGTGATCCCCGCCAAGGTGGCGGGCGTGGCCGAGATCGTCATGACCACCCCCGGCGGGCAAGGACGGCAAGGTGAACCCCGTCATCCTGGCCGCGGCGGCCACGGCGGGCGTGACCAAAATTTTCAAGACCGGCGGCGCCCAGGCCGTGGCCGCGCTGGCCTACGGCACCCAGACTATCCCTGCCGTGGACAAGATCGTGGGCCCCGGCAACATCTATGTGGCTACCGCCAAGCGCAAAGTCTTCGGCAAGGTGGGCATTGATATGATCGCAGGCCCCAGCGAGATTCTGGTGCTGGCCGACGGCGGCTGCAACCCCGCCTGGGTGGCAGCGGATCTGCTGAGCCAGGCCGAGCACGACAAGCTGGCCAGCCCCGTCCTTGTCACCGACAGCCCGGAGCTCGCCAAGGCCGTGCAGGCCGAGCTGGAGGTACAGATTCCGCAGCTGCCCCGCGCCGCCATCGCCCGCGCCAGCGTGGACGACAACGGCAAGATCATCGTCTGCACCGACCTGCACAAGGCCATCGAAGCCTGCAACATCATCGCACCGGAGCATCTGGAAGTGTGCGTGGAAGACCCCTTCGGCGTGCTGAACGAAATCAAGAACGCGGGCAGCATCTTCCTGGGCCGCAACGTGCCGGAGGCACTGGGCGATTACTTCGCCGGCCCCAACCACACCCTGCCCACCAGCGGCACCGCCCGCTTCTCCAGCCCCCTGGGCGTGGACGATTTCGTCAAGAAATCCAGCTTTATTTACTACACCCGGGAGGCACTGGGCGAAGTTGCCCCCCGCATTGCGGACTTTGCGGAGCGGGAGGGCCTGCATGCCCACGCAAAGAGTGTGACCATCCGGTACGAGAAAAAAGGAGGCGAGGTCGTTCGCCATAACAGAATAGACCTGAGGAAACCATTATGAGCCGAATGAGCCGTTTTCTTTCCCCCACCTTGTCCGCTGTCACCCCCTACACCCCGGGGGAGCAGCCGCAGGACCAGCAGTACATCAAACTGAACACCAACGAGAGCCCCTATCTGCCCAGCCCGGCGGTGCTGGAAGCCGTGAGTGAAGCCGAGGTGGAAAAGCTCCGCCTCTACTCCGACCCCGCCTGTGCCGACCTGCTCCAGCGGCAAAGCACTTTGGGCTGCAGCCGGATCAGATCATGCCCGGCAACGGCAGCGACGAGAACCTCTTCTTCGCGCTCCGGGCGTTCTGCGACGAGAGCACCCGCTGGCCTATGCGGACATCACCTATGGCTGCTACGGCGTGTGGTGCGGGCTACTGCACATCCCCAGCCACATCATCCCGCTGAAGGATGATTTCACGCTGGACCCGAAGGACTACGATGGCCTGCACCAGACCATTGTTATCGCCAACCCCAACGCCCCCACCGGCCTTGCCCTGCCGCGCAGCGCCATCGAGGGCATCCTGCAGGCCAACCCCGACAACGTGGTCATCGTGGACGAGGCCTATGTGGACTTTGGCGGGGAGAGCTGCGTGCCCCTCATCGACCAGTACGAGAACCTGCTGGTGATCCAGACGTTCTCCAAGTCCCGCCAGCTGGCGGGTGCCCGGCTGGGTCTGGCCATGGGCAATGCAAAGCTCATTGCCGACCTGAACCGGGTCAAGTTCAGCCTGAACCCCTACAACATCAACCGCCTGACCCTGAAAGCCGGTCAGGCCGCGCTGGAAGATACCGCCTACTTCGACCGACCCGTGCGGCCATCGTGGACACCCGCGCCTGGACGAAGCAGCAGCTGGAAGCGAGCGGCTTCACCTGCCTGGACAGCCGCTCCAACTTCCTGTTTGCAAGTACGGACCGGAAAGACGGAGGCGCACTATACAAAGAGTTGAAGAAAAACGGCATTCTGGTGCGGCATTTTGACGCACCCCGCATCGCCAACTGGCTGCGCATCACCATCGGCACGCCGGAGGAAATGCAGGCGCTTGTGGCAACTCTGGACAAGATTCTGGAGGAATGAGCCATGCGGGAAGTGATCTCTCGAACGCAACACCAACGAGACCCAGATCGACCTGACGCTGGATCTGGACGGCTCCGGCCGTTACGAGATCGACACGGGGTGCGGCTTCCTGAACCACATGCTGGAGCTGTTTGCCCGGCACGGCCGCTTCGACCTCGTCCTCACCTGCCACGGCGATGTGGAGGTGGACTACCACCACACCACCGAGGATGTCGGCATCGCACTGGGGCAGGCGTTTGCCAAGGCTCTGGGCGATATGCGGGGCATCCAGCGCTACGGCAGCTTCACTCTGCCTATGGACGAAGCACTGATCCTCTGCGCGGTGGATATCTCCGGGCGCTGTACCCTCAACTGGGATGTCCGCTGCCAGACCGAAAAAGTAGGCGATTTTGACGTGGAGTGCGTGCAGGAGTTCTGGCAGGGCTTTGTGCGCAGCCTGCCCGGCACAGTCCACTTTGTACAATTTGCAGGCGAAAATACCCACCACATCCTCGAAGCCTGCTTCAAGGGAGGCCGATCACATGCGCTGAGCGCGGCCGTGCGCATCGACGCAGCCCACAAGGACGAGATCCCCTCCACGAAAGGACTGCTGGTATGATCGCAATTGTTGATTATGGCGTGGGCAACTTGTTCAGCCTGAAATCCAGCCTTGCCCAGCTGGGGCAGGACACGGTGGTCACCGCCGACCCCGATACCATCCGCAAAGCCGACCGGATCATCCTGCCCGGCGTGGGAGCCTTTGGCGACGCCATGGACAAGCTGGTGGCCACCGGCCTTGTGCCGGTAATCCGGGCCGAGGCGGAAAAAAAGCCCCTGCTGGGCATCTGTCTGGGAATGCAGCTGCTGTTTGAGAAAAGCTACGAATACGGCGAGCACGCAAGGCTGGGATTTATCCAAGGCGAGGTCTGCCCGCTGGAGCCGGACCTGAAAGACAAGAGCGCTGAAGTACCCCAGATCGGCTGGAACGCACTGCACATCGTGAAAGACGACCCGCTGTTCCAGTATATCCGCGAGGGCGAGTATGTATATTACGTCCACAGCTATTACGGCAAGAACTGTACCGAGAGTACACTGGCGACCAGCGAGTATTCCATCCCGGTCACCGGCGCGGTACGGGCGGGGCGGGTGTACGGCACCCAGTTCCACCCGGAAAAGAGCGGCGACACCGGCCTGCGCATCCTGAAAGGCGTTTGCGGAGTTATAAGGAGAATATGATGCAACTGTTTCCAGCCATTGATCTGCGCGGCGTCAAGGTGGTGCGCCTGACCCAGGGCGACTACAGCCGCATGACCGTCTACGGACCGACCCCTGTGCCCAGGCGCGGCAGTTCTGTGGCCGCAGGGGCAAATATCTCCACGTTGTCGATCTGGACGGCGCGAAAGACGGTACCCTCTCCAATTACGACACCATTGCCGCACTGGCAAAGCAGGGCGGCCTGTATATCGAGGTCGGCGGCGGCATCCGCGACGAGGAGCGGATCGAAAACTATCTCTCCCTCGGCGTGGGCCGCTGCATCCTGGGCAGCGTGGCGGTGACGGACTTTGCGTTTACCGCCCGGATGCTGCAGAAATACGGCGACAGGATCGCCGTGGGCGTGGATGCCAAGGACGGCTATGTGGCCATCCACGGCTGGAAAGAGGTCAGCGCCGAGCCGGGCATGGACTTCTGCAAGCGGCTGGCAGAAGCTGGCTGCACCGCCATCATCTACACCGATATTGCCTGCGACGGCGCGATGCAGGGTACCAATCTGGCCCTGTACCGCCAGCTGGCAGCAGAGGTGCCCGGCGTGGCCTTTACGGCCAGCGGCGGCATCTCGTCCGAGGCGGAGCTGCTGGAACTGAAGGAGATGGGCACCGCAGCCGCTATTCTGGGCAAGAGCCTGTACACCGGCGCACTGAACCTTGAACGCTGCGTACAACTGGTACAGGATTGAACGGAGGGGAAACCGATATGATCACAAAACGCATCATCCCCTGCCTGGACGTGCGCAGCGGGCGCGTGGTCAAGGGCACGAACTTCGAGGGCATCCGGGATGTGGCCGACCCCGTGGAGATGGCCCGGATGTACAATGCGGCCGGGGCCGACGAGCTGGTGTTTTACGACATTACCGCCAGCGTGGAGGGCCGGGGCCTGTTCACCGACATTCTGCGCCGGGTGGCCGGCGAGGTATTCATCCCGCTCACCGTGGGCGGCGGCATCAACACGCTGGAGGACTTTGACCGGGTGCTGAAATGCGGTGCCGACAAGATCAGCGTCAACTCCGGTGCCCTGCGGGACCCCGACCTGATCCCGGCGGCGGCCCGGCGCTACGGCAACCAGTGCGTGGTGCTCTCGGCGGATGTCAAACGGGTGAACGGCCAGTTCCGGGTATTCGCCAAGGGCGGCCGCGAGGACACCGGCCGGGATGCGCTGGACTGGATCCGCTGGTGCGTGGACCACGGTGCCGGGGAGATCTGCCTGAACAGCATCGACACCGACGGCGTGCGCAATGGCTTTGATCTGGAAATGCTGGACGCTGTGGCGGCCCGCGTAGACGTGCCCATCATCGCCAGCGGCGGTGCCGGAAAAAAAGAGGATTTTCTGGAGCTGTTCCACCACAAGGGCATCGACGCGGGCCTTGGCGGCCGGCATCTTCCACCAGAAGCTGCTGACCATCCGGGACCTGAAGGAATATCTGGCGGAGAATGGCGTGGAAATGCGCCTGTAAAAATACGCCGTACCCCTTGCGTTTGCAAGCCGAATACGCTAAACTAGAGCTATCCCATCCGGGGAGGGAGAAACGACCATGGAACTGAAATTTGACGAAAAGGGCCTGATTCCTGCCATTGTGCAGGATCACTACACCAAGCAGGTACTGACCCTGGCTTATATGAACGCGGAGACCCTGGCCCTGACCATTGCCGAGGGCCGCACCGTGTTCTGGAGCCGCAGCCGTCAGGAGATCTGGCGCAAGGGCGAGACCAGCGGCAACGTGCAGCGGGTGGTGTCCATCACTGCCGACTGCGACAAGGACGCACTGGTGGTGGAAGTGGTCAAGTCCGGCCCGGCCTGCCACACCGGGGCCGAGAGCTGTTTCTTCAACGAAGTATACGTCTCCCCGGAGCTGAAACAGTTCAGCTGGCAGGGCCTGTATGAACTGATCAAAGGCCGCAAGGATACCCCCAAAGAGGGCAGCTACACCACCTACCTGTTTGACAAGGGCCTGGAGAAGATCCTGAAAAAGGTGGGCGAAGAGTGCACCGAGGTCATCATTGCAGGCGAAAAAGAGGACAAGGAAGAAACCGTTTACGAGATCAGTGACCTTGCCTACCATGTTCTGGTGCTGATGGTCAGCGCCAGCATCACGGTGGAGGACGTGACCCGTGAACTGGAAAAACGACACGTCATTGACCATAAGGTCAAGCAGGAAAGGATGCAGTGAAGCAATTATGGCAGATTATAAGAAGTCCAGTGTCCATTGCCACTCCACCATGTGCGATGGCAAAAATACCTTGCAGGATATGGCAAGCGCTGCGTGCGCGCAGGGCCTGACCACGCTGGGCTTCACCGGCCATAGCTACACCCAGCGCGACCGCGAATACTGCATGAGCCCCAGCCGCACCGCCCAGTACAAGGCCACCATTGCCAAGCTCAAGGCCGAGTACAAGGGCAAGGTGGACATCCTGTGCGGCATCGAGTGGGACATCCTCAGCGAGGACAAGCGCACCGGCTACGATTACTGGATCGGCAGTGCACACCACCTGTACGGCAAGAACACCGGCAAGTATTACGAGATCGACTTCCGCCCGCAGGACCTGTGGGACTGCATCAACGACGACTTCGACGCCGACCCGCTGGCCGCTGTGGAAGCCTACTTTGCCGAGGTGGAAAAGGTGGCCGCCCTCAAGCCGGACATTCTGGCCCACATCGACCTGATCAAGAAGCTGAACGCCAAGGGTGAGTTCTTCGATGAGGAGTCGCCCCGCTACAAGGCTGCTGCTCTCAAGGCTCTGCAGGCCGCAAAGGACAACGACTGCCTGCTGGAAGTGAACACCGGCGGCGTTTACCGCGGCTACCGCAAGGACTTCTACCCTGGCCCCTGGCTGCTGGGTGAGTGGCAGAAGATGGGCGGCAAGGTGATCATCACCTCCGATTCCCACGACATTGCCAGCCTGACCTACGGCTTTGACGAGGCCGCTGCCGCCATCAAGGCCGCAGGCTTTACCAGCGTGGAGGTGCTCACCGGCCACGGCTTTGAGACCCAGGAGCTGTAAAGAGCACGATTGGAATTGCCGCCGCTTGCGCTCTGGCAATTTTCAGCGGAAAAATGTTTTTGATTTTGCAGTCAGAGCGGCCTGCGGGCCGCTCTGACTGCCTTTTCACGAGAGGGGCCGCCGCGGGCAGCTTCTTCGTAAAAAGCAACTGCATAAAACGACAAAACAAGGGACTGCTTTCCGGGCGGCCCCTTGTTTTGCGGTAAAAATAAAGTTGGAGGAACCCTATGACCCAGACCCAGTCCCGGAAGAAGAACCTCTTCCAGATGAATGTAGACCTGATGCACGGCCCCATCTTCAGGAGTCTGGTGCTGTTCATGCTGCCCATTCTCATTTCCAACCTGTTCCAGCAGCTGTACAACACCGTGGACACCATGATCGTGGGCAACGTGCTGGGCGACACCGCCCTTGCTGCCATTGGCTCCTGCGGAGCCATCTACGAGCTGCTGGTGGGCTTTGGCATCGGCATCGGCAACGGACTTTCCATCGTGGCTGCGCGCTCCTACGGCGCTCAGGACGAGGACCTGCTCAAGCGCACGGTGGCCGGGTCGCTGGTCATCGGACTGGTGGCGTCGCTGACCATCACCACGGCAGGCTTTTTCGGCCTGCGGCCCCTGCTGGAGCTGCTGGACACCCCCGCCGAAATTCTGGAAGATGCCTACCGCTACATCATCATCATTGATCTGGGCGTCATCGTCATGTTCGCTTACAACCTGTGCGCGGGCCTGCTGCGGGCCATCGGCAACAGTGTGATGCCGCTGGTGTTCCTGCTGCTCAGCTCGGCGCTGAACGTGGTGCTGGACCTGTGGTTCATTGCCGGGATGGGCATGGGCGTGGCCGGTGCCGCTGTGGCTACCGTGATCGCACAGGGCGTGTCGGTGGTGCTGTGCATCCTCTATGTCATGGCGCGGGTGCGCATCCTTATCCCGGGCCGGAAGCATCTGGACGTGGGCCGCAAGCTGTACTGGGACCTGTTCAGCCAGAGCAACTCCATGGGCCTGATGAGCAGCATCGTGTCTGCCGGTTCGGTGATCTTGCAGTACGGCATCAACGGGCTGGGCACCCTGACCATCGCCGGACACACGGCGGCCCGCAAGCTGTTTGCCTTCACGGATATGCCGCTCATCGCCATGGCGAATGCGGCGTCCACCTTCGTTTCCCAGAACCGGGGCGCAGGCCAGCCGGAGCGCATCCGAAAGGGAATGCGGGAGATCTACCTGTATTCGCTGGTGGTCATGGTGGTGACGGTGCTGCTGATGCAGGTGAGCGCCGAGTGGCTGGTGCGCATGGTGTCCGGCTCGTCGGAGGCCCTCGTGCTGGAAAACGGCGCACGCTATCTGCGTTGGACTTCCCCCTTCTATGCGGTGCTGGGGGTGCTGCTGTCCACCCGCTATGCCCTGCAGAGCCTGGGCGAAAAGGTGCTGCCGCTCTTCTCCAGCCTCATCGAATTCGTGGGCAAGATCGTGTTCGTGCTGTTCTTCATCCCCCGGTTTGCCTACAATGCCGTGATCCTCTGCGAGCCGGTGATCTGGTGCCTGATGGCGCTGTACCTTGTCGCTGTCTACCGGCATGATCCCTTTGTGTTCCCCAAAAAACAATGACCCGGTGCCCCGGGCAAACAAAAAAGCGTCCGCAGAGGCTTCTGCGGACGCTTTTATAATTGGGGTCTCCTTACAGGGCCGAGTAGCCAAAGCTGTTGACCAAGGCGTCGATGTGCTGGCCGGCCTTGCACAGAGGGCAGTCACGGCTGTCGTAGCTGGCGTAATCCGGCAGGCTGGCGGGGTCAAAGATGGAGGTGACCGGGTAGCCCAGGCACTCGTGGGTGGTGGCAAAAATAGCCGAAAGCCCGGCCACCATGCCGCCGTAGTAGTTCACGGCCTCCACAGCGGCCTGGACGGTGTAGCCGGTAGTGATGGAAGCGGCCAGGATGAGCACATGCTTGCCCTTGACCATGGGGGCGAGATTATCGCGCAGAATGATCTGGCTGCCGGAGGTGTACTCCGGGGTGTGACATAAATGGTCTGGTGGGCGTTCATGTTGGCAAAGCCGTCCTTGGTCAGCTCATTGGCCAGACAGGTGCCGATGACCTGCGTGCCGTCCAGACAGAGCACGGTGTCCACGATGGTGCTGTGCTGGTAGGCGGCCACCAGCTCCTTGGCCACGGCCTTGGCCTCGGAAAGGCGGGTCTTTTGGGTGGTCACGTCGATGTAATAGTTGATGTGGCTGTGGCTGGTGGCAAAATGTCCCTTGGCCACCCGCAGGAACAGGTCACTTTTCTTGGTGGGCAGCTTGACCATGTTGATCATAACAGACAGCACTCCTTTTTTCAGCCGGGCGGGCGCACCCGCCGCAAAATATAACAGCGCGGCGGCAAGTGGCTCTGCCGCTGCGCTTTGTCCGTTGCTTGTTCTTTTATTGTACCGGAAAACGGAACTGTGCACAAGACACAAAATCACTAAAAAACGATAGGCACTTTGCGACGAACTGCCCAACAAAAGGGCCAAAAATGCCCGCACCAAGGGTGCGGGCTGAAATGTAAAGATTGGAGAATTACTTGACGAGGTCTGCACCGAGGATCTTCCAGGTCATGCGGAGTTCAGGAGACTTGGCCGGGTTGGGGATATAGGTGAACTCCAGGGTGTCCTCAGGGCCGGGAGCATCCCCGGCATAGTCGGGGACATGGACCTTGTACTCACCCACAGTCCGGGGCGGGAGCTCGGAGAGGATTTCAGGATCCTTGCCGTCCTCCCCCCGAACAGCCTCGATGGTCAGGTTGAACTTGTTGTTCCACTTGCGGTTGCCCTTTGCATCCAGGACCTCTACCGTGAAGAGCTCGTTGGGGGTCATCATACGAAGGGGAGCATCGGAGTTGTTCTTCACCGTGAAGGTAAAGACACCGGTAGTGCCCTCCGTGTCCACGCTCTTCAGCAGGCCGCCGGTGGTGCCCAGGGTCGTGCCATAACCCAGCTTTTTGACAACAGGGTTGTTGGGGTCCTGGATCTCACAGCCGGTCAGCAGGCCGGCACCGGCCACAGCCACAGCGGTCATGGCAGAATACTTCAGAAAATCACGCCGGGAAAAAGTGTAAGACATGATACGTTCCTCCGTTTATCAACAAAATATGGTGTAAGGGTCAGCCCAAAGCAGGGACCGCAGTATCCGGGGAGATGATCCAGTTTGCGGTGTACTCGTTGTACTCGGTATCCGGGGTGTAGATGATACGCAGGGAAGCGACGGGGCATTCGATATCCTCGGCCTTCATCACAGACAGGCCGGATGCCTTAACGGTGTAGATGCACTCCTTGCCACGGCTGATGGGGTTGGTGTCGCCAGAGTCCAGGCGAGCGGTGACGTTGCCCTGGGTAGAACCCACAAAGATGTTTGCGATGCAGTTGTTGTTCTTATCGTAGGCCTTGACTGCAAAACGATTAGGGCTCACGATGATGGGATTCTTGCGGCCGTTGACGATATGGATCGTAAAGGTCGCATAGCCGTCGGTGGGATCATACTCCAAAGTCTCCAGAGTAGACTTTACCTTCAGCACGACATTATCACTGGGATAGGTGGTCTGGATCGCAGTTTCTGCGCCAGAACCGGAGCAGCCGCCCAGCAGGCTGGTACCGGCCACAGCCACAGCGGTCACGGCGGTGTATTTCAGAAACGAGCGGCGGGAGAAAACGGTAGACATGATTTTGTTCCTCCTCCTGGAATGTAAAATTATACAGTTTATGCCAATGGAAGTTACTTATACAATATGCGAAATGACCGCAAAAGTCAATGCTTTTTATAAAATAATTGTGAACATTCTGTGGGCATATCGTACAAAATGGACGAAATCGAATGCAATTATCCGCGGATCACATCGGCGGCCTTCATGGTAAAGGTCAGGGTCTTGTCCGGGGCAAAGGTGGGCATGTAGGTCACCTGCAGCTCCTTCCAGCCGGTGGGCACCTGCAGCATCAGCACGATGTAGCCGGAGCCCTGCGGGGGCAGGGTCTCGCTGTCGGAAAAGCTCTGGGAGTTGGAATTGTACAGCGAGATGTTGGCACTCACGGCGGCACCCTGGCCGTCGCAGGTGGCAACAAAGTCGGTGGTAGCAGCGGCCATGGCCTGGAAGTTGGCGTCCACGTTCTCCAGCGGGGGCACGGGGTAAGCGGCGTTGATGGCATCCACGCCCTGTGCACCGATGGTATAGGTCTCAGTCTTGCTGCGGTTCAGCACGGTCACGCGCACGCCCAGATACTCATAGCCGGGCCGTGCGGGATCCTGGGTCAGGTGGAACACGCTGGACAGCTGCACGCCCAGACCGTTCCAGTTCTTGACGGTGTCGCCCACCTTCACGTCGTTGACGGTGGTGTTGCTGCCATTGGTCTTGCAGCCGCTCAGCAGGCTGGCAGAGCCGACCGCTGCAGCGGAAACACCTGCACACTTCAGGAATGCACGGCGGGAAATCTTGTTCGACATAGGTATTGTCCTCCTCTTGATCGGTGGAAATGTTGTCCTTTCCAGAATCTTCTACTCTGTTTATACCGTTTTTGGTGCACAGATGCAAGAGTTTGGGGGAACAATTCACAGGAATATCACCCCGGTACGACGGGATTTCAGTCCTCAGGGGTCAGGCCCTTGACGTGGGTCTCGCTGGTCTTGACCAGATTCAGCAGGCTGGGGGTGTACAGCGGGAACTCGCGGGTCAGGCTCTCGGTGGTCATGGCAAGGCAGGCGGGGTCCTTTACGCCCTCGCCACCCTTCAGGTCCTCCCCGGCCAGCAGGGCTTCCACATTGGCCTCGGACATGCGCATCACGGCGTCGGAATAGCCGCGCCAGCGGCTGGGCACCGATGCTGAACATGCTGGACGCGTTGTGGGGCTCGGCCGAGTAGAGTAGCCGGAACATCTTGGCCACAGCCATCATCAGGTAGGCGCTCACCTCGGTGGTCAGGGCCTTGCTGTGGCACTGGCCAATCTTGGCATACAGCACGTTCAGGCTGTTGGAGATCAGCTTTTTGTTCATGGTGGGCAGCACGCTGCCGTGGTAGATGTTGTCCTTCATCTTTTCGGGGTTGGGCAGATCCTCGGCAGAGAGCATCATACCGTTGCGCTCGGCGCTGCGGCCCAGCAGGTAGTCGCAGGAAACATTATAATAGTCGGCCACGCGCACCACAAAGTCCAGCCCGCACTCGCGGATGCCTTTTTCGTAGTGGGACAGCAGGGCCTGCGAAACACCCAGATCTTCCGCCGCCTGCTTCTGGGTGATGCCGCGCTCCTTGCGCAGCAGTTTGATGATACGATTGAATTCCATGATCTCTGACTCCTCAATGACCCCGGGTTGGGGAACATCCTTGATTTTTGGTTTACAGCAGGTTGATTATACACAACGGAAAACGAAATGTAAAGCAAGAAAAGTGACGATATTTTTCATCAAATTTCGTCATTTCTGTCAAAGGCCTTGCCGGATACACTACATCTATGTTAAACTACAGGTATAACAGCATACATTTTGTGGCGGACGCCCGGGGCACAAAGATGCCGGGCGGGAATATTTTTGGCAGAGGACGCGCTTTTCTGCCAGAAAATGGCTCCCGTTCCGGCCAAAAGAAACGGCACCCGGCGCAAAATGCAAAAATTCCAAATTGGAACTTCCATCTTTCCTGATTTTGTGCTATAATGCTGTTTTGGCACCTGTCCTTGCCCGGCGCACAGCTTTGTGGTGGGCAGGGAGGCTATAAAAATAGGAATAGGAAAGAGGATTACCCAAATGAAACGCAACACCATCACCCGTCTGTGCAGCCTGGCCGCTGCCGCTGTTCTGGCTGTGAGCTGCATCGCCCTGACCGGCTGCGGCAGCAGCGCATCTTCTGCTGCTTCCAGCACCGCTTCCACCGCTGCATCCGCTGCTGCCGCCGGCGACAACTCCTGCGGCGAGGGCGTCACCTGGACCCTGGCTGACGGCACCCTGACCATCAGCGGCACCGGCCGTATGACCAACTTTACCTCCGACAGCCCGGCACCCTGGGCAGACCAGGCCGACCAGATCACCAATGTGGAAGTGGAAGGCACTGTCACCAGTATCGGTGCCGTCGCCTTCAAGGGCTGCACCAACCTGACCACCGTGAACATCGCTGACGGCGTGGAGTACATCGAGGCCGGTGCTTTCAACGGCTGCACTGCCCTCACCGATATCACCATCCCCGAGAGCGTGGGCTACATCAAGACCGGTGCCTTCAAGGATTGCAACGCCCTGACCAGCGTTACCATCCGTGACAACTGCCGCCTGGATATGAACGTGTTCCCCACCACCGTTGAGGTGAACCACAGCGAGGGCTGATCCTCCCCTGGCCTGCCCCGGACGCCCTCCCACATGATACGAGGTGCTATGCATGAAAACCTTTAAACTTCATCTCATCCGTCACGGCGTGACCGCCGGCAACCTGCAGGGCCTGTACATCGGCAGCGGCACCGACATCCCGCTGTGCGACGAGGGCCGTGCCCAGCTGGCCGAACTGAAGGAACGCTTTGAGTACCCCCAGGTGGACACCGTGTTCTCCTCGCCCATGCTGCGTGCGGTGGAAACGGCCAACATCCTGTTCCCCAACGCGGCCCACACCTTTACGGTGCACGATCTGCGGGAGGCGGGCTTTGGCAAATTCGAGAACAAGCCCGTGAAGGAACTGGTGCACGACGAGGACTTTAAAAAGTGGATCACCCCGGGTTCCGGCTTTGTGCCGGAGGGGGCTGAACCCACCGAGCAGTTCCACGCCCGCTGCGCTGAAAGCCTGCTCAAGCTGTTTGAGTATATGATCCGCATGGACGTGACCGAGGCCGCTTGTGTGACCCACGGCGGCGTGATCATGAGCATGCTCAGCCAGCGTGCTCTGCCCAGCCGCCGCCCCGAGCAGTGGATGGCAGACCCCGGCTGCGGCTACACCGTGCAGACTGACGTGCAGCTGTGGATGCGGGACCGGCTGGTGGAGGCCATCGACATCGTGCCCTTCGGCTACGCCGACACCCTGCGGGGCCAGGCCGAGACCGAGGAGAACGAGGCCTACGAATAAACGCAAAGAATCGGTTACAATCCGGGGCAACCGCTTGACAGAACGGTCACAATCCTTTATTGTATAAAGGAACCACTTTTTCGTTTCGCCAAGGAGGAAGTTCCCATGTCACAAGCCATCTCCCGCCGGTCATTCCTGAAATGTGCCGGCTCCGGTGCGGTCAGCCTTGCGGCTGCCCTGCTCACCGGTGTATCCGCAGCAGCGGCCGAGCTGCGTGCTGCGGGCGACCCTGCCCTGCTGGACGGCAAAGCGGCAGTGGAGCTGCTGGGTTATGCCCCGGCTCCGGGTCTGGGCGGTGTGCTGGTGTATCTCTCGGTGGAGAACCTGTCCGGCCATGCGCTGCCGGTGGGCGAAAGCTACCTGCAGAGCCGTCGGGTGTCCACCCGGGAGGACCTGTACAGCATGGGCACCGGGGTGACGGCCGCCTGCAACGGCCGTGCGGTGCGCTGCGGCAGCTTTGCCGCCCCGCTGTACGGTGAGAACGCGGCGGATGCTTCGATTTTTACCCTGAATCTGGCCGCCGGGCGCGGTGCGCTGCTGCACTGCTTCTGCGCCGTGCCGGAGGACTGGCAGACGCTGGAGCTCACCTATGCCCCGGACTTTGCCGCCGGGCGCAGCGTCACCTTCACGGTGCAGCGCGGCGCGGACGAAGCGGAACTGGGCATGGTGCCCGCCACCCCTGCCGAGGTGGGCAGCGTGGTGGATCTGTAAACCGAATAAACGCAAAAGCTCCCCGTGCATCTGCACGAGGAGCTTTTTGTGTGTCAGGGCTGCAGCAGGTCGTTCCCGGCGGAATCCTGCACGGTGACTTCCTCACCGGTCAGGCTGGAAAGCCATGCAATGTAGCTGCGGCCGCTCAGGATGCGCAGCGGGCGGCCGTCGGCGTCGTAAAAGGCAAAGGTCGAGCCGGTGCCCTGGGTCCAGGTGATGTGCCACAGGTGGCCGCCGTTGAGCCACCACAGGCCGCCGCCCATGGTCAGGTCGTAGTCCAGGGTGCGGCCATCGTCCCGCAGGGTGGAGGCACTGTACAGCACCAGGAGGTTGTCAAAGGCAGCCTGGATGCCGGTGTTGGCGTCCAGCTGCGGGGAGCCGTCATTGTGCAGCATCCCGTAGGTGCCGGTGTCGGTATCGTAGGCAAAGCGGGTGGTGCTGCCGGACGGGAACTGTACTGCTGCCTGGACTGCGTCGGCAACGTCCGCATCCGGCAGGTGGCCGTCGGTCTGCTGAGGCAGCAGGGCCGGGACAGTGGGTACGGCGGGGGTGTCCCCTTCCTGCGTGCTGTCTGCGGATTCCGCAGGGTCCTCGGACAGCGCGGACGAGAGGCTCAGGCTGCCCAGCACCTTGGCCACAGATTGACCGTTGGTGCACCACAGCGGGCTGGCCCAGTCGGTATTGCCGGTGGTGAAGGCGTTGCGGCCTGTTTCCAGCGCGTCCACCGCGCGCAGGTTCCAGTAGTCCAGAAAATTGCGGGTGTACAGGTCGCAGCCGCGCTGGATGGGCAGCACCTGCTGGCCGCTGAGCAGCCGCCAGAACAGGTCCTGCCCCAGCGTGACCGGCCCCACCGTCGGCATGGCTGACACGGAGGGATAGACCAGGCACAGGCTGGGGGCGGTGTCCGCACGGGCTGCGGCCTCCAGCACCACAGAGGCGCTGCCGATGCCCCACTGGGTGGTGCTGCCGGGGGCGTTGTCGATGACCACTGCCGCCGGACGCTGGCCCGGGTATTGCTGCTCCTGCCCGGTCAGGGGTCAGCAGAAGCCGTGCTGTCGGCTGCCGGGCCGCCCGGCATGCAGCCGGCCAGCAGCACAGCGCACAGCACAGCCGCACCGATGCGCTGGATCCAGATGCGTTTCATGGCGTTCCCCTCGTTTACTGATAGCTGAAATTGGACCACTCATCGTCGTCCACAATGGCAAGGTAGGTCTTGCCGCGGTTGAAGAGCAGCTCGGCCCCGGCGTCATCGTAGACCTTCAGCGGATGCTCCGGGGAGGCCTTCTCCCAGCGGCCCACCTGTACCCCGCCCCGGCTGAAGAAGTAGGCTTCGCCGCCGGAAATGTAACTCACCTGCTGCACGTCGCCGGAGTCGCCGGGGTAGGCGGCGATGGGGGCAAAGCAGACGAGCAGGTTGTCGAAGCTCAGCTGCTTGCCGTTCAGTTCGTCCACGGTGTTCTCGAATCCGCCGGCGGCATGGCTGTACATCTGCATTTTGTAGGTGCGGCTCAGTGCACTGTAGCTGAAGCTGGTCTTGTAGTTGTCGGAGTGCACGATGCGTATCGTCCGGCCGGAAGCGGTGCCGCGCATGGTATTCTCGGCCCCGGTGCGGTAGTCCGCAAAGCGGAAGAAGGTGGTGTCGTAATCGTGGCTCAGGCCGATGCCGGCATTGGCGGCGGCCTGCCGGATCTCCTTGCCGGAGGTGAACTCGGTGTGTTCGTAGGCAACGTTGCGGCCGCGGCTGTCCCGGTGGGCCACATGGGGATGGGTGGGCGTGTTGAAGTAGCTCTTGCCGCCGATGTTCAGACCGGAGTAGTTGTAGACGCTGATGAACTTGGTGCAGGGGGCGCTTTCACCGTCGTGGTAGTACAGCGCCTGCCAGGGCATCAGCAGCTGCAGGAACTGGTCCCGGCCGGAGCGCATGGGCCCCACCTCGGGAATGCTGTCGGCGTCGTGGTACACCGCGCAGAAGCGGGAGATGCCGCCCTCCACCTTGCTCTCGATGAGCAGGTCAGCAGAAGAAAGGCCCCGCTGAGGGCGGGCGTTCTGCCGCTCGGAATAGCTGATGTTGTTGACCATCACGCCCACGATGCGGCCGCTGCTGCGGTTGGCCTCGCCGGTCAGCGGGTCGGCGTCGTAGGCAGGCAGCCAGCTGGACGCGGCCGGTTCCTCCGCTGCTGCGGAAGATGCGGCGGCCTCACTGGAAGCCGCTGCCTCGCCGGAGGCTGCCGCCTCCGAGGATGCAGAGGAAGAGCTGTTGGCGAGCTTCTGCCGCAGCCAGTCGGAAAAGCGGCTGCCAACGGCGGCAGAACCGGCGGCCCGGCAGCTGGTCAGCGCCAGCGAAGCGGCCGCCAGCCCGGACAGACGAAGAACGGAACGGCGAGTGATCTTTTTCATAGAAAGTACCTCCTGCAGGGGGAAAGAATCGCGGCGGGGCCAGGCACTGCCTGCCCGGAAAAAGAGCCTAAATCGGATTTGCTTTGATTGTAACGATTCTGTCCGGTTTTGTAAAGAGGAACTTGTCGGGATAAAATCCCTCCATCTCGCCTGCGGCGAGACCGTTCGGTCGCTTAAAGTCCCCGCGGGGGACTTCATAAGTGCAACGCAAGAATTTTCGGCCGGGCACTTGCATTTTATCGGCATTTATGGTAATATTATTCGGCAGTATTGTATTGTTGCAGAATATGCGCTCGTAGCTCAGCCGGTAGAGCATCTGACTTTTAATCAGAGGGCCAGGGATTCGAGTTCCCTCGAGCGCACCAAAAGGACGATAAATCGTTGAGAGAAACGGTTTGTCGTCTTTTTTGTTTTATATAGGCTTTTTGGGCTTGTACCTATTCACCAGCGAGCTGGGCAGCAAAGAAGATTATGCCCGGGAGTTTCGGGATACGCCCTTTGGTCTGCTGGTGCGCAAGGTGGCAAAACTTGACCACGAAGCTGCAATGCAGGCATTCTCCAAGTTCATCAAAATGCAAAGCAGATCGCTTTCGTGCAGAAGGTCATCCATTACATCGAGCAGAACGGCTATGTGGAAAGCAAAGCCGTTCTGATGAAACCGCCTTTCGACCAGCCCATCCTGTTCACCCGCCTGTTTGACGGCAAAATGGGCGGTGAGCTGATGGAAACCATTGATGCCGTCCGGGAAAATGCGGTCCATGTAACGGCGTGATACGGCGGAATGCAGAGCGCAGCAAAAAATGTGACCGGGAAGAAGGTCCACCGGCTTTACAATTGCCGGAAAAGGCGGTATTCTTTATTTATGACAAACATCCGCAGGAGGAAACCATGGACATCCGCCAGCTGCACTACTTTCTGGTATTGTGCGAAGAAATGAATTATACCCGGGCCGCACAGCGGCTGTTTTTGTCGCGGCAGGCGCTGCGGCAGAGCATCTCTGCGCTGGAAGCGGAACTTTGCGGGCCGCTGTTTCTCAGTGCCCACCACAAGCTCACCCTCACCGACCGCGGCATGAGCCTGCAGCGCCATGCCACCCCGGTGGTGGAGCAGTTCCAGCAGATGCAGGCCGCCCTGCGGGCCGAGATCCAGTCGGCCCAGCCGGTGCACATCGGCATCAGCGTGGCGCTGGTGCCGGACTACCTGCCTGGGCTGGAAACGCAGCTGGACAAGTTCCGCCAGCAGTACCCTCATGTGGAGATGCGGTTCCGCCTGCTGGACAACGACGCTGTGGCCGATGCCGTGGAGCAGGGCGAGCTGGACGCCGGTCTGGTCATCGACCTGGGCTGTGCGGCGCCGGTACTGGCCCGCACCACCCTGCGGGCCGACCCTGCTTGCCTGCTGGTGCCCCGCGGTCACCCTTTCTGGGACCGGGAGAGCATCCCGCTGGCCGACCTGCGGGGGCAGCGGGTGCTGCTGCCCAGCCTGCGGCAGGACTTGTTCAGTCCGCTGTGGTCGGCCTGTGCCCGGGCCGGGTTTGCGCCCAACGCCGAGATCGGCCCCAGCTTTTACCAGGCCTATTATCTGGTGCAGGAGCAGCTGTGCACCTGCCTGACCCGCTACGAGCCCGGTGCCCGGCGGGAGCTGGACCGGGTGCGGGACGTGCTGCTGGAGGATATGCCCCCGCTGTGCGTCTCGCTGGTACAGCGCCGGGACTATACCTCGGCCTACATCGACCTGCTGCGCAGCTACCTGATGGAGGTGCTGGGCGGGGCCGCCTCGCCTGCCGCCGCGCCGGGGCCGTCCGGCCAAGCCCTTCTACAACTTCCCGGTGCTGTCCAGCACGGCGGCAAAGCCTGCCGCTCCGGTGCACCCGGCCCCTGGCACCCAGCTGCCCTTTGCGGGTGCGACCAACTTCCGGGAGCTGGGCGGTTATCCGGCCGATGAGGGCAAGACCGTGCGCTGGGGCCAGATCTGGCGCGGCGTGTGCACCGCGCGGCTCACCGACCCGGCGGACCGTGCCCGGCTGGATGCGCTGGGCTTGCGGCTGATTCTGGACCTGCGCAGTACTGCCGAGGCCCAGGCCGAGCCGGACTATGTGCCGGACGGTGCCCGGCTGGTGCAGATCTGTGCCCTGTGCGGCGACGACGGCCATGAGATCAGCTTTGCCCCCGGTGACATCGAGCGCATGATGCACACCGCCCGGGAGGGCGAGAACATCCTGTACCGGATGTACCGACAGATGCTGTTCGGCAACAAGGCCTTCAAGGAGCTGTTCCGGGCGCTGGAAGCCGGCGAGACGCCCATCCTGTTCCACTGCTCCGCCGGCAAGGACCGCACCGGCGTGGCCGCCATGCTGATCCTGCTGGCGCTGGGTGCGTCCGACGAGACGATCTGCGCGGACTTTGTGCAGACGAATGTCTGCCGCAAGGCCGAGATCGACGCCCTTCTGGCGGGCCACGCGGAAGAGATCGCCGCCGACCCGTCCAAGCGGATGCGGTTCTGCACACAGGCGGGCGTGGATCCGGGTGCGGCACCCTATGTGCTGCAGGTCATCCGGGAAGCGTGCGGCAGCGCGGAGGAGTATCTGGCCCGGGAGTACGGCCTGACTCCCGCCCGACGGATGCGCCTGCGGAGGATGTATCTGGAATAATGATGCAGAATGAGCCCCGGTGTATGCAGATGCACCGGGGTTTTTGCGGCATAAAATCGGCCATGTGCACAAAAAATATGCGACGGGAGCCGGTTTTCCCTTGACAAGCGTGCAAATGTTTCGTAATATAATTAGTAGTATGGAATAAAAGACGCTGTGTGCAGGTCGTCCCCGTGACCGGAGTTTCTCCACAGGCGAAGCGCGCCTGTTTTATATAAGCCAGAACCGGATAGAAAAAAGCCGCAATGCCCGTGCAGGGTCTGCCTGCGCGTGTGATTTTTGTTGTCACTTTTTGCATGGAAGGCTCCCTTATAGATCGTTGCCCACAGCCTGCCGCACAGCGTCTCCTGCTTGTTTGAACCTGAATGAAAAATCAGAACAAAGGAGAGTGAACACGATGACCGCGATCGAAGTGATCGTGGCCCTGATCGTGGGTGTTGTCGGTGCAGCTGCGGGCTATTTTGTTGGTTACAACAACCGGAAAAAGACCGCCGAAGCACAGATCGGCAGCGCCGAGGCCGAGGCTACCCGCCTGGTGAACGAAGCGATCAAGACCGCAGACCAGAAACGAAAAGAAGCCATCCTGGAAGCCAAGGACGAGGCATTCAAGCTGAAGGCCGAGGTCGATGCCCAGAAGGCAGAGGCCGACAAGGAGATCAAACAGCGCCGTGCTGAGATCAGCCGTCAGGAAAACCGCATTGACCAGAAGGAAAATGCCCTGGACCGCAAGACCGAAGCTCTGGAGCGCAAGGAAGAGGACCTGAAGAAGCGTACCGCCGAGGCCGACGCCCGTCTGGCCGAGATTGACGCCCTGCGCGCCAAGGAGATGGAGCGTCTGGAAACGCTGGCCGGCCTGAGCCAGGAGGACGCCCGCGAGGTGCTGCTGCACAAGGTGGATGAGGAGCTCACCCACGAAAAGGCCGTGCGCATTGCCGCCTACGAGGCCGACCTGAAGGAGAACTGCGACAACATCGCCCGCAACCTGATCGGTCAGGCCGTGAGCCGCTGCGCCGCTGACCACTGCAGCGAGACCACCGTGAGCGTGGTGCCGCTGCCCAGTGACGAGATGAAGGGCCGCATCATCGGCCGCGAGGGCCGCAACATCCGTGCGCTGGAAACCGCCACCGGTGTGGACCTGATCATCGACGATACCCCGGAGGCCATCACCCTTTCCAGCTTTGACCAGACCCGCCGCGAGGTGGCCCGCATGGCCCTGGAACGCCTGATCGGCGACGGCCGCATTCACCCCGCCCGCATTGAGGAAACGGTGGAAAAGTGCCGCCACGAGCTGGAGCTGCAGATGAAGCGCGAAGGCGAGCGTGCGGTGATGGAGCTGGGCATCCACGGCCTGCACCCGGACCTGATCAAGCTGATCGGTCGGTTGAAGTACCGTACCAGCTTTGGCCAGAACGCCCTGAACCACAGCATGGAAGTGGCCTGGGTGGCCGGCCTGCTGGCAGGCGAGATGGGTGTGAACGTGACCATGGCACGCCGCGCCGGTCTGCTGCATGACATCGGCAAGGCACTGGACCACGAGATCGAGGGCAGCCACGTCCAGATCGGCGTGGACATCTGCCGCAAGTACAAGGAGAACACCCAGATCATCCACGCCATTGAGGCACACCACGGCGACGTGGAGCCCAAGACGCCTCTGGCCTTCATCGTGATGGCCGCCGATGCCATCAGCGCCGCCCGCCCGGGCGCCCGCCGCGAGAACCTGGAAAGCTACGTCAAGCGTCTGGAAAATCTGGAGGAGATCTCTTCCAGCTTTGAGGGCGTGGAGCAGGCCTTTGCCGTGCAGGCAGGCCGCGAGGTGCGCATCATGGTCAAGCCCGACGTCATCAGCGACGATCAGGTCATCCTGCTGGCACGCTCCATCGCCAAGAAGATCGAAGATACGCTGGATTACCCCGGCCAGATCAAGGTCAACGTCATCCGCGAGAGCCGCGCTGTCGAGTACGCAAAGTAAAAACCGGACAAGGCCGCTGCCGTTTGCAGGCAGCGGCCTTGTTTTTTGCCCGGAAGCATGATATCATGAACAAAAAGGCCCTGCCGGTCTGGGGCGGCGGGGACGGATGCAGCGTGAAAGGAGCCGATCAAGATGAAACACTGGAAAAATCTGCTTGTCTGCCTGCTGGTTGGGGTGCTGGCGCTTGGTGTGCTTACGGCCTGCAGCGGGCTGGGGAGCGTGAACACCGGCACGGACGCTGAAAAAGCCGCTGAGCTGGCGCAGCAGCTGGGCGTTGCCCATACACAGGAGCTGGATAACACGGCCAAAGCGGTGGCAGAATGGTTTGTACAGGAACCGGACAGCCTGCGGGTCAGCGGCTTGGATCTGGTGTACACCGTGGCGCTGGATGCGGACAACAACATGAGCCATACGGATGATCTGAACGCCTTCCTATACTGGTCCGGGTGCTATGGTGTCCCGGACGATGTAACGGTGGCGCTCCTGCTGGATGATAGCACGGCCATGACGGCCCAGCTGTATGCGCCGCAGGCCGACAGCGCGGCGGCAGAGCTGCTGGAGGACGCGGCCGGTCACAGCGAATTGGGCGCGGCCTTCATCGACTACAACGGCACCGCCTATGTCGTGGCAGTGTTCCGGTAAGCACAGGCGATCAAAGGGACGTTCCGTGGAACGTCCCTTTTTTTGTCTGTCACAGAAAATGAACTTGACTTAAAGTGTGCTTCGAGTTTTACGATCGAAAAGACAGGAACGCGTGTTGAAACCTAGGGAAGTGAACGGGTTTCATCTCTAGGTGCCCACCGATTCATCTTGTTTGGCGTTTTGCATCCACCGCACCAGCGCTTCGGCGTCCTGTTTGCCTTTGGCGTACATTTTTTCAAGGCCGGCGCGGTTCTTGGTCAGGGTGGACATTCCCTCGGTGCTGTCCGGGGCGATGATGCAGACAAGGCCCTGTCGCTCCAGCTCCTGCGCCCGCTGGACAGCCGTGTTGTACCGCCATGCCCGGCGGCGCAGGCCCTCGGCTGCAGCGGGGTAATGTGACTGCAGCAGGTGTGCCAGATGCTTGTCCCGGGCATCACTACGCACCAGCCCGATGGGCTTGGTCAGGATGAGAGCCACCCGGTCGCAGCCGTGGGCAAAGGCCCATTCCAGCGGGACGGGGTCGGCCAGGCCGCCATCAAAATAAGGCACGCCGTCGATGACGCAGGGCTGGTCGATGACCGGGATGCAGCAGGACGCCATGAGGATGCGGTAGTCGTCCGGGTGGAGGTCTGCCTTGGTGAAATACTGCGCCTCGCCGTTCTGTGCATTAGCGGCCACCACGCAGAACTCTGCCGGGCTGCGGGCAAGCGCCGCATAATCCAGCGGATTCTCGCCGCCTGCATTGCTGAGGGTGCCGTAGACATAGCCCAGATCGAGATAGGAGTGCTTGCGGATGAGGTTGTGCACGCTCATGTACTCCCTGCGGAAGGAGTATTCATCGTAAAAGGGCTTGTTCCGCCCATGCTGGCCTGCCAGATAGGACGCCATATTGGCGCTGCCCGCCGAAACGCCGATGCAGAGATCGAAGCGGAGGTCCTCCTCCAGGCAGCGGTCCAGCACGCCAGCGCCGTAAATGCCCCGCAGGCCGCCACCCACATCGATGACACCGTATTTCATGGTCTGTTCCTCCATCGTTTCATTCCATTTCCCTCCCAGTATAACGGGACGGCGGGAAATACTCATTGAGCAAACGGCGGGATCTGATGCAATTTGCGGCAGAAAGCAGGATCTGCCGCAATGGGGCAGAAGCCGAGACACGCACAGCCCAGTACGACCCTTGCGATTTACACGCAGGTCTATGACAAGCGGCGCAAAGAGATTCGCAAACAAATGAGCAAAGAACTGTACGAATGAGCAAAAAAGAAGCACGAAGGCCGGAACCTTCGTGCTTTTTTGGTGGAGCATTGTCCACGGCACTCGATTACCCAACGAACTTCCTCACGGGTGACCGTCTTGGCATCGTCCGTGAAGTTGAATTGAGTACGACCCGGTCATCAAAGACGTAGACCGAGTTGACAAAGGTATCAATGATCTGCCGCTGGTGTTCCGTGCTGCCCACGTCACCCTTTGCGGAATTTTTCAAACCAGAACCGAATCCATTCGCGGGTCAAGACGGGCTTTTTTCAGCTCTTCTTCCAGAATGCTGGTGTTCAGAGCTTCCTTCCGGGCTTCCAGTTCGTCCAAACGCTGCTTGGTGGTCGGGGTCAGGATGCCCTGTTCAATGGCTTCCAGAAGGTTTGCCAACCGCTTCTCCGTATCCCGGAGCTGCTCTTTCAGGACAGGCAGCCGGGTGTTCTCCTGCTGCTGGGCTTCCATAATCAAATCTATCAGCCGTTCGATGATTTCATCGCTGAAAATCACCTTAATGGCGGTGTCCACCACGAACCGTTCCAGCGGCTCCTTTGCGGATGGCTTTCAGATCGCAGTGCGCCTTGCCGTGGCGTTTGGCTTTGCCACACTTGTAGTAATAGTAGGTGTTTCCCATGTGGCTTGTGCCGCTTTCGCCGCCCATGAGCGTACCGCACTTGCCGCAGAACAGCTTGGTGGTCAGCAGATATCTCACATCCTCTTTTGCGGGCCGACCATGGGCAATCCTGTTCTGCTCAAAACGCTGCTGCACCCGGTCAAACAGGTCCTGGTCAACAATGGCCGGAATGCCGCCCGGCGTCACAATGTCCTTGTAGCGGTATTCGCCGATGTAGCGGCGGTTGCGGAAGATCTGGAAGAAGCTGTTCTTCACGAACGGCTTCCCGGTGCGGGTACGCAGGCCGCGCTCGTTCAGGGATGCGGCAATCTTCTCAGCCGGTTCGCCGTCGGCGTACCGGCTGAAGATCTCCTGCACGATGGGAGCCGTCTCCGGGTCAATATGGTACAGCCTGTCCTCCTTGCCAATGGTGAAGCCCAGCGGCACCACACCGCCGTTGTACTTGCACTGGAGGGCATTTTCGCGCTCACCGCGCGCTACCTTCAGGGCGAGTTCGGCGGAATAGTATTCCGCCATGCCAATCAGCATACTCTCCACCATAATGCCTTCAGGCCCCTGCGAAATGGGTTCCATAGCAGACACCAGATGGACACCGTTCTTTTCCAGCTGGTACTTGTAGTTCACGGCATCGAATCGCCAAAGGCCTCCCGGATGAAGATCAGGGTGACTACGGTCTGGCGGCCCGGGTCGAACCGGAGGGTGTAGAGGGTGTCCAACGGCTGCTGGGTGGGCTGATGGAGCGTCAGGTGCAGGGTGAAGCCGCCGTCCCGCTCCCGGCGGCAGTCGTAGACGAACACGTCGGGGCGTTGTGTTCGTCCAGCCGGTCGAAGCACTCGTCCAGTGCAAGGTCGGTGCGGAATTCGGACAGCCGGCCGGGCCGTACTGACTGCGGCGACCGTTTTCCCGCCGGGAGAGCAGAAACACGATCACGCCCAGCACGGCGGCAAGCAGGACGATGGAAACAACAGCGTTCATGAAGATCCTCCGGAAGAGTTTTCCTTATTGTAACACAACCTGCGCGGTTTTGTGCTATAATATTTTTAATTCTTTGAAAAATTCAGCAGGCCCGCTGCACGCTGCACCGGGCGGGAGGAACGCAATGAAGCTCAAATTCACACGCAAGACCTGGTACTTCTTTCTGCTGGCCGCAGCGGCGGTTTCCATGCTGGGCGGCTTTGCCGTGCTGGGCGGCATGGACTTTTCAGCGCTGGAACTGGTGGCGTTCTGCCTTACCGGCATCGCGGTGCTGTTTCTGGCGGCGACAAAAGGGCGCACCGGCAAGGGAAAAGCGCAACTACACCGGCGTGTTCGTGGTGCTGATGCTCAGCAAGCTGGGCGCCAGCGGCTGGGCGGGCGATATCTGCTCGGCGCTGGTGTGGCCTGCCTTGCTGGCAACGGAGTACGAGCGCGGCAGACCCATCCAGCGGCAGCTGCAGCTGGTGAGCGCCGCCGAGGTGCTGCGCACGGTGTTCTGGCTGCTCACCCGCTATGCGGGCATGGCCGGGCTTGCCTTCTGGACGAACCTGCTGTTCGTGCTGCTGGCCTGTGCCCGCGGCTGGGCGGCGCTGACCCTGTATAAATTGCAGGAGGAAGAGCTGTGACCCGGCGCAGCCGGAAAAAGACAGGACGCAAAAACCGCCGCATGGGGCGGCGCACCTTTCTGCTGGGGGGGGGCCGGGGCGGCTGTGTGTGCCGCGGCAGGGCTGGCCCTGCGCCGGGTCACTTCCCCTGCGGCCGCCGACAGCACTCCGGAACCCCGGCAGACCCCAACCCGGCGCTGCCTGCCGGAGAGTGGCGGGCCGTGTGGGTGAGCTATCTGGAATGGGCTGCCATGGACTTTTCCACGGAGGATGCCTTCCGCGCCGGAGTGGTGCAGCTGCTGGACAACTGTACCGGACTGGGGCTGAACACAGTCCTGGCCCAGGTGCGCCCCTTCGGGGATGCGCTGTACCGCAGCAGTCTGTTCCCGTGGAGCCATCTGTGCACCGGGGTGCAGGGGCAGGACCCGGGCTTTGACCCGCTGGACGTGCTGCTGCAGGAAGCCCACACCCGGGGCATCTCGGTGGAAGCGTGGGTCAACCCCTACCGCCTGCGCTCCTCGGCGGCCATGCCGCCGAACCTTGCGGACGGCAATCTGGCCAACACCCACCCGGACTGGCTGTGCACCGCCGGGGAGGGGCTGTACCTGAACCCCGCCGTGCCTGCCGCCGCAGACTATGTGGTGCAGGGCGTGGCCGAGCTGGTGCAGAACTACGCGGTGGACGGCATCCACTTTGACGATTACTTCTACCCTACCACCGATGAGAGCATCGACGCGGCGCAGTTTGCGGCGTCCGGGGCGGGAAATCTTGCCGCGTGGCGGCGGGAAAATGTGACCGCGCTGGTGCGGGCCGTGCACGACACGGTGAAAGCGGCGGACCCTACCGCGGTTCGGCATCAGCCCCCAGGGCAACCCGGACAACGACGAAAACCAGCAGTACAGCGATGTGACCGGCTGGCTGGCGTCCGGCGACGGGGATGCGGTGGTCGATTATCTGTGCCCGCAGGTGTACTGGGGGCAGGGCTTTGCCCTGCACAACGGCAGCACCCGCTTTGCCTTTGAGAACATCGTGCCCGCATGGCTCGCCTATCCCCGCGCGGCGGACGTGGCCCTGTATTTCGGGCTGGGAGCCTACCGTGTGGGAGTGGGCGACGGCGGCAGCAACGAAAACAGCCTGTCGGGCTGGAGCACCGGCCGTGCGCTGGCCGACCAGGTGGCCTTTCTGCGGGAGCAGGGAGCCGGGGGCTGGGCCCTGTACCGGTACGGTTCGCTGTTCGGGCCGGAGCAGACTTCTCTCGCCGCTGCCGAGTGTGGGGCACTGGCGGCCGCCGACGGCAAAGAAACTGCATGAAATCGGGCGGCAGCGCGCGCAAAAGCCGGGCGGCTCTCTTGTGCGGTGCTGCAAAATGCGGTATACTATACAGATGGACCCGGCCCTGCCGGAACCCGAAAAAACAGGAACATCAAACCCTTTGACAGGTTGAGGAAACGTTTATGAAAACGAAAAAACGCTTTTTGGCCGTTGTGCTGGCCGCCGCTCTGCTGGTGGCCGGTCTGACCGGCTGCAAGGACGCACTGCGCGGTGTGGCGCAGAAGATCTCCGGCAGCTCCGGCGAGGTGCAGGAGGAGGACACCACCCGCTGGGCGGAAGCCACCGCGGACCCGCTGATCATTCAGGGCATTGCGGATGCCTCGGCAAAGTTTGACACTGCCATGGTGGACGGCACCCTGTACGCCGTGTTCAACGGCATCTGGAGCCGCCAGACCAACTATTTTGCGGCACCCACCGGCACGCTGACCGTCATGGCCTGCGGCACCGCCGAGGGCACCCAGAAGTTCAAGGTGGCGCTGTGGAAAAAGGTGGACGGCGGCGTGGAGTATGTGCCGGACAGCACCTACTACATCAAGACCGACGGCACCGACTACACCTGCACCATCTCCGGGCTGGACCCGGCGGCCATCTACCGCATGACCATTTCCTATGATTCCAGCCGTTACTACCTCTACGGTCTGCTCAAGGTGGAGGGCGTCGGCTGATGAATACACAACGCAAGAATTCGCTTTTGCTGCTGCTGTGCGCATTTATCTGGGGCACGGCCTTCGTGGCCCAGAGCGCCGGTTCCGGCATGGGAGCCTGCAGCTTTCTGGCCGGGCGCAGCTGGCTGGCGGTGCTGGTGCTGCTGCCCACGGTCAAGGTGTTTGACCTGGTGCGTCAGCGCAGCACCGGCACCACTGGGGCACCGAAAACGCCGGAGGAGCGCCGCTGCCTGCGCCGGGCCAGCCTGGTGTGCGGCACGCTGCTGTTTGTGGCGTCGGCTGCCCAGCAGTTCGGCCTGACGCTGAACCCCTCCACGGCCAAAGCAGGCTTCCTCACGGCGATGTATGTGGTGCTGGTGCCCATCTTCGGGCTGGCACTGGGCCGCCGCGGCAGCCCCCAGCTGTGGCTCAGCGTGGCCATCGCGGTGTGCGGGCTGTATCTGCTGTGCATGCAGAACGGCTTTGGCGGCGTGGAACGCAGCGACATGGTGCTGCTGCTGTGCGCCGTGCTGTTCAGTTTCCAGATCATGGCGGTGAACCATTATGGTCCGCAGGTGGATGGCGTGCGCCTGAGCCTGCGGCAGTTCTTTGTGGTGGCGGTGGAAAGCTCGGTGGCAGCGCTGCTGCTGGAGCACCCGGCCCCGGCGGAATTTGCCGTGAACGCCGTGCCCCTGCTGTACTGCGGCGTGATGTCCAGCGGCGTGGCCTACACGCTGCAGATTTTGGGGCAGCGGGATATGAACCCTGCCGTGGGCAGCCTGATCATGTGTCTGGAAAGCGTGTTCAGCGCACTGGGCGGCTGGGTGCTGCTGCATCAGAGCCTTTCCCCGCGCGAAGGCGTGGGTTGTGTGCTGATCTTTGCCGCCGTGGTGCTGGCCCAGCTGCCGGTTCCGCAGCGGGCAGAGCGTGCGTCCTGACGTGGCCGCACAAAAACCGGAAGTCCAGCTGCGCAGCGCGGGCGGCATCCAGTACGAGCTGTACCGCAAAAAGATCAAACAGCTGCATCTGCGGGTACGGGACAACGGCACCGTGATGGTCAGCATCCCGCTGCGCACCAGCCTGGAACAGGCGGACGCCTTTGTGTGCAAGAACGCACAGTGGATCCACGACACCCGGCAGAAAGTGATGGCAAAAGCGGCCCGCGACAATGCCGACCTGCCGGACAAGGAGACCGCACTGGCCTGTTTTACGACCATGAGCGATCAGGTCTACCCGGCCTTTGCCGGGGTGCTGGGCGGCCAGAAACCCACCCTCAAGGTGCGCAGCATGACCACCCGCTGGGGCGTCTGCTGCCCCGGCAAAAAACAGATCACCTTTGCGCTGCAGCTGTACAATATGCCGCCTGCGGCGCAGATCTATGTGGTGGTGCACGAGTACTGCCACTTTTTGCAGGCCAACCACAGCCCGGCGTTCTGGGCCGAGGTGCAAAAAGCTGCTGCCGGACTGGAAAGCCCGGCGGGAGCTATTGAAGAAGTAGAAACAGGAGGCAGACTTCCCTTGGAAAACGAAAAAAAAGTCCGGCGGCGATAAATACTCCAAACTGGCCGGCAACACCCTCATCTTTGCCATTTCCAGCTTTTCGTCCAAACTGCTCACGCTGATCGTGCAGCCGTTCCTGACCTACGCCATGGCCGAGATCTCGGATCTGGGCCTGTCCAAGATCCTGAGCCAGTACGCGAACCTGCTCATCCCCTTTGTGTCCATGGGCATGTCCAATGCTATCATCCGCTTTGGTCTGGATAGGGGCAACAGCGAAAAGCAGGTGTTCACCAACGGCCTGCTCACCATCCTGGGCGGCTTTGGCATCCTGGTCCTGTGCTGGCCCATTGCACGGTTCCTGCCCGATATGGCCCAGTACGGCCTGCTCATTTACCTCTATGTGCTCATGAGCTGCCTGCGCACCCTGTGCACCCAGTTCGTGCGCAGCCGCCAGTGGAACAAGCTGGTGGCCGTGGACGGCGTGCTGTGCACCGTGGCCACCATGGCGTTCTATGTGCTGTACCTGGTGGGCTTCAAGTGGGGTGCCAACGGCTACCTGCTGGCCATCATCAGCGGCGACTTTGTCAGCGTGCTGTTCCTGATGATCACCGGCAAGCTGTGGAACTATGTGGAGCTCAAGGTCATCAACAAGGACCTGTGGAAGCAGATGCTGCATTTTTCGCTGCCCATGATCCCGGCCCAGATCAGCTTTTGGATCATCAACGCCTCCGACCTGTTTTTTGTGCGGCGGATGTGTGACGGCCTGGGGGGCCACGACGGCAACGCCTGGAGCGGCCTGCTTTCCACGGGCTACTTTCTGCCCACCATCCTTACCACGCTGGGGCTGATCTTCTACGACGCCTGGCAGCTCTCGGCTGTCACCGAGGAGGAGGGCCGGGCGCGGTTCTTCACCAAGATCTTCCGCACCTATTCCAGTGTGCTGTTCTGCTGTGCGGCGGGCATCATCTGGCTGTGCCGCCCGGTGATGCACGTCATGAAGTCCAACTACTACTACGCCTGGCACTTCGTGCCCTTCCTGGTGCTGGCCTCCACCTGCAGCTGCTTCAACCAGTTCATGAACAGCGTGTATGTGGTGACCAAAAAGTCCAGCCGCAGCATGGTCACCATGATGGCCGGTGCCATCAGCAACTGCGTCATGAACTACTTTTTCATCAAGTGGTGGGGCCCCATCGGTGCCACCTACGCCTCCTTCCTGGGTCTGGCGCTGGTGTTCACCCTGCGCTCCATCGACGCAAACCGCATGATCCATATGCATGTGCATCCGGGCCGGGTGCTGCTGAACGTGGGTCTGCTGGTGTTCGAGGCCTTTGTGCTGCTGGCCGAGACCCCGCTGTACGGCCTGTGGACCGGCCTGATCACCGCAGTGGTCATCCTGATCAACTTTGCAGGCGTGTGGGCCATGGCCCGCGTTCTGCTGCCCCGTCTGCTGGGCCGCCGCGGCAAGGCGCTGGTGGCCGCTGTGGACGGCTGGCTGAGAAAATAAAAACCGATAGAAACAACAATGCCCCCGGAGAACTCTCCGGGGGCATTGTTGTTGTGTGCGAGGAACAGCGAGCTTTTTACGGCTCACTGGGGGTTGGTCTTGTCAGCGCATTAGTGCTTGCTCTTGGCAAACAGGCTGGTGAACGCACCGGCTACGGTGAGGGCCATGCCGCTCAGGGCCATGGCCAGAGCGGCGAACCAGTTCACGCCGGTCTTGGGCAGGGCGGCCACGGTGCTGTCGGGGGTGGCATCCTGCACGGGAGGATTGGTGGGGTTCTCCGGGTTCACGGGCGTCTCGGCTTCGTCCGGGGTGGCGTCCTGCACGGGAGGCGTGGTGGGGTCCTCCGGGCTGACGGGGGGTGTCCGGGGTGTCAGGATCCGGGGTGGGTTCCGGATTCGGGGTGGGTTCCGGATCGGGTTCCGGTGCGGGCAGCTCGGCGTGGGCAGCCTTCAGGGCAAGGCCGCCTTCCCTGGCGGTGATGGTGTAGGTGCCATCTTCGTTCTGGGTGAGTTCGGCACCGCTGTCCAGCAGGTTCTGGAAGAACGGCTCCTCCCCGTGGAAGTTCCAGCGCTGGCCGTTGGCATCGGTATACCAGCCGTCGATCTTGTCGCCGCAGTCGTTCAGGGTGTCGCCGGTGCCGGCATTGGTCACCGAGAAGGTCAGCTTGCCGCCCTGTTCCACAAAGATATCATCACCGGCCACGGTAGCGTGGTTGTTGTTGATGGTGGTCTTGGCGCCCAGCGTGGCCTCTGCGCTGTTGCGCACCACCAGGCCGCCGCCGCTCTGGGCAAGGTCTTTCTTGGTAGAGCAGTTTTTCTGTGCGGCGTTGTTGCCCGTGACGGTCACGTTGGAACTGTCATCAATGGTCAGCTTGCTGCCGCTGTCGCAGAAAATGCCGCTCACCTCATTATCCTTGATGGTGACGGTGCTGTTCACGATGTCCATGGTGGCGTTGCTCTTGAACAGACGCATACCGGCGTTCCAGTAAGATTTGCCCTTGGTGCCGGTGATGGTAACAGTGGAATCCTTGATGGTTCCCTTTCCGGTGAAGATGATGCCGTTATAGCCGTTGTTGTTGGCGGTGACGGTGGAATCCTCAATGTTCAGGTTTCCGGCAGACAGGCCGTGGACGGCGTTATTGCTGAACTCCACGTCAGAGCCGTTCTTGATGTCAAAGTGGGTGCCGTTGGAGCCGTTTCCGGTGCTGTTGAGGACCTTTACGGTGCTGTCGTCCACCGTCACATGGAAGGTGCCGGTAAAGCCGGAGCGGTTGTGGTCGGAGGTATAGGTGGAGCCATCAGTGATGTTGATGTTGTAGCCGTTGTTACCGCCGTCCCACTCCAGGGCGTCCTGCTTGTAGTTCTGGATGGTCAGGTTGGAACCATTCTGGATGTTCAGGGTGGAGCCGTTCTGGACGATCGGCTGGTCGTTGTTGGCGAAGTAGATGGCATGGACGTTGCTGGCTGTGCCGGTGCCGTCCAGGGTCATGTCGGTGTTATCCAGGGTCAAGGTGGAATTCTTGCTGGCGCAAACGGTCATCCACTTCCATTCTGCGGTGTAGGGGTGGTGCCGATGCTCTTCAGCACCACCTGCATATTCTTGAAGGTCAGGGACTGGCCCCACAGGGCGATGCCTTGCTTCTCAAAGGTCAGCTGGGGCTTCTCGGTGGTCTCCACCACATTGCCCTCAGCGTCCTGCTTTTTGGTGGTGCTTGCAACGCCCTCAATGGTCAGGTTCTTGTTGAGGTTGATGCCCTGGGTGGTGGTGCTCTTGATGACCTGGACGGTAGCACCGTCGGCAGCCTCCTGGATGGCCTGGTCGATGCTGTCATAAGATTTGAGGATGTTACCATCCTTGTCCAGCACGTTGGCAACGGTGGTATCCTCCACAGCCGGGGCGGCACCCTCCGGCATCAGAGCAGAGATCCCTGCCTCCGGGTCGCTCCCTGCCAGGGCGGCATTTTCCAGGGTGGGGGTCAGAACGGCCGGAGCATTGGGGTCAGCGGCCACGTCAGCCTTGTCGTCCACGTCAGCTTTGTCGTCCACGTCAGCCTTGTCGTCCACGTCAGCCTTGTCGTCCACGTCAGCCTTGTCGTCCACGTCGGCCTTGTCGTCCACGTCGGCCTTGTCGTCCACGTCGGCCTTGTCGTCCACGTCAGCCTTGTTGTCTTCGTCGGCCTTGTCGTCCACGTCGGCCTTGTCGTCCACGTCAGCCTTGTTGTCTTCGTCGGCCTTGTTGTCTTCGTCGGCCTTGTCGTCCACGTCAGCCTTGTCGTCCACGTCGGCCTTGTCGGCCACGTCAGCCTTGTCGTCCACGTCAGCCTTGTCGTCCACGTCAGCCTTGTCGTCCACGTCAGCCTTGTCGTCTTCGTCGGCCTTGTCGTCTTCGTCGGCCTTGTTGTCTTCGCCGGCCTTGTTGTCTTCGTCAGCCTTGGGGGCCTCGTCAGCCTTGGGGGCGACGGTGTCATCGGCGGTAGCTGCCTGGTCTACAGCGGCAGGGGCAGGGGTCAGAGCTGCGTCCTCCGGAGCCTCTGCATTGGCGGCCAAAGGGGTGACTGCAACACAGGCGGTCAGGGCCAGGGCCATGGCGGCTTTTTTTGAATTTCTTGTTCGTCATATGATTCGCTCCTTTCGCTCTGCACACAAAAGATACTATAAATTGTATCTATACGGAGATAAAACAGAGCAATAAACTCTGTTTATGATATATCATTTTCTAGCTGCGCTGTCAATTAGATTACGAAAATACGCGAATAATGCGCTGTTGTTACGCTGCTGAAATGGTCTTGATACGCATTGGAATTTCTTGTTGCCCGGTGTGCCGGGCAGCGGCTTTGAAAAATGCAAAGAAGGTGCGGTGCAGTGTGGATGGCGCGCAGCACGCCCTTGCCCCGGTCGCCCACCGGGTCGGCGGTGCCGGCCAGGAACAGCAGGGGCAGGTCCTTGGGCATCCGGGCCAGAAAAGCCGGGTCGTGCAGGCGCAGGATGCCGCTGAACATGCTGTAGTAGGCGTTGAGCGTAAAGGTAAAGGTGCAGCGCTCGTCGGCCAGGTACTTGTCCACCTCGGCGGCGTCACGGTTGAGCCAGTCGTGGGTGGTGCGGCCCTCCAGCCCCTTGTTGTAGCCCATGAAGGAGAGGTTCGCCACCAGCTTGCTGCGGTACTGCCAGCCGTGCACGGCCGCCAGCGCCCGGCAGGTGCTGCGGGCAAACTGCACCAGCGCTTTGGGCTGGTGGCCGGTGCCCATGATGATGGCACCGCTCAGTTCCTGCCCCGTATTCGCACAGGTACTGCCGGGCATAGAACGAGCCCATGCTGTGCCCCAGCAGAAAGTACGGCACACCGGGGTAGCGCTCCTTGGTGCGCAGGGTCATGGCGTGCAGATCGTCCAGCACGGCACGGTTGCCGTCCGGCTCGGCAAAGTAGCCGTAGTCGGCCTTGGTGCGGATGGAGCCGCCGTGGCCCAGGTGGTCGTGGCCGACCACGACGATGCCCTGCCCGGCCAGATGCTCCGCCAGCGGCTTGTACCGGTCGATGAACTCCACCATGCCGTGGGACAGCTGCAGCACCGCCCGCACTTCGCCCTCCGGCTCACAGCAGAACGCATGCAGGGTGCGCCCGGGCACGGTGGAAGGGACAGTAAAATCGGTCATGCGGCTCATGGACGCAGGCCTCCTTTTGGTTCTGGTTTACAGCGCGCCGATCTTGCGGCGGCAGGCGGGGCAGATGCAGTACCCGGCAAACTGGATGGCGTTGGCGTCCACGTCGCCGCAGAAGTCGCAGCTGCCGGCGGGGCGGTGCTTCTTGAGCACAATGGCGTCGCCATCCACAAAGATCTCCAGCTTGGTGTCCCCGTCCAGATGCAGGGTGGTGCGCAGTTCCTTGGGGAGGACGATGCGGCCAAGAGAATCGATGCCCCGAACGATCCCGGTGCTTTTCATAGGTATCATTCTCCTTCAACGTTTTCTCCATTCCATGGCACTGCCGGCAGCTGGCAAAAAACAACGTGATGCAGGAAAAACAGGCCAGCACCGTTTTTTAGTATACAAAAATTTTACAGCCTTCGTCAATGATTGCGGGCGGTTTCGACAAAAATGTCCCGCCTTGTGTTCCAAAACACCCGGCCTTCGCACAAAACACGCCCCTGTTTCCGTTGACAAATCGCAGCGGAACAGGTAAACTAAGACGTAGCTATCCGCAATTTTTTTGCATGATGAGATGTATAAAAGGAGCGTTTTTTATGCTATGCACGTTGGCAACCTGCGCACAGCGCTGTATACCTATTTGATGGCAAAGCACGAGGGTGGCACCTTCATCCTGCGCATTGAGGACACCGACCAGGGCCGCTATGTGGAAGGTGCGGTGGACGTGATCTACAACACCATGCGTGAGACCGGCCTGCTGTGGGACGAGGGCCCGGATATTGGCGGCCCTGTTGGCCCCTATGTGCAGAGCGAGCGGATGGGCATGTTCAAGCAGTATGCCGAGCAGCTGGTGGCCGAGGGCAAGGCCTATTACTGCTTCTGCTCGGAGGAGCGGCTGGAGGCCCTCCACGCGGAGCAGCGCGCGCACGGTGAGATGACCCACTACGATGGCTGCTGCCGCGACCTGCCCAGGGAGGAAGTGGAAAAGCGCCTCGCCGCCGGAGAGCCTTACGTCATCCGCCAGAAGATCCCCCGCGAGGGCGTGACCGGCTTCGACGATATGGTCTACGGCCATATCGAGGTCAACAACAGTGAGATGGACGACCAGATCCTCATCAAGACCGACGGTATGCCCACCTACAACTTCGCCAATGTCGTGGACGACCACCTCATGGGCATTACCCACGTCATCCGCGGCAGTGAGTATCTGTCCTCCACCCCAAGTATAACCTGCTGTACCAGGCCTTTCGGCTGGAACATCCCCAACTACATCCACTGCCCGCCGGTGATGAAGGACGCTCAGAACAAGCTGTCCAAGCGCAACGGCGACGCCAGCTATCAGGACCTCGTTGCCAAGGGCTACCTGACCGAGGCGATCCTGAACTACATCTGCCTGCTGGGCTGGAGCCCCAAGGGCGAGTATGCCGAGCAGGAGATCTTCTCGCTGGCCGATCTGGTCAAGGTCTGGACTCCGGAGGGCATCTCCAAGTCTCCCGCCATCTTCGACCCCCTCAAGCTGCGCGCCATCAACGCCGAGTATATCCGCCGCCTGCCGAGGAGTTCCTCGCCAAGGCAGAGCCCTGGATCGACCAGGCCGTCCACACCCCCATCAATAAGAAACTGCTCTGCGCCAACCTGCAGCCCCGCTGCGAGGTGCTGGGCGAGATCCCCGAGCAGCTGGACTTCTTTGACGCCATGCCGGAGTATGACGTGAGCCTCTACGCCAACAAGAAGCAGAAGACCACGCCCGAGTCCGCCAAGGAGGCACTGGAAGCCCTGCTGCCCGTGCTGAGCGACGAGGCACTGGACTTCAATGACCGTGACACCGTCTTCGACGCCTGCAAGGCCAAGGCCGAGGAGCTGGGCAAGAAGAATGGCTGGCTGCTCTACCCGCTGGGCATCGCCCTCTCCGGCAAGCAACGCACCCCCGGCGGCGGCACCGACCTTGCCTGCATGATGGGCCGCGAAACGACCCTCGGGCGGGTCAAGGCCGCTATCGAGAAGCTGAATGGCTGATATTTGGCTCATTTGGCAAAACGGTGTTTCCCTGTTCTGCCCGAAAAAAAAACTGCGCCCGCGGGTCTGCTGCTACAGTATACGCAGAAGGCGCGGGAAACAGAACACTACAGCGAGATGCAAAAGATCCCCGCCGGAAAGCGGGGACTTTTTCTATGCAGGAATCTTTTTCGGACGGATCATCTCAGGGGAATTTGGATGGGAATACAGGCGAGTGTTTGCGGCGCGGTTGTGGCATACGCCGCTGCGGCGCGGGCGGCGGTGCGCCCGGCCCTGCGGCAGGGGGCTGCGCCTGGCCGTGGGGCTGGCCGGAGGCTGGGCCGTGTTATACGGTGCGCTGCTGCCTTTCGGGCCCGGGTTGACGCTGGGTCTGGCAGAGGACTGCTTTGCGGCCAGCGCGGCCGGGGCGGCCTTGGGGCTGCTGCTCCACGGCTTTGGGGACGCTGAGTTTGCAGAGCATCTGCCTGCTCTGCGGGCTGGGGCAGCGATCGTGGCGGGCCGCTGGCTCTGGCCGGGGCGCTTTCTCCCGGCGGGGCAGGCGGGCTGCGCCGCGCTGGCGTGCAGTGCGTCTCTCTCCCTTGGGGGGAGGGCGGCGGCGTTGGAACTGCTGCTCTTCTGCCGGGCGGATGCCCTGCTGGCGGGGCCATCGGCTTTGGGCTGCGGCGCTTCCCGCCCGAAAACCCGGGCATGGGCAGCCTGCTGCTGGCTGGCCGCTGTGGCCGCGGCTCTGGGGCGGGTCTGGCGCTTGGGCTTCTTCCTGCCCGGGGTGATGGCCTGTGCGGCGGCAGAGCTGGCCCTCTGCTGCCAGGGAAAGGGCCGCTGGCTGCGCTGGCCCTCTGTGCGGCCACGGGGCGGCGCTCTGCGCGTGGACCCGGAACTTGCCCCGGCGGCCGCCGGGGGCTCCTGCGCCACGGGGGCCGCTGCGGCAGTGCTTGCCCCGGCGCCGACGGGTGGAGGCGCTTGCGGCCTATGCGGGCGGCTGTGTGACCGGGGCGCTCTGCGTTCAGCCGCCCGGCAACGCCTTTTCCGCCCTGCTCAGTGCGGGGGCCGGGCTTGGGGTGGTCTTCCTGCCCCGGCAATGGCTGACTGGCTGGTCCGGAGGAGCCCCGGCGACGATGACCCGCGCAGGAGGAGCGGCCCCGCTCTCGGTGGCGGCCACCCGGCTGGAAGCGGTGGCCGAAAGCCTCTCCTCGCTGGCTGAGACGGTGAACGAGGTCTACGACGCCTTTCCACGCCGCTGCGAGGGTTTCCGCTGGGTCATCGACAACACCCACGACACCCTCTGCGCCAACTGCGGACGGCGCGAAGTCTGCTGGAAACAGGAGTACGCCTCCACGTTGGAAGGAATGGAGGCCCTACGCCCCATTCTGGAAGAGCGAGGCCATCTGGAAGCGGCACTTCTGCCCGGTCAGCTGGCGCGGTGCATCCACCCGGCGGCGCTCTGCGCGGCGGGGGACAAGGCGTTTGCACTCTACCGCAGCCGGAAGGAGGCCCGCGTCCACTCCGAGGCCATGCGGACGGCCCTCACGGAGCAGTACAGCGCCGTGGCCGATGCACTGGGCGTCCTCAGCGAACAGCTGGGGCGTCCCGGAAGCCCGGAACCCTACAAGTCTGGCCGGGTGTCGGCGCTGTTCGCTCAGCTGGGGACGCCGCCGCTGGAATGTGCTGTGACGTTGGACGATCTGGGCCGGACCCGGGCGGCGGTGACGCTTCCCCGCACCCGGTTTTCGCCTGCCGAGCTGGCGGCACTGGCGCGGGAGGTGAGCGGGCTCTGCCGCCGGGCCTTTGAGCCGCCGCAGGTGCTTTCCTGCAAGGGGATGACCACCCTGCTCTTTGCCGAAAAAGCCGCTGCTCCGGGCCGTATTCGGGACGGCGGGCGCGGCGGCGCGGGGCGAGATCTCCGGCGACGCAGTCCAGCAGTTCTGCAGTGCGGCAGCGGCGCAGATGATCCTCTGCGACGGCATGGGGACGGGACGTCCTGCGGCAGTAGACGGCAATCTCGCGGCAGAGCTGACGGCACGGCTGCTGAAAGCGGGCTTTACCGCCGAGCTTGCGGCCAGGCTCGTGAATGTGGCGCTGGCCCTCAAGAGCGATGAGGAGAGCGGGGCGACCCTCGACCTCGTGAGCGTAGACCTCTATACCGGCACAGCCCGGCTCTTCAAGGCCGGTGCGGCCCCGGGCTTTCTCGTCCACGGGGGCAAGGCCCGGGCTGTGGGCGAAGCTAGCCTGCCGATGGGCATCCTCGGCGGCGTCAGCGGACAGAGCCGGGTGGTGCATCTGGCGGCGGGGGACTATGTGGTGCTGGTGTCGGACGGCCTCTTGGTGGACGGCCCGGGCTGGGTGATGCAACAGCTGGAGCTTTCCGCTGCGGCAAGGCGAGAACGAGCCCGACGTTCTGGCGAAAAACGCTGGTGGAGACGGCCCGGGCGCGGGCCCTGCGAAGCAGGCCGCCCGGATGACATCACGGCGGCGGTGCTGCGGCTGGAACCATGTTGAAATATTCTTTTTGCAATTTGAAGAGGGTATACTATAAAAGTATAAAGTGCATCATCCATCAGGAGGGCGGAAAGAAACGTGTTGAAGATCACAGTACAGCGGGATGGCACCGGGGACTTCCACCATTTCCGAGGCAGTGCTGGCGGTGCCTTATGAATGCGAGGCCGAAATTGAGATCGGCCCGGGCATTTACCGGGAAAAACTGGTCTGCGAAAAAAAGGACATCGCCCTGCAGGGGGCCGGCGCGGACCGGCCCGGCTCGTGTGGGGAGATGGCGGCAAGCTGCCCCACAGGGACGGGCGGGCCACCCATACGTTCCGCAGCTATACCGCCTTTTTCAGCGGCGAAAATCTCACTGTGGAGGACATGACGATCGAAAACGATGCGGGCCCCGGGGCACAGGGTGGGGCAGGCTGTCGCGGCCTATGTGGACAGCACCCGGGCGGTGTTCCGCCGGGTCAAGCTGCTGGGCAGCCAGGACACCCTCTTCTGCGCCCCGCTGCCCGAAAAGGAGCGGGAGAAGACGGCTTCCTTGGCCCCCGGGGGCTGGCACCCCGCCGGGCCAGTGCCCAGTATTACCACAAATGCGAGATCGCGGGGGACATCGATTTCATCTTTGGCGCGGCAGACGCGCTGTTCGAAAACTGCACCCTCCGCACCGTGGACAACCACATCCCCCACAGCTATGTCACAGCTCCCTCGGGGAAAGCCGATGGACTGGGATTTGTCTTCTGGAACTGCGATTTCGTCTCCGACTGCCCGGCGGGCAGTGTCTATCTGGGGCGTCCGTGGCGCCCCGAGGGCAAAACGGCGGTGCTGGACTGCCGTCTTGGGGCCCACATTGCGCCGGAGGGCTTTTCCCCCTGGAACGACCGCGCGGATACGAACCTGGCAGCCTTTGCCGAGGCGGGCAGCAACGGCCCCGGGGCAGTTCCCCGTCCCGGCTGGGTCCATGCCCTGACGGCTTCGCAGGCAGCGGAGCTGCTGGCCCGTGCCCGCTGCCGATGCCGCCTGAACCCCAAAAGCCCAAAAGAATGAGGAAGTAAATTATGAAGAAGCTCCCCAATGCCGTCAAATGGCTCATCATTGTGGCGGTGCTGGCCGCCATGGCTGCCATGACCTTTGCCGTCAACGACCGGGCCTCCCGGGTGGATATGCCCGCCCCGGACAACACGTTCGGCATCTACCACGTCACCAACTAACGAGAAAACCCCTCCCGGTTGCTGTTCGCACAGAAACCGGGAGGGGTTTTTTTTTATCAAATGGTCGGAAGAGTCCGTGTCCGTCATGATGAACCAGAACGTGGTGCCTTTGCCCACGGTGCTCTGGACACCAAAGCGGAAACCGTGCTGCTGGAAGATGGCCTTGGTGATGGAAAGGCCCAGCCCGGTGCCCTGCTTGCCCGGCGTCCGAACGGGAGCGGTAGTAGCGGTCGAAGATATAGGGCAGGTCGGCGGCGGCGATGCCGGGGCCGTGGTCCTCCACCTCCACGCGGACCCCCTCGGTGCAGCGGGGAAAGCCCGCAGGATAAAGATGCCGTCCGGCCCGATGTGGTGCATGGCGTTGCCCAGCAGGTTGTGGAGGGCGCGCTGCATCATGTCCGGGTCGGCGTAGACGGGCAGCTCCTCGTCCGGTAGCTCCAGTTTCAGCTGCCAGCCGTTCTGGGCGCAGACGGCGTCGTAGCGCTCGCTTACTTCATCGCACAGCTGGCCCATGTCAAAAGTTCACCCGCTCACAGCGGTCGGTACCGCTGGTCACCTTGCTCAGCTCCATCACGCTGGACACCAGCGCGGTCAGGCGGTCGGTCTCGTCCACGATGATGTTCATTTGTTCGTCGCGGTGGGCCTTGTCATCGCCGGTCAGGTCGCGCACCGTCTCGGCGTAGCCCTTGATGAGGGTCAGCGGGGTGCGCAGGTCGTGGGAGACGTTGGCCAGCAGGTCGCGCTGCATCTGCGCCGCCCGCTGCACCTCCTCTGCCATATGGTTGAAGTCCTGTGCAAGGTCGCCCAGCTCGTCGCTGCGGCGGCTCTCCACCTGCACGGCGTAGTTGCCCTTGGCCATCTGGCGGGCGGCGCGGGCACAGCTGCCGCAGGGGCTTTGTGAACCACTCACTGAACAGCCACGCCGCCGACATGGCAAAGCCGAAGATGAGCGCCGCCGCCAGCGGCAGCAGGGTGCTGAGCACCTTTCTGGCCTCGGCCACATGCACCAGACTGGTGGTCACCAGCACGGTGTAGCTGCCGTCGGCTGTGGTGCGGCCCACCAGAAGCTGGGCCGAGCCGGACAGGCGGGGCGGGTTGAGCGTCTGCTTGAAGCCGCCCGGCGAGGTGCGGCACTTCTTGCGCATGGCAATGGCGGTGTTCACCACCTCATTGCTGGATGCGTCCGAAAGATACGTCTCATGTAAGTTGCAGTAAGACTGGTTCTCGATCTTGTAGATCTGCCGCAGGGTGGAGTCGGAAATGTCCACACAGAAGCTGCTCAGCGCTGCCCTTGGAATACAGGTCCATGGCCAGCTTGTCAAAAAAAAGCCGGTGTTGACATACAGCCGTCCGAAGGACCAGGGAAAGAGTGGTGCCCTCGGCCAGGGGCGTCGTCCAGCTGGGACACCACGTTTTCGGCCTGGGTGGTCAGCTGCCGCTCGATGTGCCGGGTATACAGCGGTTCCAGCAGCTGGGTGGACAGGATCCAGAACAGCACCAGCAGAAACAGGCAGATGAAGCACAAAAAGAACATCAGCTGCCCACGGATGCCAAGCCCGCGCCGGGCATTGTTTGTTCGCCGCATGAACTGCACAGCCTCCGTTTACCGCACTGCGTCGGGGTCGAACTTGTAGCCGATGCCCCACACGGTGGCGATGTAGCTGCGGCACTTGCCCAGATGGCCGCGCAGCATCTTGACGTGGGTGTCCACGGTGCGGTCCTCACCGAAGTAGTCGTAGTTCCATACCTTCTGCAGGATCTTTTCGCGGCTGAGGGCGATGCCCTTGTTGGAGGCCAGGAACACCAGCAGGTCGAACTCCTTGGGGGTCAGGGCCACATCCTCCCCGGCCACCCGCACGGTGTGGCTGGCGGTGTCGATGGTCAGGTCCCCGAAGGTCATGGTGGCGGAAGAAGTTTCCGCCCGGGGCATGGTGCGGTTGAGCACGGCACGCACGCGGGCCACCAGCTCCCGGGGGGAGAAAGGTTTGACCACATAGTCGTCGGCACCGCCCTCCAGGCCGGCCAGCTTATCGTATTCCTCGCCGCGGGCAGTGAGGATGATCACGGGGGTGTTGATGTGGCGGTTGCGCATCTCGCGCAGGCAGGTCATGCCGTCCATGAAGGGCATCATCAGGTCCAGAATCACCAGATCATACCCGCCGCCGGACAGCAGCGACAAAGCGGCGGAGCCGTCACCGGCTTCCTCACAGGCGTAGCCGGCATACTGTAAATTTTCACGGATGAGCTCCCGGATGCGGGGCTCATCATCAACGATCAGGATCTTTGCCATAAAACAGAACTCCTCCCTATCATAGTTCAGTATACGACTTTATTTTAATGCAAGAATTGGAAAAAGCTGTGAATTTTAAGTGAATGGTTTGGAAAAACAAAACCGTCTGCACCCAGTATACCACACCGGGCGCCGAAGCGGCAATCTTTTTGCGGAAAGGCACAGCAGAATACGCAGGGAAACTTGACAAGAAAATGCGGGATTTTGTAAAATAAGGTCGTAACGATCGGGGAGTTTGCGGAGAAAAAGGAGAAGCGGTCATGAGCATCCCAAAGATCATCCACTACTGCTGGTTCGGCGGCGGGCCCATCAGCCCGGAAAGCCAAAAATGTATGGAAAGCTGGAAAAAATACTGCCCGGATTACAAGATCATGGCGTGGAACGAGCAGAACTTTGATATCAGCACAAACCGCTATGTACAGCAGGCCTACGAGGCAAAGAAATACGCCTTTGTATCGGACTATGTGCGGCTGGCGGTGGTGTACGAGTACGGCGGCATCTATCTGGATACAGACGTGGAGCTGGTGCGCCCGCTGGATGAGCTGCTGGAACTGCCCGGGTTTATGGGGTTTCAGAACAACAACGAAGTAGCCACCGGGCTGGGGTTCGGGGCACGCAAAGGGCAACTCGGTGGTGCAGGCGCTGCTGCGGGATTACGATGCACTGGATTTTTTAGAGGCGGACGGCAGCGCGGACCTGACACCCTGCCCGGAGCGGAACACAAGGGTGTTGCAGGCACTGGGCGTGCGCAAGGACGGAACAAGGCAGAGCATCGCGGAAATGGAGATCTTTCCGGCAGAGTATTTCTGCCCGATGGATTTTTACAGCCGGGAGCTTCGGGTAACGCCCAAGACCTACTCCATCCACCGCTATGCCGAAAGCTGGAAGCCGAAGCCCAGCGCGGTCAGCCGCATTTTGCAGCGGCTGCTGAAGAAGCACTATTATACATGGTACTGCCCTCTGCGTGGCCGGATCGAGGGACGGCTGAGAAAGAGAACCTGAAAACCGGAGCTGCTGCACGATGCTGTGTGGCAGTTCTTTTTTTGTCCCGCTTGCCCTTTGCGCGCGGGAATGCTATACTAGCGCAAGATGGAGTCCCCATCATTTTCAGACAGATAAAGGAAATTTTTGCATGCGAATCGGACTGGTTGAATTTTTGCTCATCCTGGCCATTGCGTCCCTCACGGTAGGGCCGCGGGTGGCTTTGTTCGTGGACCGGTGGATGCGCCGGGCCAACCGCGCCAACGCCCGGGCGGCGCGCCGCCGGGCCGAGTATGCCGCCCAGATGGCCGCCGAGCGGGATGCGATGCTCAAGCGGTTCCGCACCGCCAGCACGGTGTTCGGGGTGGGCATCCTGCTGGTGCTGGTGTACGCGCTGGGTTTCCGGCCCATTGACACCCCGCCCCAGAGCTACGCCGCGCCGGAGGTGCGCCAGAGCAACGGGGCCGTGCAGACCGCCCTTTCCACCGACAGCCGGGATGTGCTGGCGCTGGGAGACTATCAGGACGTGGACTGCATCCGTGAGCAGAACGGCTTTGTGTATGCGGCTGCGTACAACGGCGCGACCCTGAAAAAGCGGAAGAGTGACCTTGTGCGCACCGATGGCGGCAGCTTTTCGGCCATCCTGAGCGTGGACGGAGAGCTGACCGGCTTTGCTTTTGATGCAGACGGGGACCTGTGGCTGACCGTCCTCACCCCCGGCGGCGGGGCCCTGTGCCGTGCAAGACACGACAGCTGGGGCGCGGCCGTGGAACAGGTGGTCACCCAGATCGACGGGGCCCCGCTGGGGGCCGTCTCTGCGGTGGAGGCCGGCCCGGACGGCAAGGTGTACTTTGCCGTGGCGGGCGGGGGAATCCGTGGACAATGGGCTGGAAGCGGCCCTGCGCACCGAGCTGCTGGCCCACACCGGCACCGGCTGGGTGTATGTGTACGACCCGGCGGACCGGTCGGTGCAGCGGGTGGTCGGCGGCGTGGCCGGGGCATCCGGCCTGGCCCTGAGCCCGGACGGCAGGACCCTGTATGTTTCGGATCTGGGCAATCGCTGTGTATGGAGCATGGACGCTGACGCCCGGGAACTGACGGCGGGCGGCAAAAACTGCCAAAGTGCCTTTTCCGGCCTGCCGGGCTACCCCGGTGCACTGGCCATGGAAGCCGACGGCACCCTGTACATCAGCTACCGCTGGGCCCGCAGCGGCTGGCTGGAAAAAAAGAACGCCGACAGCACCCTGCTGCAGGGGCATCGCCCTGCGGGCGGGTCAGAATCTGCAGGAAAAGCTGTTCGGCCTGCCGTCCGACGCCCCTGCGCGGAGGCGGTGAGCACCGCCGACGGCAGCTGGAAGCGGACGTTCACCGGCGGCAGCAGCTGCACGGCGGTGTGCCCGGTGGGCAGCAAAGTGTATTTTGGCGCGGCGGACAGCGCACAGGTGCTGTCGGCACGCATTTAAAGACCGAGGTGTTTTGATATGACAGAAGCATTTCAGAAACAGATCGAACAAGGAGGCCCGGCAGGCCGTGACCGAACTGCTGGCCGAAGCAAAGCTGAAAAAAGGTGATGTGTTCGTGGTAGGCTGCTCGTCCAGTGAGATCGTGGGCGGGCACATCGGCAAGGATTCCAGCCTGGAAGCGGCCCGCGCCGTGTATGCAGGCATTGCCCCGGTGCTGGCCGAAAACGGCATCTGGCTGGCAGCGCAGTGCTGTGAGCATCTGAACCGGGCCATTATCCTCGAGCGGGAAGCTGCGGAAAAATACGGCTGGGAGGAAGTGTGCGTGGTGCCCCGGCCCCATGCCGGCGGCAGCTGGGCCACTACCTGCTGGAAGAACTTCCGGGACCCGGTGGCCGTGGAGGAGATCCGCGCCCACGCGGGCATCGACATCGGCGGCACCCTCATCGGTATGCACCTGAGGCGGGTGGCCGTGCCGGTGCGGCTGAGCCTTTCCAAGATCGGCGAAGCAAATATCTTGTGCGCCCGCACCCGCCCGAAGCTCATTGGCGGCGAGCGCGCCAAGTATACCGAGGAGGATTGAGATACCATGGCAGAAAAGACTTTGGAGCAAATGCGGGAAGCTGTGGAGGAGATCCGCGCAAAGATGGCCGCTGCTGCCCGGGAAGCAGGCCGGGACCCGGCGCAGGTGCAGCTGTGCGCCGCCTGCAAGACCCGCACCGCTGAGACGGTGGCCGCCAGTGCCGCGCTGCCCATTGACGTGTTTGGCGAGAACCATGTGCAGGAGCTGTGCGCAAACTTTGACGCCGGGGCCTATTGCGGCAAGCCCAGCCATTTCATCGGCCACCTGCAGACCAACAAGATCAAAAAGGTGCTGGGCCGCGCCAGCCTCATCCAGAGCGTGGACAGCGAACACCTGCTGGCCGCCATTGAAAAGGAAGCCGCTAAGGCCGGCATCGTGCAGAATGTGCTGCTGGAGGTGAACATCGGCGGCGAGGAGAGCAAGACCGGTGTGGCACCGGAAGCCCTCTGGCCCCTGCTGGATGCGGCTGCCGCACAGGAACACATCCGGGTGAAGGGCCTGATGGCCATCCCGCCCGTGAACGACGATGACGCCCAGAACCGCCGGTATCTGGCCCAGGTGTACAAGCTGTTCGTGCAGGCCGGGGAGCGCGGCTACCAGAACGTGGCCATGGAGACCCTTTCCATGGGCATGAGCGGCGACTTTGAAAACGCCATCCGCGAGGGTGCCACGCTGGTGCGCATCGGCACCGCCATTTATGGCGAGCGGGATTACAGCAAGAAGGGATAAGGGAAACTTTCCCCCTCAGGGGGAGCCTATTATGGGAGGTATCATGCCAAAACAGAAGATCAATGACCCCGGGGCACATCACGCCAGCAGCGGCGCGCTGATCCGGCGCTTCCTGCCCTATCTGGTCAAGTACAAAAAGACCCTGTTCCTGGACCTGTTCTGTGCCGCACTGACTACTCTGTGCGACATCGTGCTGCCCAAGATCATGAGCACCATCACCAACTCCGCCATGGGGGTGGGCATCACCCTGACGGCGGGCATCGTGCTGCGGCTGGCGGCGCTGTACTTCGTGCTGCGCATCATCGACGGCGCGGCCAGCTACTATATGTCCAGCATCGGCCACATCATGGGCGTGCATATCGAGACGGATATGCGCCGGGATGCCTTTGACCATCTGCTGCAGCTGGATCATACCTACTATAACAATACCAAAGTCGGCACCATCATGGGCCGCATCACCAACGACCTGTTCGATGTGACCGAGTTTGCCCACCACTGCCCGGAGGAATTTTTCATCGCGGCCATCAAGATCGTGGTGTCCTTTCGTCATCCTGTGCCAGGCCAGCATCCCGCTGACGCTGGCGGTGTTTGCCTGTGTGCCCCTGATGGGGGTGGTGTCGGTGTACCTGAACGGCCGGCTGCGGGCGCGGTTCCGCCAGCAGCGGGTGCAGATCGGTGAACTGAACTCCACCATCGAGGACAGCCTGCTGGGGCAGGGCGTGGTCAAGGCGTTTGCCGCCGATGACGAAGAGCGGGAAAAAGTTTGCCAAGGGCAACAAGGATTTTGAGCAGATCAAGACCCTTGGTTACTACGCCATGGGTGCCTTCAACACCTCCACCCGCCTGTTCGACGGCCTGATGTATCTGGTGGTCATTCTGGCAGGCGGCCTGTCGCTGGTGTACGGCGGGATCACCGCCGGTGACCTGGTGGCCTATATGCTCTACGTCACCACCCTCATCGCCACCATCCGGCGCATCGTGGAGTTTGCCGAGCAGTTCCAGCGCGGCATGACCGGCATCGAGCGCTTTGCCGAGATCATGGACACCCCGGTGGCCATTCAGGACGCCCCGGACGCGGTGCCCCTGCAGCCCGGCCCCGGCGCGATCCGGTTCGAGAACGTCAGCTTTGAGTACCCGGATGACCACAACAAGGTGCTGCACGACATCAGTCTGGACATCCACGCCGGGGAGCGGCTGGCACTGGTGGGCGCTTCCGGCGGCGGCAAGACCACCCTGTGCAACCTGATCCCCCGCTTTTACGAGGTGACAGACGGCCGCATCCTCATCGACGGGCAGGATATCCGCCATGTCACCCTGAAGAGCCTGCGGCAGGACATCGGCATCGTGCAGCAGGACGTGTACCTGTTCAGCGGCACGGTGGCCCAGAACATTGCCTACGGCAAGCCCGGTGCCACCCGCGAGGAGATCGTGGAGGCGGCCCGTCTGGCCGGTGCCGAGCGGTTCATTCTGGCCCTGAAGGACGGCTTTGACACCTACGTCGGAGAGCGCGGCGTCAAGCTGTCCGGCGGCCAGAAGCAGCGCATCGCCATTGCCCGCGTGTTCCTGAAGAACCCGCCCATCCTGATTCTGGACGAGGCCACCAGTGCACTGGACAACGAGAGCGAGATCCTGGTGGGCCAGAGCCTGGAAAAACTGGCCCACGGCCGCACCACCCTGACCATTGCCCACCGCCTGACCACCATCAAGTTACGACCGCATCCTGGTTCTGGGCGAAGAGGGCATTGTGGAATCCGGTACCCACGAACAGCTGCTGGCAAAGCAGGGCGTGTACTACCGCCTGTGGAACCAGCTGCCGGGAGAAGATACGCTGTAAAGGATAAGAAAAGAGGCGCTGCCATCCGGCAGCGCCTCTTTTGCGATCAGGTATGTTTTATTCGCCCACGATCAGACGCACGGAACCGTAGATGCCGGCGTCGTTGCCCAGGGTGGCCGCCACGATGGGGGTCTCCCGGCAGGACTTGAAGGCGTAGGTCTTGTAGTGCTCGCGCAGCGGGTCGAACAGCACCTCGCCTGCGCGGGCCACACCGCCGCCGATCATGAACATCTCCGGGTCGGTGGTGGCGGCAATGCTGGCCAGTGCCATGCCCAGGGTGTCGGACATTTCGTCCACCTCGCGGGCAGCGAGGGGCATCGCCGCTGCGGGCAGCGTCGAATACGTCCTTGGCGGCAAAGTCGATGCCGCGCAGGGTGCAGGGAATGTCCGGGTTCTCGTCCAGCAGCTTCTTCATGCAGCGGACCACGCCGGTGGCGCTGGAGTACTGCTCCAGACAGCCGTGCTTGCCGCAGCCACAGGTGGCGGTCTCGTGGCGGTTCACCGTAATGTGGCCGATCTCGCCGCCGGCCCCGTGGGAGCCGTCGATGACCTTGCCGTTCACGATGACGCCGCCGCCTACGCCGGTGCCCAGGGTGACCATGACGGCGCTGCGGCAGCCCTTGGCGGCACCCATCCAGATCTCGCCCAGGGCAGCCACGTTGGCATCATTGCCCACCAGCACCTTCAGGCCGTCCAGCAGGCCGGAAAGCTGTGCAGCCACATTGCGCTGGCCCCAGCCACCCAGGTTGGCACAGACGATGGGCACCACGCTGCTGTCCAGCACGGGGCCGGGCACGCCGATGCCCACGCCCTCCACCTGCTCGGCGGGAATGGCCTTTTCCTGCATTTTGCCCATGATGGCCGCAGCCAGATTTTCCAGGATGTGTTCACCGGCATTGGAGGTGTCGGTGGGCACCTCCCACTTTTCCAGCAGGGCCCCGGCGGTGGTGAACAGGCCGATCTTGGCGGTGGTGCCGCCCAGGTCGATGCCAAATGCGTATTCCTTCATAATCTCATTTACCCCTTTGCTGCAGCCCGGAGGCTGCCGTATTTTGTTGACTTCCAGTATAACACAGCGCTCTGCAAAAAGCAGAGCCGTAGCAGCTTTTCATGCAAACAGACGGAAAAGCTGTGCCGGATTTGGCACAACTGCCCAAACGGTTACTGCACGGTATTGGTCAGGCTGCCAATGCCGTCGATCTCGCAGCGCACCGTGTCGCCCGGCTGCAGGAACTGCGGCGGATCCATGCCCATGCCCACACCGGCGGGGGTGCCGGTGGCGATGATGGTTCCGGCCTTCAGGGTCATGCCCTGCGAAAGCTCGTGGATGACATGGTCGATGTCAAAAATCTGCAGACGGGTGTTGGAGTCCTGCCGCTTTTCGCCGTTGACAAAACTGCGGATGCCCAGCTGCGGCGGGTAGGCTTCAAACTCATCTGCCGTCACGATGCAGGGGCCGATGGGGGTAAAGCCGTCCAGACTTTTGCCAAAGTACCACTGCTTGTGGGCCGTCTGCACATCGCGGGCGGAAACGTCGTTCAGGATGGTGTAGCCGAACACATAGTCCCTGGTCTGCCCGGCGGGCACGTCTTTGGCATCCCGGCCCAGCACCACGGCCAGCTCACACTCGTAGTCCAGCTTCTTTACCAGGTCGGTGTGGGCCTCGATGAAGCCGCCGTCCGGCACGGCACGGGTGACCCGCTTGGAAAAGTAGATGGCGTCCTGATGCTGGGTGGCAAAGGCGTCGGCGGAATACTTTTCCGCTTCGTCCGAGTGAGCCATGTAGTTGATGCCCAGGCAGACAACGTCCTGTGCCGGGCAGGGAATGGGGCTCTGCAGCTGCACGGCATCCAGCGGGACCGACGGGATGGCCGACAGGGCCAGCGCCAGCCCGGCCCGCACGGCGGGGGTCAATTGCGGGATGGCCTCGGTCAGGGTGTCGCAGGGCAGGCCCAGCCAGCGCAGCGGGGTGACGGCGGTGCCGTCGGCAGAGAGGACGGCGGGCTCCTCCACACCATCCGGGCCAAGGCAGGTGACAAAACGCATGGAACAGGCCTCCTTTCAGTGCCGGTAGGCGATGGCGTTCCGGATGCGGTCGGCCTCGGCCTGCCCGGCCAGCTGGCGGACCAGCTCCAGTGCAAACGGGATGGCACCACCCAGACCGTAGCTGGTGGTGATGTTGCCGTCCACGACTACTTCGGCGTCCAGCACATGGGCACCGGCCAGCTTGTCCTGAAATCCGGCGTGGGCCGTGGCATTTTTGCCTTCCAGCAGGCCCAGAGAGGCCAGCACGCTGGGTGCGGCGCAGATGGCGGCCACCTTTTTGCCGGATTTTGCAAAGGCGGTGCAGGTGTCGGTTACGGTCTTGTTGGCGGCCAGATTCGGCGTGCCGGGGATGCCGCCGGGCAGCACCACCAGATCCACATCGGAATAGTCCACTTCTTCGGCCAGTGCGTCGGCGGTGATGCGGATCTTGTGGCTGCTCAGGATCTCGCGGCTGCCGGATGCGCTGGCCACGGTCACGTCCACTTTAGCGCGGCGGAGCAGGTCCACCACCAGCAGGGCCTCGCACTCTTCGGTGCCCTCGGCAAAAAACACAACAGCTTTGCTCATTGGGATAAAACCTCCTTGAAAATAAGAACGCCGCGCACCGCAAAGCGGCACGCGGTGAAAAAATCAGTGCGTATTCTTGTCGGCTTCCAGCAATTCGCGCAGGACGCTGCCGTCTGCGCTCAGTACCCGGCTGACCCGGCTGATGATGGCACTGGACGCGCCGGTCTTGTCCATGATCTCGGTATAGATGCGCTTGTCTGCCAGCATCTCCGCGATGTTGAAGCGCTGTTCCATTGCACTCAGCTCGGAATAGCTGCAGACGTCCTGCAGAAAACGGTAGCACTGTTCCGGGGTCTTGAGCTGCAGGAAAGCCTCGTACAGACCGGATTGCCCGGTCGGATGATCTTTGCCATGCGCGTTCTCCTTTTTCTGTCCGGCGGCGGGTGCCGCCACTTCATTGCACTACACCAGTGTAGTACAAACCGGGAGAAATTTCAATGCCTTTTTGCGGCAAACCGGGCACAGCCTTACAGGGTGTGCTCAAACACCAGCTCATTGCGGGGCACGGTGCCGGTTTCCTGCTCGGCGGGCTTCAGGCTGCGGTAGCGCAGCGCCTTGAAGAACTGCTGTACGGGCAGGGCCTTGGCATGCACGGTGCACCACATGCGGCCCTTGCCCTCGCCCCGGGCCAGACGCTCGCAGGAAAGCACGATGTCGCGGCCGATGGCCTTGCCGCGGTACTCCGGCCTGAGGTACAGGTGCATCAGGTGCAGGGCGGTGTTCTCCATCTTCCAGGCAAAGTAGCCGATGTTCTTGCCGCCCAGCACGACGAGAAAATAGTTCACGTCGTTGTCGATGTCGGCCTCGATGGCTTCGGCGCTCTGCAGCTCCTCCACCAGAGTGTCCAGCTGCTTGCCGGGGTAATAGCGTTTGTAGACCTCGTGCCAGATCTCGCTGGCAAGGTCGGCGGTGGTGTGGATGTATTTGGCCTTGGCGACCAGTTTGTAATCGGGTTTCATAGTGCTCCTACTTTTTGTCGGGGATCACACCTTGAGGATGTAATCCGATTTGCGGGGCGCGGCGGGCTGAGGGTCCCCGGCGGGGTAGCCCAGGATGCAGTGGCCGACGCCAATCCACTCGCCCTCGATGCCCCACTTCTTCAGCAGGGCTTTGCCCTCTTCGCTCTCAAACTCTTCTTTGGCGCGGTTGATCCAGCAGCTGCCCAGCCCCAGCGAGGCGGCGGCTAGCATCAGGTTGCCCATGACAAGGCTGCCGTCCTGCACAGCGCACTTGGCGTTGGCATCGGCCAGCACCACCAGAATGGTGGGCGCACCGTACATGGGGTCGCAGTCCTTGCCCATGATGGCGGCGTTCATGCGGGAGAGCTTTTCCCGCGTGGCGGCGTCCTGCACCACCACGATCTTGGCGCTCTGCTTGCCCATGGCGCTGGCAGCATAGGTGCCGGCACCCAGAACGGCTTCCAGTTCTTCGTTGGTGATCTGCTCCGGTTTGTAGGCGCGGCAGCTGCGGCGGCTCCGGATGGTCTGAATGGTCTCATTGGTCATGGCAATTTTCCTCCTGTGATCGGATAAGTTTATTGTACCACATTCCACGGCAGAGTGCAAAGTGGCCGGAACTCTCGGGAAAAGATGCAAAATGCACAAGAAATTGAAAAAAGATTATGGAAAAGCATCCTTGTTGCCGCGCGGCCGATACGTTATAATAGGGCTACCAGGAAGGAAAGGAGTCGTGCTCTATGGCGAAGGCATCGCAGGTCGTTATACTGGAAAATGAATTTTACATCATCAAAGCCCCGAACGGGAAGGTGCTGGAAGTAAAGGACTTCAATACGGAGAACGGCGCCGCCATCCAGCTGTGGAGCTACGCGGGCCATCCGTGGCAGCAGTGGCAGTTCGTGGACGCAGGCGGCGGGCGCTGGCGCATCCAGAACCGCTTTACCGGCAAGGTGATCGACCTGGCCCTGGGCGGCGTGGTGGAAGGCACCTGGCTGCACCAGTGGAGCCACACCAACGGCTGGAGCCAGTGCTGGACGCTGGAACCCACCCGCAGCGGTCACACCCGCATCCGGAATGTGCTGGCGGACAAATACATTGACCTGGTGGGCATGAACACCGCAAACGGTGCTCAGGCCCAGATCTGGACCTATGTGGCCGGCGGCAACCAGGAATGGGATCTGGTGCGCATCGACCCGGATACCGCCCAGACCGGACGGCGTGCCGACGAGAAGCCGGACCCCCAGCCCACGCCCAGCCAGCGCAAGCATCAGAATGATCTGGTGCGCAAGCTGAACAATGCCGGACAGGGCCGCGCCAGCCGGAAGGGCTGACGGCTCTCCGACACCGAAAAAAGCATACGAAGTGACCCGGCAGAGCCTGCGGGCTCTGCCGGGTCCTCTTTCTGGCCGAAAATAACGCAGAAAAAGGAGAATACACCCATGAACTTAGGTGCTTTTATGGATCCGGAGTACCCCATCTTCAGCACGACGCTGTGCTATCTGGAGCGGGATGACGCCTACCTGATGCTGCACCGCATCAAAAAACAGGACGACTACAACCACGACAAGTGGGTGGGCGTAGGCGGCAAATTTGAGCGCTTTGAAAGCCCGGAGGACTGCCTTGTGCGGGAGGTGCGGGAAGAAACGGGCCTTACCCTGACGCGCTGGCGCTGCCGGGGCCTGCTGACCTTTGTGTGGGGCAACATGACCGAGTTCATCCACCTGTACACCGCTGACGGCTGGCAGGGCGAGATGGTGCAGGGCGATGCCTGCAAAGAGGGTGTGCTGGAGTGGGTGCCCAAGGAAAAGGTGACGGAACTGCCCATCTGGGAGGGCGACAAAATTTTCTTCCGCCTGCTCAACGGGGATCGGCCGTATTTTTCGCTCAAGCTGGTGTACGACGGCGATACCCTGAAACAGGCGGTGCTGGACGGAGAACAGATCGTCGGAAAGACCTGACCGGCAGCATGTCTGGGAGCTTTCCCACGCAAGTGAATCGGGCCATTCCATCGCCCGCCCTATTGCCTAGCGGCAACAGGGTCCCACCCCAGCGGACACTTGCTTTGGGAAACTCCCTGCCATACTGCCTTCAAAGCTGGCATAAAGCCAAAAAGCCGGAGACGCATTGAAACGCCTCCGGCTTTTCATATCATAATGCTTTAGTTCAGCTTCAGGTCGCCGTCCTTGATCCAGCCCAGCTTGCGCTCTGCCTCACAGAAAAGGACGCTGAGCACGGCGGGCAGGACGAAGCACAGCAGGATCATGGCCGCCCAGTCCATGGGGGTGATGGCAGCTTTGGTGCCGGCGGCAATGTCGCTGACCCAGCCGGTGTACACGCCGATCTGGCCCACCAGGCCGCAGGTGCCCATGCCGGAGGAAACGGCGGCACCGTTCATCTGAAAGTGGAACAGGCAGGTGGCCAGCGGGCCGGTGATGGCACTGGCCAGCGTGGGGGCGATCCAGATGCGGGGGGTTCTTGATGATGTTGCCCATCTGCAGCATGCTGGTGCCCAGGCCCTGACTCACCAGACCGCCTACACCGTTCTCGCGGTAGCTCATCACGGCAAAGCCCACCATCTGGGCGCAGCAGCCCGCCACGGCGGCACCGCCGGCCAGACCGGTCAGGCCCAGTGCGGCGCAGATGGCTGCCGAGGAGATGGGCAGGGTGAGGGCTACGCCCACGATCACCGACACCAGAATGCCCATGACCAGCGGGGCCTGCTCGGTGGCCCACATGATCAGGGTGCCCACCTGGCTTGCGGCTGCGCCGATGGGGGCAGCGATGAGCATGGACAGACCGACGCCCACAAAGATGGTCACCAGCGGGGTGACCAGGATGTCCACCTTGGTCTCCTTGCTCACGGCCTTGCCCAGTTCAGCGGCCACGATGGCAATAATCAGCACGGCCAGCGGGCCGCCGGCCCCGCCCAGGGCGTTGGCCGAGTAGCCCACCGTGATCAGACTGAACAGCACCAGCGGCGGGCAGTGGAGTGCCCAGCCGATGGCGCAGGCCATGGCCGGGCCGCTCATGGCCGTAGCGTAGCCGCCCAGATCCACCAGCATCTCCAGCCCGGTCTGTTGGCCCAGCGTCTTGATGATGGTGCCGATGAGCAGACTGGCGAACAGGCCCTGTGCCATGGCACCCAGTGCTTCAATGAGGTAGCGCTGCGGAGAAATGACGATGTCCTTGCGCTTTAAAAAATCTTTCACATTTTCCATAAATAACCAACCTTTCCGGTCTGCGGCGCGATACGCCGCAGAGAAACTGCATGTCAAGTATAATACCATACACCTGTCAAGACAGCAAGAAAAAACGGGATTTCCGGCGGCAAAAAACAGGAAATTTCGGCTTTGTGCAATGTTTTGCCCCAGCGAAACGTATCCCTTTTGGAGCATTTTTCGGGTGTGCGGACGCAGGCCTGCCCGTGCGCGGCGGCCGCGGCGGCAAAGTCCAGCCGATTGACGGCGGGACGGCATCGGGTGTATACTGAACCTGTGTGAAAATGCATGAATGGCCGTCTGCTTTTTGCGGCGGCAGACTATAACCAAAACAGGGATCCGGAGGCGAAGAAGTACGGCATGAAACGAATTTGGAACAACAGATCTTCGGCACGCGGCTGGGGCAAGGCTGCGGCTGTTTTTACCATGGCCATGGTGCTGGCCGTCGGCGGTCTGGGGGCGGCCATGAATCTGGCCGACCTGCAGGGGGCTGTGACGGTGCAGCCCATCGTCCGGCAGCAGAGCGGGACGGAACCGGAGCAGAAAACAAAGCTCTTCGGGAAGAAACAGACCGAGGCGGCGGCTTCTTCGGAAGAATGCGCTGCGGACAGCACGGAAGAGCCCCGGACGGCGGAAGGACCCACGGCACAGGCACAGCCGGAAGCCGCCGAGCAGCCTGCCGCACAGACCGCGGAGTCTGAGACGACCGCAGAGCAGGGCGAAGAGCCCGCCGCAGCGGAGAACCCGGCGGAGCCTGCACAGGACACCGCAGAGGAACCGGACCCGCTGGTGCCGGGCCGCGCGGAGGACGCAGATCCGGACACCACGGAAAGCACGGAAACGGCAGAGACCGCCAGGAGAACAGCCCGGTGATCCTGCAGCAGGAAACGCCGGAGCTGGCCGCACAGGACCCGCAGGCACCCCCGGAGGAAACGGACGCCGCAGAGAATGACCTGTCCGGCCGCACGCCGGAGGGGACCATGCTGTTGACCGACGAGCAGATCCGCAAGGCGCTGGACGAGGGTGCCCTGGATGAGGCCGAGGCACAGTGCATCGACCTGAGCGACGAGAACGGCTTTTTCAGCTGGCTGTGGAACTGGCTGTTCGGCAAAAAGGACGACCAGGAGGAATACACCGGCTGGCTGACCAAGAATGGCAAGACCTATTACTACAGCGCCTCCACCCATAAGCCGGTCACCGGCATCCAGTCTGTGGACGGCAAGCTGTATTACTTTGACGCCGACGGCGTGATGCAGAAGAATGTGAACTTCGGCATCGACGTGTCCAAGTACCAGAGCAACATCGACTGGAACAAGGTGAAGAAGGCGGGCGTGAACTTTGTGATCATCCGCATCGGCTACCGCGGCTACGGTGCCAGCGGCACGCTGGTGCAGGACCCCATGTTTGAAGAGCACTTCACCAACGCCCGCAACGCGGGCCTGAAGGTGGGCGTGTATTTCTTCACCCAAGCGGTGACCGAGGACGAGGCCCGCGAGGAAGCACAGGGCTGCAATTGGGTGCTGAACGGCCGCAAGCTGGACTACCCCATCTATTATGATACCGAGGCTTCCACCTCTCCCAACGGCACCGGCCGTGCCGATGGCCTGGGCAAGGAGGACCGCACCAAGTGTGCCATCGCCTTCTGCGAGGAAGTCAAGTCGCTGGGGTACAAGCCCGGTGTGTACGCTTCCACCACCTGGTTCCGCAAGCGGGTGGACCTGGACGCCCTGCGCAAGTACACCATCTGGAACGCCCACTACGGCGTCTCTTCCAGCCCCATCGGCTGTGATCTGTGGCAGGGCACCGAGAAGGCCCGCATCAACGGCTACAGCGGTGAGCTGGATGCCAACATCAGCTACATGGGATGACAGGAGGAGCGCGATGGACCGCATTCGCCTGATCGCGTCGGACATGGACGCGACCCTGCTGGACGGGCGCAGTCAGCTGCCGCCGGACTTTCTGCATCTTGTGCAGGAGCTGGCCGGACAGGATATCCTGTTCGCGGCTGCCAGCGGGCGGCCGCTGTACAAGCTGGAAGAGATGTTTGCTCCGGTGCTGGAGCAGACCCTTCTGGTGGCCGACAACGGCGGCGCTGTGCGCTGGCGCGGCAAAGACCTGTTCGTCTCCCGCATGGAGCCGGAGGTCTGGCACCGGCTGACGGCCTGCGCGGAGGAAAACGGGGATTCCTTTGTGGTCTGCGGGCTGGAGAACGCCTACCTGCGCCCCTGTGACCGGTGCTATGATGCCGTATACCGCAACTTCTACAACCGCATTGCCTATGTGTCGGATCTGTACACCATCGACGCCGCAGTGGACAAGTTTACCATCTATCTGCCGCAGGACAATGCGCAGGAGGTGTACGAGAAGGTCTACGGCCCCCGCTTCGGGCAGGAACTGGCCGTGGCGGTGTCCGGCAAATGCTGGATCGACGTGACCAACCCTGGCGTGACCAAGGGGAAGGCTGTGGAGCGTCTGAGCAGGCTGCTGGACATCCCATCCGGTGCCATGATGGCCTTTGGCGACACCTACAACGACATCGAGATGCTGGAGGCCGTGGGCTACGGCTTCCTGATGGAAAACGGCAGCCCGGAGCTGCGCAGCCGGGTGCCGTATCTGGCCCCGCCCAACACGGAATACGGGGTGGCCCGGGTGCTGCAGCAGGTGTTGCGGCAAAAGGGCTGCGTCTGCCCGGCGGATTTTACAAAAGCACACTGACCCCATAGGGGAGCTGCTGCACAGGAAAAAGCGTGCGGCGGCTCCTTTTTGTGCCGCATACCGGCCCCGGGCGGTGCATACACTGGTTCCAGAGTGTGCAACGCAAAAATGGTGCTGGGGAGGCAGGGCGATATGTTTGTGATCACGTTGAGCAGAACGAGCCTGAAAAAACTGGGGCTGGGGGCCATGTGCTGTGCCCTGGTGGTGTGCAGCGCGCTGCTGGGGCGCTACATCAGCACCCGCACGGTGACGGCTGCGGCGTCGGTGAACAAGATCGAGAGCGCACAGGACATCCAGACCTGGTTCACCGGCTACGGGCTGGAGGTGGACGGTGCGTCCATCACCGCCGACAAAGTCAAGATCCCCCGCAAATGGGACGACAGCTTTTCCGCCTTCAATGGGGTGGTGCAGCAGAGCGGCATGGATCTGACCCGCTGCAAAGGGCAAAACGGTGGAAAAATGGACGGCCCTGATCCCGGCGGCCAGCAGCGGCGAGACCAGCCGCTACGGGGTGTTGCTGGTGTGGCGCAAAAAAGGCTGTGGGAGCCTACCTGCTGGAGCGGCCCTCCGGCGTGGTGGTGGGTCTGAAGGACCTGCAGACGGCCATGGCCGAAGCCCAGCAGACTTCCGGCGAGGACTACAGCGGGGACTGGGGCGAACGGCACGACGAGGAACTGGACGCGCAACAGACCTCCGGGGAGGACTACAGCGGCGACTGGGGCGAGCGCCATGACGAAGAACTGACCGGCGACGCGGCGCAGCAGACTTCCGGGGAGGCCGGAGAGCAGGCCCAGGCGGTGGATTATGCGTCCCTGCCGCTGGACGCCGAAGGCTACCCCGTGGAGTGATGCGGGCCGGAACTCCCGGCAAAACCGGTACGGTCCCGGAATGAACAACCGATTTTGCATGGAAAATTGGGTCGCAGAATGCATAAATTTTGCAAACAAAAATGAAAAAATGTGACAAAAAATGAGCATTTTTGGAGCTTTTTTGTATGTTCAAAACTACCAAAAATTTTGCCGCAAAAATCAGCAATATAGAACGGTGCAAAAAAGACGGTGCAGGGTTTATAATAGATGTATAAACTTTTCCTGTATTTTACGCCCCATGTGCTGGAGTTTGCAGCGCCGGGCACAGGAAAATTAAGTAAGGAGAAAATGATTATGAAGGAATTCCAGTATACCGTTAAGGATGCCTGCGGCATCCACGCTCGTCCGGCCGGCCTGCTCGTCAAGACCGTGAAGGGCTTTGCCAGCACCGCCACCCTCGAGAAGGACGGCAAGAGCTGCGACATGCGCAAGCTGATGGCTCTGATGGGCATGGGCGTCAAGCAGGGCGAGACCATCACCATCAAGGTAGAAGGCGACGATGAAGAGGCAGCCGCTGCAGCAATTCAGAAGTTCCTGACCGAGAACGTCTGATCCCGCCGTGATGCCACAGCCCTCGCGGAGTGATCTGCGGGGGCTTTTTTAAAATGGATGAGTAAGAAGGAGAATGAGCGATGCAGGTAGGCACCGGTAGAAGCATTCTGAACGGCATTGCCATCGGCAAGCTGAAGATTTATAAGAAAAAGGACACCGTGATCTCCACCGCAGAGATCGCCGACACCGCTGCAGAGGTGGCCCGCTTTGAGGCTGCTCAGCAGAAAGCCATTGAGCAGCAGACTGCTCTGTACGAAAAGGCACTGGCCGAAGCAGGCGAGGACATTGCCGAAGTGTTCAACATCCACGCCATGATGCTGGAAGATGACGACTTTGTGGACGCCATCAAGGAGATCATCAACGGCCAGCACAAGTGCGCCGAGTACGCTGTCAAGACCGCCGGCGACAATCAGGCTGCCGTGTTCGCCGCCATGGATGACCCGTATTTGCAGGCCCGCAGCGCCGACGTCATCGACATTGCACAGGCCATGCTCGACATTTTGCAGGGCGTGGACAATGCTACCCTGCAGGGCACCGAGCCCAGCATTCTGGTGGCCGAGGATCTGGCCCCGTCCGAGACGGTGCGCATGGACAAGAGCCTGCTGCTGGGCTTCATCACCCGCGAGGGCAGCTCCAACAGCCACACCGCCATTCTGGCACGCAGCATGAACATCCCCGCCCTGATCCAGTGCAAGGACATTCAGGAGGACTGGGACGGCAAGATGGCTGTCGTGGACGGCTACAACGCCTGTGTCTACGTGGACCCCACCCCCGACCTGCTCAAGAGCCTGAAAAAGCGCCAGCAGGAAGACCAGAAAAAGCAGGCACTGCTGCAGGAGCTCAAGGGCAAGCCCAACACCACCCTCGACGGCAAGACCATCAACGTCTTTGCCAACATCGGCGGCATGGGCGACGTGGGCGCTGTGCAGCAGAACGACGCCGGCGGCGTCGGCCTCTTCCGCACCGAGTTCGTCTACCTCAACTGCAAGGACTTCCCGACGGAGGACTACCAGTTCGAGGCATACAAGCAGGTACTCGAAAGCCTTGCACCCCGCAAGGTCGTTGTCCGCACCTGTGACATCGGCGCAGACAAGACCGTGGATTACATGAAGCTCGATCACGAGGAGAACCCCGCGCTGGGCTACCGCGCCATCCGCATCTGCCTGACCCGCAAGGACTTCTTCAAGACCCAGCTGCGCGCTCTGCTCCGCGCTTCCGCTTACGGCAACATGAGCATCATGTTCCCCATGATCACCAGCCTGCGGGAACTGCAGGACGCCAAGGCCGTGCTGGAAGAGTGCCGTGCCGAGCTGGCTGCCGAGGGCGTGAAGATGGGCCAGAACATTGAGGTGGGCACCATGATCGAGACTCCCGCCGCTGTTCTCATTGCCGACGAGCTGGCCGAGGAGTGCGACTTCTTCTCCATCGGCACCAACGATCTGACCCAGTACACCTGCGCTCTGGACCGCCAGAACGCAAAGCTGGAGCCTTTCTTCAACCCGCACCATCCCGCTGTGCTGCGCGCCATCAAGATGACCATCGAGGCCGGCCACCGCCACGGCATCTGGGTGGGCATCTGCGGTGAGCTGGGTGCCGACACCGCCCTCACCGAGACCTTCCTGCGCATGGGCGTGGACGAGCTGTCCATGAATGCCAAGAGCATCCTGCCGGTGCGCAAGATCATCCGCAGCGTGGACCTGAGCAAGCCCTCTGAAAAGTAAGGCGGGCCCTTATTTGCAAAATCGACCCCGGCAGGGCACACGCCCCGCCGGGGTCTTTGTATACCGGGCAAAGTTTTCCGGAAACCACTTTAAAACCATAAAGCAAAATGCTATACTAGGGACATTGGGTATGCAGGCTGCCAGCGCTGCCCGGGAGGTTTTTTATGACGCAGTTGTTGATCCGTCTGTTTATCCGTCACCCCGACAATCCGCAGGACCCGCACACCCGGGCCGCCTATGGCAATCTGGCCAGCATCGTGGGCATGGTGTGCAATGTTCTGCTCTGCCTGGGCAAGCTCGCCGTGGGCACGCTGTTCGGTTCCATCGCCATCATGGCCGATGCCCTGAACAACCTGTCGGATGCATCGTCCAATATCGTCAGTCTGGTGGGGTTCAAGCTGGCGTCCAGAGCACCGGACGCGGAACACCCCTTCGGCCATGCCCGGTATGAGTATCTGGCCGGGCTGGTGGTCAGCGTGACGATCCTGGGCATCGGCTTCTCGCTGCTGAAGGAATCCGCCGTCAAGGTGCTGCATCCCACAGCGGTGCAGTTCAGTCTGCTGACCGTTGCCGTGCTGGTCGCTTCCATTCTGGTCAAGCTGTGGATGAGCAGCTTCAACCGCACCATCGGACGCACCATCGGTTCCGAGACCCTCATTGCCACGGCGGCGGACAGCCGCAACGATGTGCTGAGCACCGGTGCGGTGCTCATTGCCACCATTCTGTGCCGCCTGACCGGCTGGAACATTCTGGATGGTCTGATGGGTGTGGGCGTGGCCGTGTTCATTCTGATCTCCGGCTGGGGTCTGGTGATGGACACCCTCAGCCCGCTGCTGGGCGAACGCCCCAGCGATGACCTGGTGGATCACATCGAGCAGACTGTGATGAGCTACCCCGGCGTGCTGGGCGTGCATGACCTGATGGTGCACGACTACGGCCCGGGGCACCAGTTTGCCTCGCTGCATGTGGAGCTGCCCGCCGAGCAGGATCCGCTGGAAGCCCACGACCTGATCGACAACATCGAACGGAATTTTATGAAGAATGACCATCTCATGGTCACCATCCACTACGATCCCATCGTGACCTCGGATGCTGCGGTGGGGGTGCTGCGCACCCGTCTGACCGAAAAACTCCGCCAGCTGAACCCGGCCCTGTCACTGCACGATCTGCGCATCGTGCCGGGCAAGACCCACACCAATGTGCTTTTTGATCTGGTGCTCCCCGCGGGCTATGCCGGGGACAAGGTGGAACTGCTGACCCAGATGGAGCAGTTCATCAAGGAACAGGACCCCGCCTATAACTGCATCATCAAGGTGGAGCAGAGCTATACGGCGGCACATCAATCATAAATCCAGGGGGAAGTATTATGCTGAATGAGACCTACCGCGCCATGCTCGGCAACAAGAGCGTGATCCGCGAGACTTTCATGTACGGAAAAAACGTGCCGCCGAGATCGGCTACGAGAATGTGTTCGATTACTCGCTGGGCAACCCCAGCGTGCCCTGCCCGCCGGAATTTACCGCCGCCATGCAGGACCTGCTGGCCAACGAGGAACCGGTGAACCTGCACGGCTACTGCCCCAGCCAGGGCGACCCCGGCTTCCGCGCCGACGTGGCGGCCCATCTGGCAGAGACCTTCGGCCTGCCCTATGAGCAGAAGCACATCTTCCCCACCACCGGTGCTGCCGGTGCGATTGCCCATGCCATCCGTGCCGTCACCCAGCCCGGTGATGAGGTGCTGACTTTTGCGCCCTACTTCCCGGAGTACGGCCCCTATGTGGCCGGCACCGGTGCGGTGCTCAAAGTGGTGCCGCCGCAGGCCCCGGCATTCCAGCCCAATCTGGATGCCTTTGAGCAGATGATCGGCGAAAAGACCACCTGTGTGCTCATCAATACCCCCAACAATCCCACCGGTGTGGTCTATTCGGCCCAGACCCTCACCCGGATGGCCGACATCCTGACCGAGAAGAGCAAGGCCTTTGGCCACAATATTTTCCTCGTGAGCGATGAGCCTTACCGCGATATCGCCTTTGACGGCAAGAAGGTGCCCTACCCGGCAGCCTTCTATACGCATACGCTGACCTGCTTCTCCTTCTCCAAGAGCCTGAGCCTGCCCGGCGAGCGCCTTGGCTATGTGGCCGTGCGTCCGGGCTGTGAGGGGGAGGACATTCTGGTGGATATGATGGCCCAGATCTCCCGTTTTACCGGCCACAACTGCCCGCCCAGCATCATCCAGCGGGCCGTGAGCCGCTGCCTGGAGGTCACCAGTGACCTTTCGGTCTACGAGACCAACATGAACCTGCTGTACGATAAGCTCACCGCGCTGGGTTTTGAGGTGGAGCGCCCCGGCGGCACCTTCTACATCTTCCCCAAGGCACTGGAGGAGGACGCCAATGCCTTCTGCCTGAAGGCCCGCGAGTTCGACCTGCTGCTGGTGCCCAGCGATACCTTTGGCGTCAAGGGCTATGTGCGCCTTGCCTACTGTATCGACACCGAAAAAGTAAAGCGCAGCCTGCCGACTTTGAAAAGCTGGCGGCCGCTTACCGCAAGTAAACCTGCCCGCCCACGCGGCGCATGGCGGCGCGTGGTTGAGGATAGAAAAACCATCAGAGAGGAAAGGGAACCCTGCTATGGAAAAGATCAAGATGACGACGCCCCTGGTGGAGATGGACGGCGACGAGATGACCCGCATCCTGTGGAAGATGATCAAGGACGAACTGATCCTTCCGTTTGTGGACCTCAAGACCGAATACTATGACCTTGGCCTGCCCAACCGCGATGCCACCGGCGACCAGGTGACCATGGACGCTGCTCTTGCCAACAAGAAGTATGGCGTGTCGGTCAAGTGCGCCACCATCACCCCCAATGCCCAGCGCATGGACGAGTACAAGCTGCACGAGATGTGGAAAAGCCCAAACGGTACCATCCGCGCCGTGCTGGACGGCACCGTGTTCCGTGCCCCCATCATGATCGACAGCATCAAGCCGGTGGTCAAGAACTGGAAAAAGCCCATCACCATCGCCCGCCATGCCTATGGTGACGTGTACAAGTGCACGGAGTTTCGCATTCCCGGTGCCGGCAAGGCAGAGCTGCTGTTCACCGGTGCCGACGGCACCCAGCAGCGTGCCACCGTGTTCAATTTTGAGGGTCCCGGTGTGCTGCAGGGCCAGTACAACAAGGACGATTCCATCCGCAGCTTTGCCCGCAGCTGCTTCAACTACGCACTGGACGTGAAGCAGGATCTGTGGTTTGGCGCCAAGGACACCATTTCCAAGAAGTATGACCACACCTTCAAGGATATCTTCCAGGAGGTGTACGACGCCGAATACAAGGCAAAATTTGAGGCTGCCGGCATTACCTACTTCTACAGCCTCATCGACGACATCGTGGCTCGTGTCATCCGCAGCGAGGGCGGCTTTGTCTGGGCGTGCAAGAACTACGACGGCGATGTGATGAGCGATATGGTATCCACCGCCTTCGGCTCGCTGGCCATGATGACCAGCGTGCTGGTAAGCCCCGACGGCAAGTATGAGTACGAGGCCGCCCACGGCACCGTGACCCGTCATTATTATAAGTATCTGAAGGGCGAAAAGACCTCCACCAACCCCATGGCCACCATCTTTGCATGGTCCAGCGCACTCAAGAAGCGCGGTGAGTTGGATGATCTGCCGGAGCTGGTGAACTTTGGCGAGGCACTGGAAGCTGCCAGCCTGCAGACCCTCAACGACGGCATCATGACCAAGGACCTGTGCGGCCTGGCAGAGGGCATCACCCCCACCGCCGTGGACAGCGAGGGCTTTATCAAGGCCATCCGTGAGCGTCTGGAAGCCAAGCTGGCGTAAAACGATTTTCAATATAACATAAAAACCGGAACGATCCACCCGAAAAAGGGACGATCGTTCCGGTTTTGTTTTAGGCAGGATGTGCGACAAATCGGAAGTTGTAAGGAAAAAAATTTGAATTTTGCTTTCGATGACCAGAATGAAAATCGTTACCGTTGCGCCTGTTTTCACAAGCGTTGCGTGACATAAAAAGAATTCCATTTTAATATCAAAGTATCAAAAACAAAGGAGATTCTTTTTATGTTGAAGGAATTAAAGAAAAACAAAATGAGTGTTGTTGCAACTGGAATTTTATTTGGTGTTATGGGGGTATTAATTATTCCTATGATAGCAGTAATTGTAAAAATATCGAATGCATTATCCCAAAAACATCCTAGGATATACAAGTATAGTATGATTGCTTTTATCGGTATGTTATTGGCAATTAGCCTATTTTGCGTTGTTATTAAACATCAGATGAGTTTTCTTGTAATAGTTGCTTGTTTAGCAATAACATTATGCGACACTATTAAAAACAGATAATAAATGGAGTACAACTATGGAAATATCAGATTTGATTAAATCAGCCAGAATTGAAAAGGGCTTAACCCAACAACAACTGGCTGATGTTGTCTTTGTTACGCGACAGACAATTTCGAAATGGGAATTGGGAAAAAGTGTTCCTGACCAAGCCTCTCTTATATTGCTATACCAGTATTTGGACATCAAGGATAATGAGAAAAAACAGTTATCAAAGCTTATTTTTAATAAGCAAAATATTATATTAATTTTGATTGCAATCTTATTTTCTCCTATGGTTATTGGAGTACGTTTTATCTGTTGTAAAATTGATAAGATTGAAAATCGAAAAATTAAAGCGGTAATCAAGGTTATTGGCTTTGTTGTATTCTCATCGTATCTAGTATCTTTAAAAGAAAATGTGGCGTATTTGTTAATTGGTATATTTTCTCTGGTGTATTTGTTATATCAATTCTATTTGAGTGGATTGGAAACTAAATGATTTGTGTCAGCAAGTTTAAGGCAAGCGATAATTCATGAAATTCCGATTTGTTGGTTACAAATGCAGTGCATCCAGCACTTCATTTACGATGTCCAGCGATACCTGCCCCGGTGCACTGGCCTGCCCGGGGTTTGCAAAGGTCATGGCAGAGCCGAAGGCCTCCCCAGCCAGACGGCTCACCGCGCCCAGCGCCCCCATGCTCATGGTGATGACGGGGGTCTCCGGGTGGTGTCTGCCATTTCGGCGGTGGCGGCCAGCAGCTCCAGTACATCGGTGCGGCTTCGGGGCATTACGGCCAGCTTGGGCAGGTCGGCTCCGGCCTGCTGCATCTGCACCATGCGGGAAACAAGCTCTGCCCGTGGCGGGGTCTTGGCAAAATCGTGGCTGGAACACACTACCGCAACCCCGGCAGAATGTGCCTGCTCCACCAGCTTGGGCAGGTCTGCCCCGGCGGTGAAGAACTCGATGTCCAGCAGGTCGGCGCAGTCGGTATCGAGGATCAGGCGCAGAAAGGCAAGGTACTCTGGATGGGAGAGCGCCTGCTCGCCGCCCTCTGCCTTGGTGCGGAAGGTCACCAGCAGCAGCTTGTCCCTCAGGATGACCCGCGTCTTTGCCAGACAGCGGGCAACAGCACCGGGGGCACGGGCACCTTCAAAATAGTCCACGCGCCATTCCACACAATCGGCTTGCAATGTTGAAAACTGCGCGGCCTTTTCCAGAATAGCAGCTTCGGCACGCTCCACGATGGGCAGAATGACCTTGGGGCGACCTTCCCCGATGCGGCAGCCGCGGATATCGACACAGGACATGGCGTTTCTCCTTTATATAATAAGTATAGCTATCTCATACAGGATTCCATAATACGTTCTGCCCGCCGCCTTGTCAAGAAAAGGCGGCTATTATAATAAGAGAAAAACAGGGGGATTTATCTGCGGCGCAAAGAAATTGGAAAAAAGATGTCAAAAAGTGTTGACAAGGACTCCGGGGTGTGGTATTATACTTGAGCGCCAAGCGCTGAGACAAAAGAATGACTTCTGAAGCCTCAGCACGAAGCCTTTGAAAAGAACCAATAGACGTTCAAAAACACCAGCTGACACTGAGATGTTGAGAATGATCCAAGTTCAGAAAGTTCAAAAGCCTCGAAAAAAATAGAGCTTGACAAAAAACCGCTTCTGTGGTAAAATAATCAAGTCGTCAGCCGTAAGGCTGCGGCGCACAGGACCTTGAAAATTGAACAATATCGAAAAACTTGTAACGGAACCTATTTTCGTGTTGGAAAAACACGTAAAACAATTCCAAACAAAGTAATTCACACAGGACGCAAGCGATTGCGTGCTGAGCGAAACAAGATTTAACACTTTTAAGTGATAAATATCATTTATAAAGAGTTTGATCCTGGCTCAGGACGAACGCTGGCGGCGCGCCTAACACATGCAAGTCGAACGAGTGAGAGAGAGCTTGCTTTCTCGAGCGAGTGGCGAACGGGTGAGTAACGCGTGAGGAACCTGCCTCAAAGAGGGGGACAACAGTTGGAAACGACTGCTAATACCGCATAAGCCCACGACCCGGCATCGGGAAGAGGGAAAAGGAGCAATCCGCTTTGAGATGGCCTCGCGTCCGATTAGCTAGTTGGTGAGGTAACGGCCCACCAAGGCAACGATCGGTAGCCGGACTGAGAGGTTGAACGGCCACATTGGGACTGAGACACGGCCCAGACTCCTACGGGAGGCAGCAGTGGGGAATATTGCACAATGGGGAAACCCTGATGCAGCGACGCCGCGTGGAGGAAGAAGGTCTTCGGATTGTAAACTCCTGTTGTTGAGGAAGATAATGACGGTACTCAACAAGGAAGTGACGGCTAACTGCCAGCAGCCGCGGTAAAACGTAGGTCACAAGCGTTGTCCGGAATTACTGGGTGTAAAGGGAGCGCAGGCAGGGGAAGACAAGTTGGAAGTGAAATCCATGGGCTCAACCCATGAACTGCTTTCAAAACTGTTTTTCTTGAGTAGTGCAGAGGTAGGCGGAATTCCCGGTGTAGCGGTGGAATGCGTAGATATCGGGAGGAACACCAGTGGCGAAGGCGGCCTACTGGGCACCAACTGACGCTGAGGCTCGAAAGTGTGGGTAGCAAACAGGATTAGATACCCTGGTAGTCCACACCGTAAACGATGATTACTAGGTGTTGGAGGATTGACCCCTTCAGTGCCGCAGTTAACACAATAAGTAATCCACCTGGGGAGTACGACCGCAAGGTTGAAACTCAAAGGAATTGACGGGGGCCCGCACAAGCAGTGGAGGATGTGGTTTAATTCGACGCAACGCGAAGAACCTTACCAAGTCTTGACATCCCTTGACGATGCTGGAAACAGCATTTCTCTTCGGAGCAAGGAGACAGGTGGTGCATGGTTGTCGTCAGCTCGTGTCGTGAGATGTTGGGTTAAGTCCCGCAACGAGCGCAACCCTTATGGTCAGTTACTACGCAAGAGGACTCTGGCCAGACTGCCGTTGACAAAACGGAGGAAGGTGGGGATGACGTCAAATCATCATGCCCTTTATGACTTGGGCTACACACGTACTACAATGGCGTTAAACAAAGAGAAGCAAGACCGCGAGGTGGAGCAAAACTCAGAAACAACGTCCCAGTTCGGACTGCAGGCTGCAACTCGCCTGCACGAAGTCGGAATTGCTAGTAATCGTGGATCAGCATGCCACGGTGAATACGTTCCCGGGCCTTGTACACACCGCCCGTCACACCATGAGAGCCGGGGGGACCCGAAGTCGGTAGTCTAACCGCAAGGAGGACGCCGCCGAAGGTAAAACTGGTGATTGGGGTGAAGTCGTAACAAGGTAGCCGTAGGAGAACCTGCGGCTGGATCACCTCCTTTCTAAGGAGTCAGGCAATGACAGAGCATCGAAGATGGTCAGTCATTGGAACAGGTGATCTGTTAGAAGTGAAGTAGATATTGTTCGATTTTGAGGGCCCTGAAAAGGACACTCAAAGACGTACCTTGAAAACTGAATAATAACTGCGAAACAAAGATTATAGTAAGTTCTTTTTTAAGAAATATTACAATTTCAAAAGGAAGGGTAACAATAATCTTCGTTGGCAAAAAAGAATCAAGAGGAAATACAAGCCATTCTCGAAAGAGAATAGTTTGAATGGTCAAGCGAACAAGGGCGCAGGGCGAATGCCTTGGCACTGGGAGCCGATGAAAGACGTGATAAGCTGCGATAAGCTTCGGGGAGCTGCAAATAAGCATTGATCCGGAGATCTCTGAATGAGGAAACTCACCTGGGTTCATACTCAGGTACGTTACACTGAACTTCAAAATAGGTGTATCGAGGGAACCGCCTGAACTGAAACATCTAAGTAGGGCGAGGAAGAGACATCAAACGAGATTCCGTAAGTAGTGGCGAGCGAACGCGGAAGAGGGCAAACCGTGAGTAGAAATACTTGCGGGGTACGGACTGCTTTTAGGACTTAAGTTGTTAACCGAACGGCATGGGAAGGCCGGTCAGAGAGTGTGAGAACCACGTAGGTGAAAACGACAAGAGCCGAGCAAGTTCCAGAGTACGGCCAGACACGTGAAACCTGGTCGGAAGATGGGGGACCACCCTCCAACCCTAAATACTACCCAGTGACCGATAGCGTATAGTACTGTGAAGGAAAGGTGAAAAGCACCCCGGGAGGGGAGTGAAATAGAACCTGAAACCCTGTGCCTACAAGCACCTAGAGCACGTCAATGTGTGATAGGGTACTTTTTTGTAGAACGGTCCGGCGAGCGATTGTATGCAGCAAGGTTAAGGACTTAAGGTCTGGAGCCGAAGCGAAAGCGAGTTTGAAAAAGGGCGTTAAGTTGCATACATTGGGCCCGAAACCGGGTGACCTACCCATGATCAGGTTGAAGTGGAAGTAAAATTCCATGGAGGACCGAACCGACCTCCGTTGAAAAGGCGGTGGATGAACTGTGGGTAGCGGAGAAATTCCAATCGAACCCGGAGATAGCTGGTTCTCCCCGAAATAGTTTTAGGACTAGCCTCAACTTAGATATCTGGAGGTAAAAGCACTGAATAGCCTAGCGGCCGAGAGGTTAGCGAAGCTTATCAAACTCAGAATGCCAGAATATTGATGGTTGGGAGTCAGACAGTGTCAGATAAATGTCATTGTCAAAAAGGGAAACAGCCCAGATCTACAGCTAAGGTCCCAAAGTCAGGTTAAGTGGAAAACGATGTGGAGATACGCAGACAACCAGGATGTTGGCTCAGAAGCAGCCACTCATTCAAAGAGTGCGTAATAGCTCACTGGTCGAGCGTCTCTGCGCGGAGAATTTAACGGGGCTAAACCTGACACCGAAGCTTAGGCAATGTAGTAATACATTGGGTGGGGGGGAGCGTTGTATACGCGGTGAAACAGTAGCGCAAGCGGCTGTGGAGTGTATAGAAGTGAGAATGCCGGAATGAGTAGCGCGAATGCAGTGAGAATCTGCATGGCCGAAAGCCTCAGGTTTCTGGAGGAAGGTTCGTCCGCTCCAGGTTAGTCGGGAGCTAAGGTGAGGCCTAACGGCGTAGCCGATGCACAGACGGTAGAGATTCCGTCACCACCAAAAAGAGTTAAACACAGGGACACATTTGAAGTCTCGGAGCCGGGTGTTGGTTCCGGTAGCGATCGAGGGAAGTTAGTACCGAAGTCCGGGATGGAAGATGGCGAGAAAAGCTGTGTGTATTTCTGCGGTGCCCGTACCGCAAACCGACACAGGTAGGTAGGAAGAAGATTCTAAGGCCAACGGGAGAAGGGTTGTTAAGGAACTCGGCAAATTGACCCCGTAACTTCGGGAGAAGGGGTGCTCTAGCGATAGAGCCGCAGAGAATCGGCCCAAGCAACTGTTTACCAAAAACACAGGTTTGTGCTAAATCGAAAGATGACGTATACGAGCTGACGCCTGCCCGGTGCTGGAAGGTTAAGAGGAGATGTGCAAGCATTGAATCGAAGCCCCAGTGAACGGCGGCCGTAACTATAACGGTCCTAAGGTAGCGAAATTCCTTGTCAGGTAAGTTCTGACCCGCATGAAAGGCGTAATGATTTGGGCACTGTCTCGACAGCCCGCCCGGCGAAATTGTAGTACCGGTGAAGATGCCGGTTACCCGCGACAAGACGGAAAGACCCCATGGAGCTTTACTGTAGCCTAATATTGGGTTTCGATGTTGCATGCACAGGATAGATGGGACACTGGGAAGTGATCGCTTTGGCGGTCATGGAGTGGCCGTTGGGATACCATCCTTGCGATATTGGAATTCTAACCTGCGCCTTTGAATCAAGGCGGGGGACATTGTTAGGTGGGCAGTTTGACTGGGGCGGTCGCCTCCTAAAGAGTAACGGAGGCGTTCAAAGGTTCGCTCAGCTTGAACGGAAATCAAGCAAAAGAGTGCAAACGCAGAAGCGAGCCTAACTGCGAGACTGACGGGTCGAGCAGTAACGAAAGTTGGAGTTAGTGATCCGGTGGTATGTGAGTGGAAATGCCATCGCTCAACGGATAAAAGTTACCCTGGGGATAACAGGCTGATCTCCCCAAGAGTCCACATCGACGGGGAGGTTTGGCACCTCGATGTCGGCTCATCGCATCCTGGGGCTGTATTCGGTCCCAAGGGTTTGGCTGTTCGCCAATTAAAGCGGTACGCGAGCTGGGTTCAGAACGTCGTGAGACAGTTCGGTCCCTATCTGTCGTGGGCGCAGGATATTTGATGGTAGCTGTTCCTAGTACGAGAGGACCGGAGCGGACGTACCTCTGGCGCACCAGTTGTTCTGCCAAGAGCATAGCTGGGCAACTATGTACGGATCGGATAAACGCTGAAAGCATCTAAGCGTGAAGCCGACCCAAAGATAAGATATCCCACTGATTTGATCAGGTAAGATCCCTTGAAGACTACAAGGTTGATAGGCACAATGTGTAAGTGGAGCGATCCATTCAGCAAGCGTGTACTAATAGATCGAGGGCTTGACCACAATTCGCTTGAGACTTTTTAAGTCAACGAAAAAATGTTAGCAGTGATTATTCAGTTTTGAAGGCACGTCCTTCTACAAATACTGGACAGCAACACAGAAATGTGTTATACTGATTCAGTCAGATCGGTCGGTGTCGATGACGGTGAGGTCCCACCTGTTCCCATTCCGAACACAGAAGTTAAGCTCACTTGTGCCGAAGATAGTTAGCTGGAAACGGCTTGTGAAAATAGGTAGTCGCCGACTTGAACAGAAAGCTCTGAGAGAAATCTCAGGGCTTTTTTTGTTATGTCTGTAAAATAACGGAGAAATTCTTTGTGGAAAGTGCTGCGGGCGGGATGCTTGACAGAACGATCGCATCGGCATACATTGAGAGTGTGATAGACGGGAAAGGCAGGATGGGTGGCGTATGAATAAATTGGAAAGGAAACGGATGCTTTGTGTCTCGCTTGCGGCGGGCGCGATGCTTCTGTGTGGCGTGCTGCTCGTTCTGCTGATGCGTTATCAGCACACTTCTACAGTCCGCCCACAAGACCAATATGTGGGGCAGATTCCGGATTTTTACAGCACGGTGGATGCAGACGGCGATGGTGTGGATGACCAGACAGATATGCTCGACAATGCGCTGGCCTATGTGGATACCCGTCCAAAATACAAAAGCCGCTATTATGAGACCGGTTATCCTGACGATGGCTATGGCGTCTGTACCGATGTGGTGGCTTTTGCCCTGAAAAATGCCGGATATGATCTGCAGGCGCTGGTGGACGCCGATATCCGGGAGCATCCGCAGTGGTACGATATCCGGCAGCCGGATGCCAACATTGATTTTCGCCGGGTGAGAAATCTGAAGGTGTTTTTTGCGCACATGCGGCTGCACTGACCACGGATGTGTCCAGGACCGAGGAATGGCAGGGCGGGGATCTTGTGATCTTTGAAAACCATATCGGCATCGTGTCCGACCGGAGAAATAAAAACGGAGTGCCCTACATCATTCACCACAATGACCCCTGGCAGGCGGCTTACGAACAGGACATTCTGGAGAAACGCACCGACATCGTGGGCCATTACCGGATCTCGGAATAATACGCCAAAAGCGGCCCCGCCGCGTTGTGGATGCAACGTGACGGGGCCGCCTTTCTGTATGAGAAGAAAAAGAAGAAAGCCTGCTTATTCCAGACCGGCCATCTGCTTGATGCTCTTCATGGCAAAGGTCAGGGTGCGGCCCATGGCAACACCGGCCATCAGGCAGGGATAGTTGTTGGCGAAGAAGCTGCCGGACATATCACCAGTGATGTAGAGGCCTGCCATGGGCTGGTTGTTGGTGTCCAGGGCCTGGCCCTTTTCGTTGATGGCAATGCCCTGCCGGTGGTCAGCAGAGAGGCACCCAGCCAATAGCCGTAGAAGGGAGCGGTGCGGATGGCGCTCAGGCGGTAAGCAGGCTTGCCGAAGTCCTCGTCGTTCTGCTTGTCGTACAGCTCGTTATAGCGCTCCACGGTAGCCAGGAAGGTGTCCTTGGCATCGCCGGTAAAGCCCATCTTGTCGGCCAGCTCCTCAATGGTATCAGCACGGAAGAAGCAGCCCTTTTCCTCAGCACTTGCAAAGGTCTTTTCCAGACCCTCCATAGTGTTTTTGCGGGTACCGGCAGAGCAGCCGATGGTGTGGAAACGCTTTGCGTCCTCCAGCATATTGGCGTCACTGATCTGAGCGTAGACGCGGCCCGGCTGGTGTGCAGCAGCGTAAACGATGTCGTTGTAGGGGCAGCTCTCGTTGGCAAAACGCTCGCCGTTGCGGTTCACCTTCAGGAAGGGCTGGGTGCCGGGGTTGAACTGGCGGATCTCGCCGGGGAAGGCCTTGCCGCCAAAGGCGGAGTCGCTGTCCACATAGCCGGCATCCACACCGGGAGCCACGATACCGCGGTCAAACAGCATGGGAGCAGCTTCCTTGTCCAGGTTAGCACCAGCCCACACAGCGGCACGGATGCCGTAGCCCTTGTCGGCAGGGGAGTAGGAGCAGGCGGTGGTGACGCTGGTGCCCAGAGGATCCAGCTGCTGCATCATGTACGGGTTGCCGGCGTAGCCGCCGCAGGCCAGCAGAACGCCCTTGGCTGCGTTGTAGCGGATGAAGTGGTCGTCATCCATGTTCTGGGCGATGATGCCGGTGATGCGGCCGGAATCGTCCTTTTCCAGCTTGGCCAGGCTGACCTTGAAGTCCACGTCGTAGCCCAGCTCCTGGATGTACTGCAGCAGCAGTTCATTGCGGGGCGTGCCGGACTGGCTCTCGCTGGCCATGTAGTTGTGCTCCTCTACGGGGAACAGGTAGTCGGTGTTGTGCTCTGCATTCTCAGCAGGCCATGCAGCCTCGGTACCGGAGGTAAAGTCGCAGACCCAGCCGTACTTGTCTTCCAGGATGCTCCGCATAAAGTCGTGCATAGCGGCAGACTCGTTGATCCAGGTCTTGACAACGCGCTGGTCGCACTTGCCGGAAGCGTAGCGGGAGATCTCGCTCAGCAGCTTGGCGCGGTCGAAGGGTTCCTCACCGGCAGCCTTGGCGGCGGCGGAGTCGATGGCGCCGTACCAGTGGCGGGTGTCCTGCACGTTGCCGTTCTGCTCGATGATGCGGAAGTTCAGGCCGTTGGCGGCTGCATAGGCAGCGGCAAACATGCCGCCGTTGCCGGCGCCCACGATGAGGATGTCGGTGTCCACCGTCTCGGTGATGGCAGCCTCGTCGATGTCGGGCTCGGTGCCCAGCCAGTCGTTCTCATCGCCGGTGGGCAGCTGAACGGAGGACACAACGGCCTCGCCCTTGGCCTGTGCATAGCAGCTCTTGGCAGCCTTCATGACGGCCTCGGAGGTGATGGTGGAGCCGGACACGCCGTCGATCTCGGCAGAACCGGCAGCCAGCAGCTGATCGCGCAGCTCGTCGGCAGCAGCAGCACCGATGGAAGCGGTCTCGCCGGAGGTGTCCACGACCACGTCAGTCACGGCGCTGTCGGAGAAGGTCATGGTGACCTTGACGGTGGAGGAAATGCCCTCGGCAGTGCCCTCATAGGTGCCGGGGATGTAGGTGCCGGTTGCACCGGAAGCGGCAGCGCTGCCGGAAGCAGCAGTGGAGGTGGAGCCGGAGGCTGCATTGCAGGCAGCCAGAGCACCGGCGGTGACACCGCTCATGGCGGCGGCAGCGGCGATCTTCAGAAAGCCTTTGCGGGAGATCTTGTTCATAGTGGTTTCCTTCTCTTTCTCTTCTTGTGTCTCTTTGTGATTTTTGGCCCTGCTCTGTGGAAAAATCTGCACAGAACCAACAAAAACAGTTTAGCATACCTGTGAAAAGTATGTCAATCAATTTGGGGGCACGGAACGCCTTAAACTTTGTTAAACATTTGGCGCAGGTACGGCCCGGTCAATGGAGAAAAATGCAGGCTCTGCGGGGATTTTTGCCAAAAACAATGCACGGAAACATTGCGCAGGTGTTGCGGTTATGTTACAATTGAGTTGCACACAGAAGCCGGCCAGCCACGACCGGCAGAATGGCAGCAAACGCTGTCACGGAAAGGGAGATTTTGGTATGAAGGTGGCAATGATCGGGCACAAGGACTTCCCGTCCCGTTCGGGTGGTGTGGAAGTCATGGTCGGCGGGCTGGCAGCCAGCCTGGTCCGGCGCGGTTATGAGGTCACGGTGTACAACCGCGGCCTGCAGAAAGGGGCACAATGTTTACACGACCGAGGGCGTGCAGGCCCGCCGCATCTTTACCTTTCAGAAGGCGTCGCTGAATGCCATGGTCTATTCGTTCCTGGCCACCTTTGACGCCCTGACGCGGGACTGCGATGTGATCCACTACCACGCCATCGGCCCATCGGTGCCGCTGGTGATCGCCAAGCTGTTCGGCAAGCACACGGTGTGCACCGTGCACGGGCTGAACTGGAAGGTGGACAAGTGGGGCGGCTTTGCCAGCGCCTACCTGAAGCTGGGCGAGCGGGTGGCCGCAAAGTATGCGGATGATCTGGTGGTGCTGTCGGAGAGCGAGTGGAACTATTTTCAGGAGAAGTATGATCGTACCGCCATCCTCATCCCCAATGCGGTGCAGATGCGCCAGCCGCTGCCCTGCAACCTGATTCGCGAAAAATACGGGCTGGAAGCCGGGAGCTACATCCTGTATGTGGGACGCATCTCGCCGGAAAAGGGCACGATGGATCTGGTGGAGGGCTATCTGAAAGCCCACACGGACAAAAAACTGGTGCTGGCCGGCCCCTTTGCGGAGACCGAGTACTGCACCACGGTGCGGGAGAAGATCGCGGGCAACCCCAACATCATCACGACGGGCTATGTGGTGGGCGACGCGCTGCTGGAGCTGTACAGCAACTGCGCCCTGTTCGTGCTGCCCAGCCACACCGAGGGCCTTTCGCTTTCGCTGCTGGAGGCACTGTCGCTGGGGGTGAAGTGCCTCGTGAGCGATATCCCGGAGAACACCACGGTGACCGCCGACTACGGCACCGCGTTCCGCACCGAGGACACCGACAGTCTGGCCCGGGCACTGGAGCGGGACACCGCCCGGCCGCTCACCCCGGAACAGCGCGAGGCACAGGTGGACTATGTGCGCACCAACTTTGATTATGATGTCATGCTGGATCGGTATGAGGAAGTGTACCATCATGTGACCGGAGATCCGCTCAAGGCGATGCCTTCGCATGGAGGTGCGGTGTGATGGACAACGCACAAAACCCGACCGGTCCGGTCCTGACCGCGGCCGAAAGCCGCCGCCGGGTGCTGCACAACATGTGCTCGTCGCTGTTGTACAACCTGTCGGTGATCCTGTTCGGCCTGCTGCTGCCGCGGCTGTACCTCACCAGCTTCGGTTCGGAGCTCAACGGTCTGGACAGCACCATCAAGCAGATCTTTTCCTGTCTGACTCTGCTGGAAGCGGGCGTGGGCCTGGCCTCGCAGCAGGCCTATTACCTTCCGGTGGCCGTGGGCGACCGGAAAGCCATCAACGGCATTTTTTCGGCCACGCATCACTATTACCGCCGCACCGGTATCGTGTATCTGCTGGTCACGGTGGTGTTTGCGCTGCTGTACCCCCTGTGCATCAACACAGTGCTGTCCTACGGCACCGTGAGCCTGATTGTGGTGTTCTACGGCATCCCGGGCATCGTGAGCTATCTGGTGCAGGGCAAATACCGCTCCTTTATGGAAGTAGAAGGCAAAAACTATGTGATCACCTACATCACCACGGCCACCATGGCGGCGGGCAACCTGCTGCGCATGCTGGCGCTGCTGTTTACCCGCAGCATCCTGTTGGTGCAGGTGACCTACTGCGTGCCTTCGGTGTTCCAGGTGCTGGTGCTTACGGCCTATATGCGCAAAAACTATCCGTGGCTCAACGCGCACGATACCCCCAATCTGGAGGCGCTGGCCCAGCGCGGCTCGGTGCTGGTGCATCAGCTCACGAGCATCGTGTTCAACAACACCGACACGATCCTGATCTCCAGCCTGTGCGGTCTGGCGTCGGCCAGTGTGTACACCATTTATATGCTGTTTTTCTCCAACATCGAAAAGCTGTTCTACTCGATCGTCAACAGCATCAGTTTTCGGCTGGGGCAGCTGTTCTATGTGGAGCCGGAAAAGTTCAAGCGGCTGTACCGGCTGTACGATGCCCTTTACCTTTCCGCGGCCTTTGCACTGTTCACGACCGTGGCTGTGTTCCTGATGCCCATCATCGCGCTGTACACGGCGGGTGTGACCGATGCCGAGTACCTCGACACCCGCCTGCTGGTGCTGTTTACGGCGGTAGAGCTGCTGTCCAGCGCCAAGCAGCCGTTGGGAATGCTGCTGAACATCAGCGGCCGCTTTGAAGAGACCCGGCAGCAGGCCCTGATCGAGATGGGCATCAACCTGCTGGTGTCGGTGATGTCGGTGCTGCGGTTCGGCATCGCGGGCTGCCTGTTCGGCACACTGGCGGCGCACCTGTATCGCTATACGGCGTTGATCCTTTTTACCCGGACCAAAGTGCTGGGAGAGTCGCCGGTGGGCGATTTTGTGCGGCTGGGCGTCAACGGGCTGCTCTGCTTTGTGCTGCTGTACCTGCTGGGATTTGACCGCTGCTATGGCGGCGGCTACCTGATGGTGTGCCTGAAGGGTGCGTTGTTCGGGCTGTGGGTGCTGCCGCTGTTCCTTGTGGTGAACGCGGTGCTGGACTGGCGCAATGTGGACACCCTGCGCGGGCTGCTGCACACGCTTACGATCAAAAAAAAAGGAGCGACGGAGGAAAACACGATGCGGAATGAAGAAACGATGTGCGAGGGCCTGCTCTCGGTCGTGATCCCGGTGTACAACATCCGGGACTATGTGGAGCGCTGTGTCCGCTCGGTGCTGCGGCGCAGCCGGATGTGCCGCTGGAAGTGCTCATCGTGGATGACGGCAGCACCGATGACAGCGGCGCGGTGTGTGACGCACTGGCGGCGGAGGACAGCCGGGTCACAGTGATCCACAAGCCCAACGGCGGCCTGTCGGACGCCCGCAATTACGGGCTGTGCCATGCACAGGGCGAGTATATCCTGTTCATGGACGGTGATGACTGGCTGGCAGAGAACGTTTGCCCCGGCCTGCTGCAGATGGCGCTGCAGGACCGGGCCGATGTGGTCATCGGCAAGGCGCATTTTCTGCGCGAGGAACCGGTGATGACCCGCTGGGAAGAAGCGGTGGAAAAAAACTTCACCTTTCACACAGTTTACACCGGTAAGGAGTATCTTTTGAAATGCCTGCAGACCGGTGGCCTGCGGGTGGAAGTGGGGCGGCACCTGTACCGCACCGGCTTTTTGCGGGCGAACGGCCTGCAGTTCTGCAAGGGCATCCTGCACGAGGACGAAGAGTTCACGCCGCGGGTGCTGCTGCAGGCGCAGCGGGTGGTGCTGACCGGGCAGGAGATCTACTATTACGATAACTGCCGCGCCGGTTCCATCACGCACGCGGAAGGGTTGAGCACCCGCCGTGTTCAGGACCGGCTGCGCATCTACGACAGTCTGGCGGAGATCTACCGTACGGTGACCCCGCGGGCGCTGCGCCGCCGCCTGCAGGATGACCTGTGCTGGAAGTATCTGGACTGCGCGGCGCGGTTCGATTGCAGGACCCTGCCGGGCTACCGCCCGCAGCGGCTGCGGATGCTGCAGTTTGCCTGCACGCCCCGCCGCCGGGCCAAGGCAGCGCTGTTTGCCCTCTCGCCGGAGCTGTTCCGGCGGGTGATGAATCATTGACCCATTGACGAGGAAAGGCAGAAGAGCATGGCGCAACATGCAAGAATAAAACGAACACCCCCGCCGGACGGCGCACGCCGCCGATGGTGGCAGAACCGGCTGCTGCAGCTGCTGGCGGCTTTTGTGCTGCTGTGCGGCGTGGCAGCTGCCGGACTGAAACTGTACACGGATTATACGAATAGTCATTTTCAGGTGACCTTTTACCGGGTGACCTCCAGCCATGTGTCGGAAAAGCTGCGGGTCCTGTTTTTGTCGGACCTGCACCTGCGGGAATACGGCGAGCACAACGAGGAGCTGATCCAGACCGTGCAGGAGCTGGACCCGGACCTGATCCTGCTGGGCGGTGACCTTGTCACCTTCCCGAACCCGGAGTATGAGAATATGCTTTCGCTGTGCCACAGCCTTGCCGATGTGGCCCCGCTGTACGGGGTGCTGGGCAACCACGAAAGTGAGATGATCTACGGCGGGGTGGATGACCAGCTGGCCGAAAAATTTTCGGAGGCCGGGGTGCAGCTGCTGCGCAATGAGACCCGCACCATCCAGATCGGGGAAAACAACGTGGAGCTCATCGGGCTGGAAGGTGCCCTGAAGGACTTTTACAAATACGGTGCCAGCGACTGTGTGGAGAGCCTGAGCCGCCAGTACGACACCTTCCGCATCTGCATCAACCATGTGCCCATGGCCTTTGTGGACTACATGCAGGATGCGCCCTTTGACCTGGCGCTGGCCGGGCACACCCACGGCGGCCTGATCCGCCTGCCGGTGCTGGGGCGGCTGTACACCGCAGAGGAGGGGCTGTTCCCGGAGTATGCGGGCGGCATGTACCAGCTGGACAGCGGGGCACCCCTCATCGTGGGCTGCGGCCTGGGCGACTCCAACCAGATCCCCCGCGTATACAATCCGCCGGAGCTGGTTCTGGTGGATGTGAACTGGTACTGAGATGAACGAACTTGAAAGGAGGCCCGGAGACGTGGTGACAAAGATCAAGCAGATCTTCAAACAGGCTGTGCTGCGCTTCTGGAGCCTGCGGGTGCCGTTGATCGTGGTGTGCATCCTGCTCGCGGCACTGCTGTGCACCGCACAATATCAGGACAGCAGCCGGGTGGCCTCGGCCCAGATGACCCTGAACTACTCCGAGGCATCGCAGGGGCTCAACCCCAACCGCACCCGGTTTACGACTACCGACCTGACCTCCGACGAGGTGCTGCAGAGCACCCTGTACAACGCCGGACTGGAAGGTCAGATGACGGTGGAACAGCTGCGCAAGGCCATTACGGTGGAACCCACCGATGTGACCAACGTGAGCAGCTCGGAAAACTACATCACCACCAGCTGCAGCATCAGCCTGCAGCTGGAAGAACCCTGCCAGCACCTGACCGCAGCCACGCTGCTCCGGATCTTCTGCGGCAGCTACAAGGATTATTTCATGGAGCACTACGGCGAGAACCAGAGCGTGTTCTCCTGCACCATGCCGGATTACTTTGACACCGAGCCGTATCTGCGCCTCAAGAGCCTGACGCTGCGGGCCAACCAGCTGGACCGCTACCTCACGGCCCGTGTCAGCGAGAACAAGAGCTATCAGGACGCCACCACCGGCAACACCTTCCTGAGCCTGTCCAAGCAGATCCAGAACGTGATCAACTACGAGATCCCGCGCATCCAGGCCTATATCCTGCGGGGCGGCCTGTCGGCGGATGTTTCTTCCCTGACGGCCATGCTGCAATACAAGCTGCAGATCGAGCAGCTGGACTATCAGGAGCAGATGGCCTACTACGACTCCGACAATCTGGGCATTGGCCTGTACGATGAGAGCATGAGCGCCATCGTCATGATCCCCACGCTGGACGAGAACAGCGAGTTCTATATGTCCCGCACCAAAACGGCGCTGGACACCATGGCCAGCGACGCCGACGGTGCCCTGGCGGAGGCGACCTCCCATCAGGATGTGATCACCACCACCCAGTATGTGGTGCAGCAAATGCAGACCATGAGCGACCCGGCGGGCCTGACCACGGTGAACGCCATGCTGCAGGAACTGGAAACCACCATGGATCGGATCCAGCAGGCACTGCGGGTGACGGATGCCTCCTATATCATCTATAAGACCCAGAACTACCTGGTGTTCAACTATGCGGCCGGCTCCTTTGTGCAGCAGATCGGCCTCAAGCGGGTGATCGTGGAAATGGCAGTCTTTGTGGTGCTGTGCTTCGGCCTGTGCATGGTGCGCACCGCCCGGCAGATCCGGAAGGAGGAACAGCGTTGAAAAAGTTTGATATCCTGCGCTACCTCCGGCGGTTCTTTGCACTGGTGCTGGCCGTGACCATGGCGGGCACAGTGGTGGTGTACTGGTACTGCAAGAACAACCAGACCTACACCGCCAGTGTGAACATCAAGTACCTGCACGACGGCATCAAGGACGGCTTTGCCCCGGACGGCACCGCCATGAACGTGGACGAGATCTATTCTTCCAAGGTCATCTCGCAGGCCATGGAGAGCCTTGGGCTGCAAAGCGGCATCAACCTTGTGCGCTCCCACTGCACGGTGGAAGAGCTGATCCCGGACGACCAGAAGGCCCTGCAGGAAGCTCTCATCGACAAGGGGAAGAGTCTACCTACTTCCCGGACGAATACAAGGTGACGCTGGTGGTGGACGGCAGCCTGGGTGCGAGCTACGCCCGCCGGGTGCTGGATGCCATCGTCAGCAGCTATTCCACCATCTACACGGAGGAATATGTGGAGCTGCCCCTGACCATGAACCCCTCCAGCGGCCTGCTGAACAGCGGCTACGACTATTACGAGTGCGTGGACGTGCTGTCGGCCGACACCACCGAAGTGCTGAACTATCTGGAGGATAAAAAGACAAACTATCCCAACTTCCGCTCTTCGGTCACGGGTTATTCCTACGAGGACCTGTACGACATCTATAAGATGCTGTACGACTACGAGATCCCGTCGCTGTACGCGAATGTGATGACCGGGCCGCAGGTGCGCAACGCCGACAAGCTGTGCCGCAACCTGACCCAGAGCATCGAGAGCAGCGTGCAGAACGAGCAGGTGTATCAGGAGCGGGAAGCCTACCTCAGCGGCCTGATCCAGAACTACTCGGAGAAGAACCGCGAACTGATCAACTACCATTACCACAACGACGCCAACGACAGCGGCACCGACTACATCCTGAAGAACGTAGAGGCCTACGATGACAACCAGAGCAAGCAGATCACCTACGATTCGCTGATTTTGGAGTATGTGGAGATCGACAAGACCCTGCGCAGCAGCGCCATCCGCCGGGCCTACACCCAGCAGCTGCTGGACACCTTCCAGGCAGCCGGCGGGGTGGGCGGCGATGAGGCCTCCCATGCCGCGATCGAGTCGGAGATCAACAAGTACGAGCAGACGCTGGTGGACTACTACCAGATCGTGAACCAGACCAGCATGGAGCACAACCGCTCCCTGAGCGCGGACTATCTGCAGACCACCAGCTCTACCAGAGTGTGGCCCAGCATCAACACCAAGCTGTATCTGGCCATCGGTTTTGTATTCTTCTTCCTCGTGGGCTGCGCACTGGCCGTTGTGGTGGGCCGTTCCCGCGACTTTGTGGAATACTTTATGTATGTGGACAAAAAGACCGGTCTGCCCAACCGCGACCGTGTGGATGCCATGATGGCACGGCTGGAAAAGCAGGGCCTGCTGCCCAGCCACTTTACCTGCATGTGCTTCCAGTTTACCAGCCTGAACCATCTCTCGCGGGAGTATGGTTACTCGGTGGGCAACCATGTCCTGCGGGACTTTGCCGGGCTGGTGGCGGCCCTTGGCACCGAGGAGAGTTTCATCGGTTCCAACGGTGCGGGCCAGATCGTGGGCTTCTTCCGGGAATGCAACGCCGTCAAGGCGGAGGCCATTCTGGAAGTGCTGGACGAGCAGATCCAGGAGTACAACAGCCTGAACCCGGATTACGCCATCGAGTACAGGGCAGCCAGCGCCACCTCGGATGACGAAAAGGAATTCAACATCCGGGATCTGCTGCGCTGCGCATTCAAGAAGCTGCGGGATGCCAATAAGCCGCAGCCGGAGACCGCACACGAGACGGTGTAAAAAAGATAAGGAGGCGGCAGTCATGCTGCAGAATCAACGGGCCTGCCAGCTCGTCCGTTCCAAAACCGGCTGTGAGCCGCTGGCACTTGCCGTGGCGTGGGGTGCCCGCACGGCGGGCCGCTGTGCCGCCGGGGTGCTGGGAGCCGTGAAGCATCAGCGCTTTTCCGACCAGCAGCTGGAGACCTTTGCCGCCCGCGCGCCGGGCATCTGCCCGAAGCCGGTGTGCGATGCCGGGGAGCCCGCCCGCTGCCGCCGCAGGACGATGCGGTGGATGTGTCGGTGATCGTGCCGGTGCACAACGGGGAGCGCTTTTTGCGCGCCTGTCTGGACAGCATCCTGCACCAGAACACCACTCGCCGCCTGCAGGTGCTGGCGGTGGAGGACGGCTCCACCGACGGCAGCGGGGCCATTCTGGCCGAGTACGCCCGGCAGGGAGGGGTCACCGTGCTGCACCCGGAGCAGGGCGGCAGCGCGGCCCGCGCCCGCAACACCGGTCTGGCCCGGGCGGTGGGCCGCTGGGTCCTGTTTGTGGATTGCGATGACTGCCTGCTGCCGGACGCAGTGGAGACGCTGCTGGCGGCGCAGGCGCGTACCGGGGCGGATATCGTGCAGGGCGGCTGGCAGTATTGCGACGAAGCCGACACCCGCGGTGCGGTGCAGCAGTACGCAGAAGCGTGCTACACCGGCCCCCGGCGGCTGGATGTGGTGGAGCTGCCCGGCACTCCCTGGGGCAAGCTGTACCGCCGGACCCTGTTTGAACGGGTACGGTTCCCCTCCGGGTACACCTGTTTTGAGGATGCCATGATCCATTTCTGGGTCTTTCCGCGGGCGAAGTGCATTGCTTCGACAAAACCTGTGGTATATTTATGGCACAAAAATACAATGGGACTCACCGCGACCTCCCAGAATACGGCCAAAGCATTGCAGGCCTACTGGGTGGCTGAAGAAATGCTGGACGGTGCGGTGCGTCTGGGCCTGCCGCAGGATGCGCTGTTTGCCTGTAATCTGATCCTGCAGCTGACTAATTACTGCTATGTGTGTGTGGCCGGTCTGCCGGAGGCGGACCGGCAGACGGCCTTTGCCTGCTGCTGCCTGCTGTACCGCCGGTGGGCAACGAAGCTGCCGGACCCCCGGACGCTGCCCTATGCGGTGCGGCTGGCGCAGCGGGCGCTGGAACAGGCGGACTATGGGCTATGGCAGCTGCAGGGCAGACTGTTCCAGCTGATCAACTGACCGGTTTACACCGGCACGGAAAGCGAGGTGGACCGCGTGCAGGATGTTTCCAAGATCCTGACCCGGAAATATTACGGCAAAAAAGACCCGTTCCGCAGCCGGGAGTTCCGCCAGCCCCGCTGGATGGAACTGCTGGCGGTGCTGCTGTTCACCGTGTCTGGGCTGGGCGAAGGCAAAAGCATCAATGTGGTGCTGGGCGGTCTGCCCAAGGCGGTGACGCTGGCCTTTGTGGGGCTGGCCGGGCTGGAATTTTTCATCCGGGGCGATTTTGACCGGTTGAAAAAACTGGCCGGGCCGTCCGGGCTGTACATCCTGTATCTGGCGGTGCTTGCCGCCTGGTCCATGTTCATCTGGGTGCGCAACTTCACGGCCTTTGCCTCCATCACCCGCGGCGTGGAAAAGATCCTGTATCAGAGCATCGCCACGGTGGTGGCCATCTGCTGCGTGTACCTGTACGGGCGGTTCAGCATCGACCTGTTCACCATCGGCATCTGCTGCGCAAACCTCCTCATCCTGTTCAGCGAGGTGCCCGCCTATGGTGTAGGCGAGAGCGTGAGCTCCCTGCTCACCAGCATCCTGTCGCTGGGCAACAACACCTATGGCTATGCCGAGCGGCTGGAGATCCACGAGGTGACCTTTCTGGAGGGCATCTTTGTGCTGTACTACCTGTTCTTTTCGCCAAAAGAAACCAAGCAGCAGCGCACCCGCAACTGGGTGCTGGCGGGCTGCTCCTTCTTTTTTTTTGTACTGGCGGGCATGAAGCGCATCCTGCTGCCGGCGCTGGTGGTCTCGGCCTTTTACATCTGGGTGCTGCGCCGCAGCCATGCCAAGGAAAAGCTGATCATGCTCACCGGTGCGGCCTGGGTGACCCTGTTCTGGGTGTATCTGTATCTGGTGCACACCGGGGCCATCTCCCGGCTGCTGAACGCTGTGGGCATCAACATGATGGGCCGCGATTACATCTGGAGCCTGGCCAAGGACTACTATCAGTTTTCGCCTACCTTCATCGGGCAGGGGTTCGAGGCGGTGGACGCCATGGTCACCCGCTTTTATGAGATTGGCCTCATTGATGTGGCCTACCCGCTGCATAACGATATCCTCAAGGTGTTCGTGGAACTGGGCTTTCCGGGGCTGTGCTTCTGGTGCGCGTTCCTGTACCTGATCCTGCCCTGGTTCTGGACCAAACGCTACGGGCCCGAGGCCGGCATCCTGTATTTTGCCATCCTCAACCCGCTGTCCATGACCTACCTCACCGACAACACGGCCTTTTATTTCTGGTGTACCATGGGTCTGCGCATGATCCCGCTGGCGGTCTGCTGCTTTGCAAAGCCGACGAAGGACCCTGCCGCCCAAAAACAGACATGGCAGCCGCCCTCGGCGCAGGAGGTGCAGCGGCGCATCCGGGCACAGTACCGGGAGAAAGGAAGTTCTTCATGATCCACATCCTGCAGTCGGTCAGCAACATGGACCGGGGCGGCATCGAGTCGATGCTGATGAACTATTACCGGCATCTGGACCGCACGCGGTTCCAGTTCGATTTTCTGGTCAACAAGAAAAAGCCCGGCTTTTTTGATGACGAGATCCGCGCACTGGGCGGGCGCATCTTCCAGAGCCCGGGCGTAGCCCCGCAGAGCTACCCGGCCTACCTGCGCTCTATGCAGCAGCTGCTGGCCCAGCACCCGGAGATCAAGGCGCTGCACGCCCACAACGAGGCCATGCAGCTTTTTGCGCTGGAAGGCGCTAAAAAGGCGGGCCTGCCGGTGCGCATCGCCCACGCCCACAACACCCGTCTGCCCAAGGACGCCAAGCTGCCGATCAAATGGTTCTGCAAACAGTTCATTCCCGGCGCGGCCACCGATTACTGGGCCTGCGGGCGGGAGGCCGGCATCTACTACTTTGGACAGAGCGCGTGGGATGCCCGGGGCGTGACCCTGCGCAACGCCGTCGACCTGGACCGCTTTGGCTACCGGCCACAGGTGCGGGCAAAGCTGCGGGCAGAATATGGCCTGAACGATAAGCTGGTGGTGGGCTGTGTGGCCCGCCTGATGGCGCAGAAGAACCACACCCGCCTGCTGGACATCTTTGCGGCCCTGAAAAAGGTGCGGCCGGACAGCTGCCTGCTGCTGGTGGGCGAGGGCGAGCTGCGGGCCGAGCTGGAAGCCAAGGCCGCCCGGCTGGGCATTGCGCAGGATGTGAAGTTCCTGGGCGTGCAGAGCGACACCTCCGTCTGGTATCAGGCCATGGATGTGTTCGTGATGCCCTCGCTGTTTGAGGGCCTGCCCGTGGTGGGCATGGAAGCGCAGGCGTCCGGTCTGCCCTGCGTGTTCTCCACCGGCGTCACCGAGGAAGTCCTGCTGCGGCCGGACAGCTGCCGCATTTCGCTGGAACAGCCGGACGAAGCATGGGCCGCAGTGCTGAAGGATGCGGACCGCAATCTGCCCGACCGTGCGCAGGCGGCGGCACAGGTGCGGGCTGCCGGGTACGACATCCGGCAGGAGACCCTGCGCCTGCAGCAGCTGTACACCGGCCTGATCGCCAAAAGGGGTGCCGCACATGCCTGAGATCAGTATGATTGTTCCGGTTTATAACGTAGAGCAATATCTCCCGGCGGCACTGGACTCTCTGCGGGCCCAGACCTGCCCGGACTGGGAAGCCATTCTGGTGGACGACGGCTCCCCGGACGGCTGCGGGGCGCTGTGTGATGCGGCCGCCCGGCAGGATGCCCGCTTCCGGGTGATCCACCAGAAGAACGCCGGGGTCGGCGCGGCCCGCAATGCCGGGTTGGCTGCAGCCCGCGGCACCTATGTGCAATTCTTGGACAGCGATGACGCAATGGAGCCCCAGATGGTGGAGGTGCTGTGCCGCACGGCCCGGCAGACGGACGCCGACCTGATTATGTTCGGCGGCTATGAGGAGCACTACGCGGCCGACGGCACCCGTACCGACTGCACCGACATTGCCCCGGTTCTGGAAGGGGTATACCGGGGCGACCCCTGCCCGCAATTGTTCCCGCAGCTGTCGGCCATGTCGCTGGTCACGCGGCAGCTGTTCCGCCGCCGCTGCATCGAAGAGGGGAATTGCCGCTTTACCGATTACAAGATCGCGGAGGACGCCCTGTTTTTCGTGTCCTTTTACCGGCAGCACCTGCACTGTGTGGTGGGCATCCCGGAAAAGCTCTACCGCTATAAGCTGCGTGCCTCGGGGTCGGCCTCCCAGAGCTACCACCCGGAACGCCTGACGGATAACTTTTACCTCTCGGATGCGGTGGAAGCCGTGGCAAGGGACTGGGGCCCAATCGTCGTCGCTGTCCAGCTTGAGCACGGCGGGAAAAAGCGGGGGGCTCAATCGTCGTCGCTGGCGGTAAAAGCCTCGCTGGGCAGGGAGACGGTGCCCAGCTGGCGCATCTTCTTTTTGCCCTCTTTCTGCTTTTCCAGCAGCTTCTTCTTGCGGGTGATGTCGCCGCCGTAGCACTTGGCCAGCACGTCCTTGCGCATGGCCTTGACGGTCTCACGGGCGATGATCTTGCCGCCGATGGCCGCCTGCACCGGGATCTCAAACAGGGTGCGGGGGATGTTGTCCCGCAGCTTCTCGCAGATGCGGCGGCCCTTGGCGTAGGCGTTATCCCGGAACACGATCATGGAGAGCGCGTCCACGGGGTCGCCGTTCAGCAGGAAGTCCAGCTTGACCAGATCGCTCTCGCGGTACTCCTTGAACTCGTAGTCGTAGCTGGCGTAACCGCGGCTGCGGCTCTTGATGGCATCGAAGAAGTCGTAGACGATCTCGCCCAGAGGCAGGGCGTAGTGCAGGTCTACACGCACGTCATCGAGGTATTTCATGTCGATGAGGGTGCCGCGCTTCTTCTGGCACAGATCCATCAGGGCGCCCACATAGTCGTTGGGGGTGTACAGGTGCACGTCCACAAAAGGCTCTTCCTGCTTGACGATGTTGGAGGGATCCGGGTAGCTGGAGGGGTTGTCGATCATCTCCACAGTGCCGTCGGTCAAAGTCAGGCGGTAGCGGACGCTGGGGGTGGTGGTGATGATGTCCAGATCGAACTCCCGCTCCAGCCGCTCGGTGATGATCTCCATGTGCAAAAGGCCAAGGAAGCCGCAGCGGAAGCCGAAGCCCAGTGCCGCACTGGTCTCCAGATCGAAGGTCAGGGAGGCGTCGTTCAGCTGCAGCTTTTCCAGGGCGTCCTTCAGGTCGGGGTAGCGGGCACCGTCGGCGGGGTAGATGCCGCAGAACACCATGGGCTTGACCTGCCGGTAGCCGGGCAGGGCCTCGGCGGTGGGGCGGGAAGCCAGCGTGACGGTGTCGCCCACGCGGGTGTCCTGCACGGTCTTGATGCTGGCGGTCAGGTAACCGACTTCGCCGGCCTGCAGCTGGGCGCAGGGGGTCAGGCTGGTGGCACCCATGTGGCCCACTTCCACCAGCGTGAATTCAGCCCCGGTGGCCATCATGCGGATGGTGTCGCCGGGCTTGACGGTACCCTCAAACACGCGGATGTAGACGATGACGCCCTTGTAGCTGTCATAAATGCTGTCAAAGATCAGGGCCTTCAGGGGGGCGTCCGGGTCGCCGGTGGGGGCGGGGATGTCGGTGACCACCCGCTCCAGCACCTGATCCACGTTCAGGCCGGTCTTGGCGGAGACCCGGGGGCGTCCAGACAGGGCAGGCCGATGACGTCCTCCACCTCCTGTGCCACCTCGTCCGGGTGTGCAGAGGGCAGGTCGATCTTGTTCAGGATGGGCACCAGCTCCAGATCATGCTCCAGCGCCATGTAGGTGTTGGCCAGGGTTTGGGCCTCCACGCCCTGGGTGGCGTCCACCACCAGGATGGCGCCCTCGCAGGCGGCCAGACTGCGGCTCACCTCGTAGGCAAAGTCCACATGGCCCGGGGTGTCGATGAGGTTGAATTCGTAGACCTTGCCGTCCTTGGCGGTGTAGTTCATGGTCACAGCCCGGGCCTTGATGGTGATGCCGCGTTCACGCTCAATGTCCATGTTGTCGAGGATCTGGTCCTCCATGGTGCGCTCGTCCACGCTCTTGGTCAGCTCCAGGATGCGGTCCGACAGGGTGGATTTGCCGTGGTCGATGTGGGCGATGATGCAGAAGTTGCGGATATTGTCTCTTGCCATGTAGTTCCTCCGGGCAGCTTTATGCTTCTAAGATCCAGTCCTCCACAGCCACGATCTGTCCGTGGTCGCGGTAGACGCGGGGCACGCGGCGGGAAACGCCGCACAGCACTTCATAGGGAATGGTATCGGTCTTGCGGGCGATGGTCTCTGCGGTGTCGCTCACGGTGCCGCCCCACAGGATGGCTTCATCGTCCTCGCGCACTTCCGGCACGTCGGTCACGTCCACCATCATCTGATCCATGCACACCCGCCCCAGTACCGGGCAGGGCCTACGCCGTGAATTTCCACGACGCCCTTGCCGCAGCTCAGTTGGCGGGGGTAGCCGTCGGCATAGCCGGTGCACAGGGTGGCTACCTTGGTGGGCTTTTCGGCGGTGAAACGGCGGCGGCCGTAGCTGGCACACTGGCCGGGTTGCATCTCTTTGATCATGCTCACCACGGTCTTGAGGGTCATCACCGGGCGGAAACAGCCAAAGCGCACCTCGTCGCTGGGGTCGTAGCCGTACAGGATGATGCCGGGGCGCGCCATGCAGCGCTCCCGGGGCAGGCCCTCCGGCCAGTCCGGGTGCAGCATGACTCCGGCGGAGTTGTCGCAGTGCACCAGCTGCGGTTCCTGCCCGGCGGCTTTCAGGGCGTGGAAGGCCTGCACGAACAGGCGGTGCTGCTCGGCGGTGTAAGCAATGTTGTCCTCGCTGACGTCATCGGCCACTGAAAGTGCTGTAACAGGCCGGTCATTTCCAGCCCCGGCAGGGTACAGGCGGTGAGCATGTCCCGGATGGCGGCGTCAAAATCGGTGCGCAGGGCAAAGCCGATGCGGCCCATGCCGGTGTCGGCCTTCAGGTGGATCTGCACCCGGCCGCCTGCGGCCACGGCAGCATCGCTCAGGGCCTTGGCCTGCGCTGCCGAGTAGCAGGCCACCGTGATATGGTTCTGGATCAGGGCCGCCGCGTAGCCGGGCTGCACATGGCCCAGCACCAGAATGGGCAGGGTCAGCCCGCCCTTGCGCAGCTGCACGGCCTCAGTCAGGCAGCTCACGGCCAGCCAGGCGGCACCCTCTTCCGCAAAAACGCGGGCGCACTGCACGGCACCGTGGCCGTAGCTGTCGGCCTTGACCACTGCGCACAGCGGCAGGGCACCGGCACGGGCCTTGACCGCGCGGAAATTATGGCGAAGGGCTTCGAGGTCGATCTCGGCCCAGACATGTTTTTCAAAGGGTTGGGTCTGCATCATGATTCATCCTTCTTTGCTGTTTGATAAAGCTGCGCGCCCGGTGTGAACGGGCCGCCAGCCGTCGATGCCGCTTTCCTGCAGGGCGTGCAGGGTCTTTTGCCGGAAGGCGTGGTCGGTGCGGCAGCGCTCCCGGACGAATTCCTTGGTCTGCTCCGCACGGTGGTGCCGTCGGCGGGGCAGCGGCTCTTGACGATGGGCAGGCCCTCCTCCCGGACGGCGCAGCGCACTTCGTATTCGGTGGCCAGCAGCATGGGGCGGATGAGGGTCAGGTCCCGCTGGGACAGGTAGGTGACCGGCGAAAAGCAGCCGATGCGGCCCTCCCGCCAGAGATTCATGTAAAAGGTCTCCACAGCATCGTCCAGATGGTGCCCCAGCGCCACCTTGTTGCAGCCCAGCTCCTGCGCGGCGGTGTGCAGGGCACCCCGGCGCAGCTTGGCGCAGAGGGAACAGGGGTTCTTTTCCTGCCGGTATTCAAACACCACCGGGCCGATCTCGGTGCGGCGGATGTCGTAGGGCACGCCGTACCGGGCAAACAGGGCCTGCAGGGCGGTGTAGTCCATGGGCTGGTGGTCGAACTGGGGGTCCAGCGTTACGGCCACCACCTCGTAATCAAAGCCGATGTACTTGCGCAGCATGGAAAGGCCAATAGTCAGCGCCACGCTGTCCTTGCCGCCGGACACGCCCACCATCACCCGGTCGCCGGGGGCGATCATTTCATAGTCCTGCACGGCCTTGCGCATCAGGCCGCAAAGCCGCTGCATTGCACGAAGATCACTCATGACAGGCTCACACTTTCTACCAGATTGACGATGTCGTTGATGGAGGCCAGCTTGGTCAGGGCCGAAACATAGACCACATCGCCGCTGTCGTAGGTGATGGTGGCCAGCACGGCATAATAGGTCTGGATATCGCAGCGCACGGCAGTGACCTCAGCCCCTTCCACCGTGATGTTGGCGGTGCGGGGCTTGATGATGCCGTAAGGCCTGCGTTCAGGTCCTTCTCAGAATCGTCGATGAAGTCCGGGTAGGTGTCGGCGGTGCCGCGCTGCAGCAGTACGGCCTGATAATCCTCCGCGCCGTCAGCCGAGTCGGCCGTCGCCAGCTCCAGCACGGTTCCAAGGGTGGAGTCCTCGGTCATCTGGCAGACTTTCCAGATGCTGCTGTCGTAATACACCGAAACTCCGTTGGTGCCGGTAGTGGGTGTCGGGTGTCGCGGGGGTCTGCCGGTTCACCAGCAGGGTGAGGATGATGTAAGCCACGATGCCCAGACAGATGAAGATGGCCATGGCGGCCAGCAGCTTGGAGGTGCGGCGCTGGGCGGCGGTGTTGTGGTCGATGTCGTGTGGCATGAAAAGTTCTCCTTTTGTAAGCGGTGCAGCGCAAAGCTGCCCATATCCTTTATAGTATAACACAACCGCAGGCAAAATTGTAGCGGGCAGGTGCGGAAAATATCCACGCACCGGCAAAAACTTTTTTGAAAAATCGAAAATTTGAATTCGTGAGGATTCAAGAGAAAACGAGAGATTTTGAGAGAACATGAAAATTTTCACTGAAAAAATCAAAAAATGCTGTTGACAGGCACCTTTTTATGATGTATACTGACACTCGCGCCCCACAAGGGTGCCTGAAATGTACAAAGAGTTTATCAGGAGGAAATAGATATGAGCACTACTCTCGTAAAGCCCGCTGAAGTCGAGCGCAAGTGGTATCTGCTCGACGCTGCCGGCAAGAGCCTGGGCCACGTCGCTGCTGAAGCCGCTGTTCTGCTGCGCGGCAAGCAGAAGGTCAACTACACCCCCAACGTCGATTGTGGTGACTACGTTGTCGTCATCAACTGCGATCAGGCTGTTCTGACCGGCAAGAAGGCCGAGCAGAAGTTCCACATCACCCACAGCAAGTACATTGGCGGCCTGAAGAAGGTCCAGTACAGCAAGCTGATGGCTGAGCACAGCGATCTGGCTATGACCTACGCTATCAAGGGCATGATCCCTTCCAACACCATCGGTGCAAAGGCTCTGACCCGTCTGCACTGCTACCAGGGTGCCGAGCACGCTCACGCAGCTCAGAAGCCCGAGAAGATCGAGTTCTAAGAAGGAGGCAATTGAACATGTACGAAACCAAACCTTATTTCTACGGCACTGGTCGTCGTAAGGATTCCGTTGCCCGCGTTCGCGTTTACACCGGCACCGGCAAAGATCACCATCAACGATCGTGATATCGACAACTACTTCGGTCTGGAGACCCTGAAGCTGATCGTCCGTTCTCCGCTGGTCCTGCTGGGCCTGGAGGGCAAGTACGACGTCGTCGTCCGCGTTTCTGGCGGCGGTGTTTCCGGCCAGGCTGGCGCTATCCGCCACGGTCTGAGCCGCGCCCTGCTGCAGCAGAGCGACGAGAACCGTCCTGTGCTGAAGAAGGCTGGCTTCCTGACCCGCGATCCTCGTATGAAGGAACGCAAGAAGTACGGTCTGAAAGCTGCACGTCGTGCACCCCAGTTCTCCAAGCGCTGATTTGTTTCAGATGTATCTTTACGGCTCTGCTTCGGCAGAGCCGTTTTTGTTTGTTACGCTCCTGCGCACAAAAAGAACACCCCCGCGCCTTTGGGCGCGGGGGTGTTCTGCTGTGATAGGGAATGTCAGGTGGAAGCGGAAAGCATCTTTTGCAGCTGGGTCTTGGCCCGGTAGTAGGTCACCCGGGCCCATGCGGCGTTGTGGCCGAAGATCAGCCCGATGCGCTCAAAGGGCAGCTCGCCGAATACCCGGAGGCTGAACACCTCTTTGTAAGGCTCGTCCAGCGTGTGCAGGCACTGATGTACAGTGAATGCCGCATCCTGATCGACCAGCAGCTGGGCAATGTCCGGAGTGTCGGCGGGGGCGGTTTCGGCATCTTCCAGCGGGGCGGCGTGCTTTGCGCGGCGGCAGTGGTCATAGTAGGCGTTGCGCGCCACGGTGAACAGCCACGCCCGCACATCCTGCCGGCCATCGTAGTCCTTCAGACCGTCCAGAGCCTTGAAGAAAGTCTCCTGTGTCAGCTCCTCGGCCAGCGCCTCGTTGTGGGTCAGGCCCTGCAGGAACAGAAACACATCCCGGAAATAGAGCCGGTAAACGCTGTCGATGTCCATAGGCTCAGCCCTTCTTATAGTCGGTGCCATATTCCTGGTCGGTGCCGTAGGCGTAGTCGAAGGTACCGTCCGGGTTTTCCTGCACGATGTAGCGGTCTACCAGCTGTCCATCGCGGTAGTACAGGGTCTGGTCTGCGCAGTCCACGGTCAGCAGCTGGGTAGGAGACACCATGACCCATACAGAGAATCGATCAGAACCCACCAGAGCTGTCAATACCCGATGCATACCCGGAAAGCGGTAGCACATGGCCCGCACAGTGATCTGCGGCTTGCCCCAGCTGAAGGTGCCCTCCATATCCAGCCAGACACCCTCGCCCTGCACTTCCAGAATGCAGATGTCTGCACCATTCTCTTTGCGGTTGTATGTCCAGAAATGAGCCTGCTCTGTGGTGGCCGGGACGCGGGCAGTGCCCATCCAGAATATCATTGCCAGAGCGCACAGGGCTGCCAGCACAGAGCCGATCGCTGCACGGAAGCTCCTTCTTTGCAGGGCGGCCCTGATCCTGCGCAGGGGCGCATCCGGCTGCGCTTCCGGCCGTACCGGCACCGGCTGCTCCATCTGTTCCAGCTCGGCGCGGCAGGCTTCACATTCGGCCAGATGCTCTTCCACCAGCGCGTTGGTGGCCTCACTGGTGATGTGCTCCGCATACAGCGGCAGCAGGTCGCGGATGATATCACAATTCATTTTCATCGTATTTTGCCCTCCTTTTTCATGGCCTTTCACCCCAATAACGCAGAAAAGGAGAAAGCGTTACAGGTTTCTGCAAATTTTTTGCAGGATCAGCCCTTCTCCTTCCAGAACAATCCGCCGCTGGTCTGGAACAGCATCCACGGGTTTACGCTCTTGCTGCCAAGCTTGAAGTCCATGGTCAGCTCCTCGCCCAGCACGCCTACAGCCTGCCCCCGCTCCACGGTCTGGCCGCGGGTCACGGAGAGCTCCTGCAGGCCATACAGATAACTGCGCACGCCGCAGCCGTGGTCGATGACCACGGTGCTGCCGGTGAGAGCTAGATCGCCTGCAAAGACCACCACGCCGCCTGCCGGGGCGCGGCAGGGCTCACCGGGGATGGTGTAGAGCCGGGTGGAGTTGGATCGGCTGCCCTGCTGGCCGCCGGTCACCTTGACCTGACCGAAATCCACCAACGTCATGTAGTTTTCTGCCGGGCAGAGGAAGGCACCGGCCCAGAGCTTTTCCCGCACGGGCTGCTCGTACAGAGGCCAGATGTTGTTCCGGAACTCGGTGTTGGCAGCCTCGGTGGGTGCAGGTTCCGGCTCCACCTCCACGGTGCCGAAATCCTTGGGCAGAACGGTCAGCGTCCGGGCAAAGGTCTCGCCGTTGACGGTAACGTTGACCGTGTGCCCACCCGCCGAAGCGTTGTAGGCGGCGGGGATGTAGGTACGCCAGCCGTTGCCCAGCCGGACGCACTGAACACTGCCCAGGTCGGTCTCCACGGCGGGAGCGGCCTCGCCGGTCAGGCCGGTGATGGAAAGCGCCGCCACACCGCCCTGCTCCAGCCGCTCGGTGGAAAGGGTGACCTCCGCGCTGGCCTGCAGGGTGAACCGGAAGGAGTAGCTGTACCAGCCCGTGGGCTTGGCCGGGTGCTCCACGCCCAGATTCTTGCGGATGGCACCGGTGGTTCCGCCCTCAAACTGGGTGGCAAGATAGTCCTGTGGCAGCCGCCAGACCGTCAGCTTTGCCTTGTAATCCCCGTTGGCAGGGAAGAGAAAGTCCTCGTACTGAGAGGCTGACCCCGCAAATACGATGCTGCCGATGTCGGTCTCGATGGTCAGGGTGGTGTAGCTGGCCCAATCGGGCAGGGCGAGGGCCGGGTGTGCGTCATACAGCACGCCCAGTTTCTGCACGGTGAGCGTTTCGGGGCTGGTGAATACCTTATCGAACACGCCGCCCAGCAGCGGCACCTGCCAGCAGGAGCCGTTCACTTCCAGCGCCTGCCCGCCGAACTGCGTGTCTGCCGCCGGGCGGGCACCCTCGCCGGTAAAGGAATAGCTCACGGTCATCACCGCGCCCAGCAGCACGGCAACGCCCAGAATGACACCAACGACCCACAACAAAAATCGTTTCATGGATATGTACTCCTGTTACAAAGCCGCATCCCTGCACTTGGCTCCCCTGCCAGGGGAGCTGGCCGCACCGGAGCGCGGACTGAGAGGTTGATTTCAAATCAATGCGGCGTATAAAAAAGCGCACCACAGCTTGCAGGGACAAGCCGGGTGCGTTTTTTGGTGTTTGGTTTATTCTGCGGCATCCTCGGCAGAAGGATCTTCTGCGGGCTGCTCTGCGGCAGGCTCAACGGTCTCAGCCTTATCCTCGCCAAACAGCAGACGCTCGTACTCGTCCAGCTCCTTCTCACGGCGGTGCAGATAGACAGCCACGGCGGCCAGCGCACCGGCCACAGCGGCCAGCGTGGCGATAACAGCGATCAGACAGGATTTCTTCATGGGACACACTCCTTTTCTGGTGGGGAACGGTGGTTCATGGAACCGGAGTTCATTTTGATAAGGCTATTATACCCGGAAAAGCAAAAAATTACAATCCGAAATGCAGAAATTTCATCAATCCGGGCAATCACAGCAATTTGGTCAGCAGCAGCTTTTTGTAGGCCTTGAAGGCACCGGGCAGGGTGTACGCGGCCTCCAGCTGCTCCTTTCCGGCCCAGACGCAGCCTGCGGGGGCGGGCTGCTCCGGCACAGTGAGGAAATAGCCGCTCTGGTGCCACTCGATGTGGGTGAAAATGTGCTTGGCCGCAGGCAGGGGCGTGAAATGTGCCCCTGTGCAGTCCAGCCCCAGGGCAGCAAGGCGGGCGACGGTCTCTGCGGCGGTGAGGGTGGTATCCTCCCACAGCACCGGCTGCCACAGCCCGGCCAGCAGGCCCTTGGCGGGCCGCTGCTGGAGCAGCACCCGGCCCTCGTTCAGCACCAGCGCCACCGTGATCGGTGTAATGCGCCGGGCCTTGGGGGGCGTTTTCTGGGGCAGGGAGAGGGCGGTGCCTGCGGCCCGGGCCCGGCAGAGCCTGCCCAGCGGGCACTGCTCACACAGAGGTGCGCCGTTGGGCAGGCAGACCAGCGCGCCCAGCTCCATCAGGGCCTGATTGTAGTCTCCGGCCTTTGCGGGCGGCTGGTGATCCATGACCCGTGCCGTGAACTCCCGCTTCACCTGCGGGTCGGTGACCAGCCGGGGGTCGTTGTAGAGCCGGGCAAACACCCGCAGAACATTGCCGTCCACGGCGGGAACCGGGAGACCGAAGCTGATGGAAGCAATGGCCCCGGCGGTGTACTCCCCGATGCCGGGCAGGGCCAGCAGGGCGTTGTAATCAGCAGGCAGCTGCCCGCCGTACTGAGCGCAGACGATCTTCGCTGCCTTCTGCAGATTGCGCACCCGGCTGTAATAGCCCAGCCCCTCCCACAGCTTGTGCAGCTTTTCCTCCTCGCAGCCGGCCAGCGCGGGGATATCCGGCAGGGCGGCAAGGAAGCGCTCGTAGTAGGGCAGCGCCGCCGAGACCCGGGTCTGCTGCAGCATGATCTCGCTCAGCCAGACATGGTAGGGCGTGGGGTCCTCCCGGAAGGGGAGGATGCGGCGGTTGGTGTAGAACCAATCCAACAGGGCAGGAGCGATATTTTCCACTTGTATTTATCTCCTTGTTGAAAACAACCCTCTCCGTCATTGCTCCGCAATGCCACCTCTCCCGAGGGGAGAGACTATGCTGCCTTTATCCAAGAGCCGCAATAGGCTCCCCCCTCGGGGGAGCTGGCAAAGCCGACAGGCTTTGACTGAGAGGGTTGAATTTAATCCTTAGAAACCGTAAGCAGTGCGGGGGAAGGGCAGCACGTCACGGATGTTCTGGATGCCCGTGAGGTACATGATCATCCGCTCGAAGCCCAGGCCGTAACCGGCGTGCTCCACGCCGCCGAACTTGCGCAGGTTCAGGTACCACTCGTAGTTGGTCTTGTCCATGCCCAGCTCGTCCATGCGGGCCACCAGCTTGTCGTAGTTCTCTTCGCGCTGGCTGCCGCCGATCAGCTCGCCGATGCCGGGCACCAGCATATCAGCTGCGGCCACGGTCTTGCCGTCCGCGTTCATCTTCATGTAGAAGCTCTTGATCTCCTTGGGGTAATCGGTGACAAAGACGGGCTTCTTGAACACGACCTCGGTCAGGTAGCGCTCGTGCTCGGTCTGGATATCCACGCCCCACTCCACGGGGAACTGGAACTTCTTGTTGTTCTTCTTCAGAATCTCGATGGCCTCAGTGTAGGTGATGCGGCCGAAGTCGCTGTTTGCCACCAGCTCCAGGCGCTCGATGAGGCCCTTGTCAATGAACTGGTTGAAGAAGGCCATCTCATCGGGGCAGTTGTCCAGCACGTAGCGGATGACAAACTTGGTCATGGCCTCGGCGGTGTCCATGTAGCCGTTCAGGTCGCAGAAGGCCATCTCGGGCTCGATCATCCAGAACTCAGCGGCGTGGCGGGTGGTAAAGCTCTTCTCCGCACGGAAGGTGGGGCCGAAGGTGTACACCTTGCCAAAGGCCATGGCCATGGCCTCGGCCTCCAGCTGGCCGGAAACGGTCAGGTTGACGGGCTTCTCAAAGAAGTCCTGGCTGTAATCCACGGTGCCGTCCTCGTTCTTGGGCACGTTCTGCAGGTCCAGCGTGGTGACCTGGAACATCTCACCGGCACCCTCGCAGTCGGAAGCGGTCAGCAGGGGAGAGTGGGAGTAGATGAAGCCATTCTCCTGGAAGAACTTGTGGATGGCATAGGCGGCCACGCTGCGCACACGGAATGCGGCGTTGAAGGTGTTGGTGCGGGGGCGCAGGGTGGGCATGGTGCGCAGATACTCCATGCTCATCTTCTTTTTCTGCAGGGGGTACTCGTCGGCGGGGCAGTCGCCCAGGATCTCCACGCTGTCGGCGTTCAGCTCAAAGGGCTGCTTTGCCTGCGGGGTCAGGACGATGCGGCCTACGATGCGCAGGCTGCTGTACAGGCCGGTGTGGATGACCTCCTCGTAGTTTGCCAGCTTGCCTGCCTCCAGCACGACCTGCAGGGTCTTGAAGCAGCCGCCGTCCGACAGGGCGATGAAGCCGATGTTCTTGGAATCACGGATGTTCTTGGCCCAGCCGCACACGGTGACCACCGTGCCGTCGGCGGGAGTGTTCTTGTACAGCGAGACGATCTCAGTACGTTCCATCTTTCTTTCCTCCGATATAAAAA
>VOFC01001826.1_pt1 | contig 100001 bp, 102 predicted proteins | sample 5384161 | NCBI WGS metagenome assembly VOFC01 (sample SAMN12384722, study PRJNA508395) | human gut metagenome | isolation source: healthy gut B | host: Homo sapiens
AGGGAAGCATGAGGTCGGGGTGGGAATAAACGAGTTCGTAGTTGGTTTGCCACAAGGGGTCGGTGGTGCTTTCCACTCCATAAAAGTGATGCACGTCGCCGGCGGCAATGACGCACTCGGGGTCGACTTCCTCGGCCATGCGCCCCATGAGTTCGGCAATGGGCTTTTGATCATAGTAACCATTGCGCCCCATGTCGTTGCACATGTAAAAATTGAGTGTACCGGTTAACTTTTTCCAGTCGGCGGGAGTTTGGGCTTGTGCCACCAGGGCAAAAAGGAATAAAATGAGTGTGGTTAGTTTTTGCATTGTTATTTCGATTTTTGAAAGTGAAAAAAAATGTGGGCGGATTTTCTGATGCACACACAAAAAAACGGAGAGAGAGGCGACTAAATGTTCCATCCTCCCCCTCCGAGCCAGATGATTATTTTGCGAATGCACCGAAATAAGGCTGTGGAGCATCGGTGCGGTAGGTGGCGTTTGCCACAGTGAGTCCGTTGCCGCTGAAGAAGGGCAACATATTGAGTTGCGAACCTGCATAAGCACCCTGAAGCACGGGTGAATTGGCTGCTACATGGAAGTTCCAGGCTTCGTTGTAGGCAATGGTTGTGAGCGAAACAGCATTGATGTCGTAATTAACAAACAACGGGTTGGTGGCTGCGTCGCCGGCTTGTGCTGAAATGGGGCTGTGAAGGTCGATGATGTCGGTGAACACGTTTTTGTTCTTCTGAGTCGCTCAAGTAGGGATTGGTGGTGCCTTCTTCTACGTCCTGCGGTAAGTTTGAGGTGATGTTACCGGCGGCATAGAAGTTATAGTCGATGACACAGTCGGTTGAACAGCCTGCGTCGATGGCTGCATTGCCCCACTTCGGGGTCATGGCCTTGAACTTACAGTTGACCATGAGGTTGTTGAACACCGATACGAGTGCATTTTTTTCGACAAATACCGAACCACCCTTTACGCCATCGCGACGCCAACCGGCATTGATAATGGTGTTATTGTAGGCCTTGACAAGTGCTTGGTGACGGCCAGCCTCATCGTTCTGTCCTGAGGATGAGAACTTCAAGGCCGTTGGTATTGGGCGAGAAAATAAGGTTGTAGGCAGCATCTACCTTGCATCCGGCTTTCACGTTGATGGCTTCACCACCGGTTTCGCCGTTGGCAGCAAAGGTGTTGTGCTGAATGATGGCCTGACCACCCATCATATAAATGGCATCGCTGACACCGTAACGGAGGGTAGAATTAGTAACCACGTAGCGGCCGTTGATGTTGTTCGTCGTAATTTGCGGAGCATAGTCCTCGCCCGGGGTGTAAATGCCCTTGAGGGCCGAAGGAGAATCTTGCGAAACAGCACCACCGGTGTACTCAATGATGGTGTGTTCGAAAAGCATTTCAGGACATTTGTCGGTGGCAACAATACCGCCCCACAGTCCGGCAAAAGCATTCGACTCGGTGCGCTGTGCTTCAGCTACAGTGAAACGTACGGGATTTTCGGCTGTTCCTTTGCTATAGAGTGAACCATCGATAATCATTTCAATGGGTGTATGGCTGGCACCAACGCCTTCGGTGTCGAATTCCACCACTACGCCTTCTTCAATCGTCAGCGATTTGCCTTCGGGCACGGTGAGATGATGACCCTTTACTTTGATTACAGCATTTTTGGTCCACACACCGCTCACGGTATCGCCCTTCAACACCACTTCGGGCGAGGGAGAAGGCGAGGGATTCACGGGAGGTACATTGTTTGCGTCATCGTCGTCGCTGCAGGCAGCGAAGGTGGCAGCTGTTGCACAAAAGGCACACAGCATGAAATGTTTGGTGTTCATTTTAGAGAATGAATATGAAATGATAAGTTATTTTTTACAGTTTAAAGCGCACACCGACCAAAAAGCTTTGTCCGTGCTTTTCCTTGCGTTCGAGCAGTCCGCCTTTGTGACGTTCTATGTCAGCGCCAAGATGTGCATTCCGCTCGTTTTTCTTGACATACTGAATGAGGGGAAGGTTCAGCAAATTGTTGGCCTTGGCAAAAATACTCCAGCCTGTGCGACCGAACTTCTTTTCGACCGAGGCATCAAGTTGGGTGTAACCATCGGTCCATGAGTCGTTGTCGTAGAATCGCGACACAATACAAAGCCGTTTTCCGGTATAATTTAACGCCAACTGCGCATCCCAACCGTTTTCGGGGTCTTTGTAGAGCAACGAAAGGTTGGCCACATGGGCAGCCTGACCGTAAAGTGGACGCGTTTGCATCACGGTTTGGGTAATGGTGGTGGTTTCTGCATTCGGGTCGGGGTTCTTCACTTCAATGGTTTTATTCGTTTTGATACGCGAATAGGTGTAAGTGTAGTTTGCCTTTACACCAAAACGTCGAAAAAACTTGGTGATGTCGAGTTCCAAACCCATGTTGTGCGCTGTACCAAAGTTTTCGGGCATATAGTAAGTGTCCTGTCCGCTGGTGGCCATTCCGTACTCAATGGGATTGTCGATGCGTTTGTAGAACACCCCGGCCATCAGTTGTTCGGATGCTGTGGGGAACCATTCATAGCGCAGATCGAAGTTATCTGCCACGGTATGGCGAATGTCGGGATTGCCTCGTTCGTTGTAGTCCTCGCCCAAAAAAGTTTGTAGGGCACAATTTCAAAGAAACTGGGACGGTTGATAGAACGGGCATACGAGAAACGGAGGTTGGCATCAGTGTGAACGCGGTATTTGGCGTGCACATCGGGCAGCCAGTCCCAATACTTCTGATTGCCTTTGTTACGCGCGCCCTCGGTGGGATAAAGCAGCGTGTAGCCCTGATCGGTGTGTTCGGCACGCAAACCGGCTGTAAGTTCCCAGCGGCCCGACACGAGTTTACCCATAAGATAAGCGGCACCTACTTGTTCGGTGGCATCGTAATTGAGCGGGTCGCTCAGGTTGCCGTAACGCGGCACATTGAATTTAATTTCATCGAAGTTATGCCAATCGCGACCGCGCACAAGGGTCCGCTGTTCGGCAGACGGCTTGAAAGTGTATTCATTGAAGAATGAACTGCGGTCTTTGTCGCGGAACATACCTCCGGCGCTGAGTTCGAAGGTGGCTGCTGACGGCAACTCCCAACGATGCGAAAGATTGATATAGCCGGCCCAGTCCTCGTCGTCGTTGTGTTCCCAACGGCGGGTGGCACCGGGATTGACGCTGACGGTTTGCAAACCGGTAGAAGCTGTTGTCAGGAAAATTTCAGCATTGTCGGGCGTACGGTTGGTGGCCTTGGAGTAAACACCGCGCCAGGAAATGCGCAGGGCATCGTCGTCGAGGAATGTATGTTCGCCCATCAAGGTTGAGTTGAATATGCCCTGTCTGTTCCAACGCAAACGCACGGCTTCTTTTTGGCTTTCGTAAGTGTCGCGCACTTGCTGATTGCTCAAAAACATATAGCCGTTGTACCAGGCCAGCTTATGGTGTTCACCAACAGGCAAAAAGTCGAGTTTAAGGTGAGCACCTATACGTGACTGTTCTTCGGAATAATTGCGGGTGGTAATGGTTCCGTCAAGATTGGTAGTTCCGCTCTGTGCATAAATGTCGCTTTCTTTGCCGCGATGAATGTTTTGCGCACTGACGGCGAGCATCAAACCGAGACGGTTGCGTAAGAAACGGTCGCCATAGGAAAAACCAAACGTCAAATCGGGCACGAACTGCTTCTGTTTCACGGCCAAATTACGTGTAGTGAAATCGGTAATGCTTACGGCATAATCGGGACCATGAAGTTCGTTGGGCGACTTGTCCTGAATGGGCGAAGTACGGAACGAATCGAATTTGCGCGAAAAATACATGGCGCTGTATCCCATTGTAAAGTTGGCCGAAACCTGTCGGCGGTCGGGTGCATCCTTCATGACCATATTAACAGCACCCCCAATGCCGTCGCCTTCAAGGTCGGCAGTAAGCGATTTACTCACTTCAAGGCGGTCGAGCATTTCGGCCGGGAAAATATCAAGGGGAACAAAACGGTTTTTATTATCGGGCGAGGGAATTTTTACACCATTGACCAGCGTATAGTTGTAGCGCTTGTCCATACCGCGCAAAATGGCATACTGTCCTTCACCGCTGGCACTGCGCTCAAGGGTTATACCCGAGATACGGCCTAAGGCATTGGCCACGGTGAGGTCGGGCGAAAGTTCAATGGCTTTGGCGCTCATCACGTTCATCACGTTCATAGCTCTTTTTTCGATGCCTCGTGCACCAGCTTCGGTACGACCGGGATTATGCGCCATGACAACTGCTTCGCTGAGCGAAACATTTTGTTCTTCAACTGTAAGGAGGATTTCTTCTTCTAAAAAGTCGGGTTCGAGCGTATAGGCTCCGCTTTTATAGCCTAAGCAACTGTAAAGCAAGGTGCCATGCTGCCCTTTGGTGTCGAGAACGAACGAGCCGTCTAATCCCGAGAGGGTGAAAAGTTGTTGGTTTTCTTTAAGTGCGATCCGTGCCCCGATAATGAGTTCTCCACTTTTTGCGTCAACAATTTTTCCTTTTATTAAGGTGGAAACCGGCTTGCTTTCCTTCACAGCCACCGGGGAATTATTCATTAAAGAATAAGGTGTGTTTGTGCTATCTGTCCTAACCGACAGATTATTGGCATAACAAAATCCTGCGCTATGCCCTAATGGGAAACCGGTAACGGCGAGCATCATTACCAGCGAATGCTTGAGTCTTTGCATTTAAGTTATGTCTTGTTTTCGGGTGCAAAATTACGGGTAAAGTATGTCGTTCGTATTTCGAAATATTTAAGGAATTGTTAAGGCTCTTAGGCTGCGCAAAGCAAACCCGCAACGAGAAATAACCCTGCGCGCTGTAAACCGAAAAGAACACCTTGCTAACTTTTATCACACATTTGCGTACGTTTACTAAAAAGAAAGGTATAATTGCAAAGCATACTTCAACATTTAAACACAAGAAAGGCGGCACACACTAAAAAAACATAATATCGAGGAAATAGATGGAAACTAATAATGCCTATTAAGTTTTTTGCAGTAATTTTGCCTAAGAATTTCATATTGGGCAAATAGCATCTGCACTTTAAACCGCAAAATGAAAGAAGATGCCAACTGCGACACACATAATGGCCAGACCAATTTATCTGGACATATGTTGCAGTATACACTGAGTGAATTCAATTATTTGGTAAAAATCATACATTACATATATAACCAACAAAACATGAAGAAAATCGCTTTATGGATGCTTACCGCAATGCTTCTGACAGCTTGTGGCAGCAAGAAAAACCAAATGCCTGAAGCCAACAACGACTTCGCAGTGATTACCGTGCAAACCACGGAAGCAGATTTGAACACTTCTTATCCCGCATCCATCAAGGGTATGCAGGATATTGAAATCCGTCCGAAGGTTTCGGGCTACCTGACTCGCCTCTTGGTTGACGAAGGTGCTACAGTTCGCAAGGGTCAGCCTCTTTTCTTGATTGACTCAGAACAGTACCGCGCATCTGTAAAGGCTTCGGCTGCACAGGTTCGCGTATGCAAAGCCAACATCGCTACGCAAAAGCTGACGGTTGAGAACAAGCGTATGCTGTTCAAGCAGAACATCATTTCGAGCTACGACCTTCAGATGGCTGAAAACACTTTGGCTTCGTACGAAGCTCAGCTGGCTTCGGCTGAAGCTAACTTGCAGAGCGCAAAGGATAATCTGAAGTGGTGCACCGTTACCAGCCCGTCTGACGGTGTTGTTGGTATGATTCCCTACCGCGTAGGTAGCTTGGTAAGTGCTTCAAGCGCACAGCCGCTGACTACCGTTTCGAATATCAACGAAATGTACGTCTACTTCTCAATGACTGAAAAGCAGTTGCTCGCCCTCACTCGCGAACAGGGTGGCGTGAACGCTGCTATCAGCAAGATGCCTGCCGTTAACCTCATTCTGGCCGATGGTACTGAATTTCCTCAGTCGGGTGTAGTCAGCACGGTGAGCGGTGTTATTGACCAGTCGACGGGTTCTGTTCAGATGCGTGCTACGTTCAAGAACGATGGCCACATCCTTCGTTCGGGTGGTACGGGTAGCATCTTGGTTCCGACGCACGCCAAAGACGCTATCAAGGTTCCCCAAAAGTCTACCTTTGATATTCAGAACAAGAAGTTCATTTATGTTGTAGATAAGAACAACACGGTAACTTCGCGCGAAATCACCGTACTTCCGCAGCACGACGGTACCGACTACGTGGTTACGAGCGGTGTGAAAGCTGGCGAACGCATTGTCGTTGACGGTGTGAACCAACTCAAAAATGGCATGAAGATTAAGCCCATCACTCCTGCACAGGCTGCTGCCGCTGAACAAAAGGCCAAGCAAGCACTGAAGGATGGCAAAATGCCGGGCGAAAACTAATAGATTCGTCCATTCACCTCAGGCCGCAGACTTAATAGCTAATCGTACACAGCATACACGCAGCTAAAAAGTCTGCTACAGCCAGGAGGAACACACCTTATATATATAATGAGTGCAAGATTGCAAGCATTCAAATAACAACTTTCAAAATAAGTCCTTTCAATCAAGCGTAGATGCCCCTAACATTAGCAGGCGTTTACCGGGTCCCGACCATTCGTCGGCTGGCTATGAAAGGCAAGATATCATGCAATTAGACAGATTTATTAACCGCCCGGTGCTTTCCACTGTAATTTCAGTGGTTATCGTCATCCTGGGTATATTGGGTTTGGTGTCACTACCTGTATCTCAGTACCCCGACATTGCACCTCCTACCATTCAGGTGAGCACCACCTATACCGGTGCCAATGCCCAAACTGTGCTGAACTCGGTGATCGCTCCGCTTGAGGAACAGATTAACGGTGTGGAGAACATGGACTATATGTCGTCTACTGCCACCAACACCGGTTCTGCCAGCATCAACATCACCTTTAAGCAGGGAACCGACCCGACATGGCTGCCGTGAACGTGCAGAATCGTGTATCGAAAGCCCCCTCGGTTTGCTTCCCTCGGAAGTTACGCAGGTGGGTGTGATTACCCAAAAGCGTCAAAGCTCCATGCTTATCATCTTCTCTATTGTAGATAAAGAAGACAAGTATGATGCTTCATTCATCGAAAACTATGCCAAAATCAACATCATTCCGCAAGTACAGCGTGTAAAGGGTGTGGGTGATGCCATGGTGATGGGTGCCGACTACTCAATGCGTATTTGGCTCGACCCGCAGAAAATGGCTGAATATCACATGATGCCTGGCGACATTACTGCCGTACTTGCTGAGCAGAACATTGAAGCTGCTCCGGGTAGTATCGGTGAACGCGAAAACCAGACTTTCCAATACACACTCCGTTACAGAGGCCGCTTGAGCGAAGTTCCCCAATTCGAAAACATGGTTATCCGCTCAAATCCTGATGGAACGATCATTCGTGTAAAAGACGTTGCCCGCGTTGAAATGGGACGTAGCTCTTATGCATTCTCGGGTAAGGTAAACGGTCACAAGTCTGTAACCTGTATGGTGATGCAGGTAGCTGGTTCAAATGCTACTCAGATTATTACCGACATCCAGGCATTGTTGAAAAACTGCGAAAAAGATCTTCCCGAAGGCATTGGCATTATGGAAGCTCAGAACGTCAACGACTTCCTCTTCGCCTCTATCCATGAGGTTATCAGGACGTTGATCGAAGCCTTCATTCTGGTGTTCATCGTGGTATACATCTTCTTGCAGGACTTCCGCTCAACATTGATTCCCGCCATCGCCATTCCCGTGGCATTGATTGGTACCTTCTTTGCCTTGTACATCATTGGCTTCTCAATCAACTTGCTGACACTTTCTGCTTTGGTACTAGCCATTGCCATTGTGGTCGACGACGCCATTGTGGTGGTCGAAGGTGTCCATGCGAAACTCGATCAAGGATACACTTCTTCGCGTAAAGCATCTATCGACGCCATGCGCGAACTCGGTGGCGCTATCGTATCAATTACCCTCGTCATGATGGCCGTGTTCGTGCCTGTAAGCTTCATGTCGGGTACCGCCGGTACGTTCTACCGCCAGTTCGGTTTAACCATGGCCATTTCAATCGGTTTCTCGGCATTGAACGCATTGACCCTTTCACCGGCTCTTTGTGCAATTTTGCTGAAGCCTCACCCCGTTGGAGGCGAACACGAAGCATCGTTAAAAGAACGTTTAGGCACAGCCTACAAGGCAGCCGGACAAACCATGTACCAACGTTATGCCGAACAGATTGGTCGCATTCTGCACCCGGGTGTAACAATTGCCTTTATCATCGTGGCCATTTTGGGTATGATTTTCGGTGCATACAGCTTCGAATCTCACCCCATCGACCATCGTAATGAGCATCGTAGCCATTCTCGGCGTATTGGGTCTTTCTACCAAGAAATTCCAAAATTCGTTCAACAACAGCTACGAAAACATTCTGAAGAAATATAAGAAGTACGTGCTGAAGTTCATTCAGCGTCCTATGCTTTCAATGGGTATCGTTACTGGTTCTATTGCCCTACTCGTATGGTTGATGAACATCACCCCGACTGCCATGGTTCCCTCTGAAGATACAGGTACGATTATGGGTGCCGTAACCATGCCTCCTGGTACTTCACAAGACCGCACCGAAGCTTACCTCAACCGCGTCGACAGTCTTGTTCGTTCTATCCCTTGCAGTTGAACTGAGTACGGTAATTTCGGGTTACAGCTTCATCGGTGGTCAAGGTCCTTCATACGGTTCATTCATCGTGAAATTGAAAGACTGGGAAGAACGTGGACTCAAAGAAAGTTCAACCGTTATCTTTGCCAACCTTTATCTGCGTTCGCGCGATGTATTTAAGGATGCACAAGTATTGTTCTTCCAGCCGCCTATGATTTCGGGTTATGGTGTAACCAACGGTTTCACCTTCAACTTGCAAGACCGTACGGGTGGTGATTTGAACAAATTCTACGATGTATCCAAGGACTTCCTTGCACAACTCGAGAAACGTCCGGAAATTGAATCGGCTCAGACCACATTCAACCCGAACTTCCCCGAATACATGATCGATATCGATGCTGCCAAGTGTAAGCGTGCCGGACTGTCGCCCCGCGACATTCTTTCGACGCTTCAAGGCTACTATGGTGGTTTGTACGCTTCGAACTTCAACAGCTATGGTAAACTTTACCGTGTAATGATTCAGGGTGAACCCAGCCAGCGCGCCAACTTCGAAAGCCTCTACAACATCAAGGTACGCAACGGCAAGGAAATGGCTCCGATTACCGAGTTCATGACCATTACCCCGGCATACGGTCCCGACAACATCAACCGTTTCAACATGTACACCTCTATGGCTGTCAACGGTAACCCTGCCAACGGTTACACCTCTGGTCAGGCCATCAAGGCCATTGAGGAAGTGGCTCAGCAGTATCTGCCCCAGGGTTACTCTTACGAGTTCTCTGGACAGACGCGTGAAGAGCAGCAATCATCAGGCAGCACCACGGGTATTGTCTTCGTACTCTGCTTCGTGTTCATCTACCTGTTGTTGTCAGCCCAGTATGAAAGTTACATCCTTCCGTTGGCCGTATTGCTTTCAGTACCCTTCGGTTTGGCTGGTTCGTTCATCTTCATTCAGGCTATGGGATCATTGAATAGCATTATTCCTATCTTTGGTGAAGCAGCCAACAACATCTACGTACAGATTGCATTGATCATGTTGATGGGTCTGTTGGCCAAGAACGCCATCCTTATCGTTGAGTTTGCACTCGAACGCCGCAAAATGGGTATGAGCATTTCATGGGCAGCCGTATTGGGTGCCGGTGCTCGTCTGCGCCCGATCCTGATGACCTCTTTGGCCATGATTATCGGTCTGCTTCCCTTGATGTTTGCCTTTGGCGTAGGTGCCAACGGTAACCGTTCACTCGGTACGACAGCTATCGGCGGTATGTTAATCGGTATGATTTGTCAGATTTTCATCGTTCCCGTTCTCTTCGTTGTCTTCCAGTATCTGCAGGAAAAGATAACCCCGATGACCTGGGAAGATATTGACAACACCGATGCTGCTCCCGACATCGAACAGTACACGAAATAAGTGATAAATCGTCGGAGTAAAGGGCCCGGCAGCCCGCATTGCCGGGAAATGCCGCGGCCATTTACTTCGATGCACGAATAATTAACTACGAAACAATGAAGAACCTCATTTATATTGCCTGCTGTTCGACGCTGCTATGCAGTTGCGGCATCATGAAGGATTACGAACGTCCTGCCGACCTCACTCAGGGCATCGACAGCCTTTACCGCGACACCACGGCCAATAGTGTTGCGCAAGCAGACACCACCAATTTCGGCAACACTCCCTGGCAGGAAGTGTTCACCGATCCCTATCTGCAAAAGCTGATTAACAAGGCTCTTGCAAACAATGCCGACCTGCGCTCTGCCGACATCGCCGTGAAGCAGGCCGAAGCTTCGTTGAAAGTGGCTCGTCTTGCCTACTATCCCGCCATCAGCTTCAACCCTCAGGGTGCAATGACCAGCTGGGACTTCAACAAAGCTACGAAAACCTACAGTGTGCCCCTGGCTGCAAGCTGGCAGTTCAATCTGTTCAGCCTGCGCAACAATAAGAAGAAGGCACAAACCGGTCTGGAAATGACCAAGGCCTACAAGCAAGCGGCACGCACCAGCATCATTGCCGGTGTAGCCAATATGTACTACACGTTGCAAATGCTCGACGAACAGCTCAAAACCACTCAGGAAACCGTCAACATTTGGGCTGAAAACGTACGTGCCATGGAGCTGATGAAAGAAGCTGCCATGACCAACGAAGCGGCTGTCGGACAGGCCAAAGCCAACTACTACAGCCTGCTCACCAGCGTACCTACGCTCAAGGAAAGCATTTCGCAAACCGAAAATGCCCTCTGCACCCTGCTTCACGAAGCGCCCCACGCCATTGAACGTGGCACGTTCGACGCAGACGCTTTCCCCGCAAGTTTCTCGAAGGGTGTACCCTTGCAGTTACTGGCCAACCGTCCCGACGTCAATGCTGCCGAGTTGCAACTCGCTTCATCGTTCTATGATGTAAACATTGCCCGCGCATCGTTCTACCCCACCCTCAACATCACGGCACAGGGTTCATGGACCAACAGTTCGGGCATGGGTATTGTCAATCCCGGTAAGATTCTGGCCAATCTGCTTGGTTCATTGGCACAGCCTATCTTTGCCAACGGCCGTTTGAAGGCTCAGCTCAAAATTTCGAAGCTCGCCTACGACAATGCCCGTTTGCAATTTGAGCAGACATTGCTCAATGCTGGCCAGGAAGTAAGCAATGCACTTTCAACCTATCATGCCGCACAGATTCAGCAGGAATTGCGTCAGAAGCAGGTTGAAACGCTCACGCAAACCCTCGAGAACACGAAGCAGTTGTTCCAATACAGCAGCAGCACTTCGTATCTCGAAACGCTCACCGCGCAGCAAAGCCTCATTCAGGCTCAGCTCAACCTGATTTCCGACAAGTTCGACAAGGTTCAGGCTGCCATTTCGCTTTATCAGGCTCTGGGTGGTGGTCGAGAAATTTCTACGCAAACCGCTGACACGGCAAATAACTAACCATGTACAGGTAAGTCATTGAAGAGGCCGGATTTTTCGTCTGGAAAATCCGCTGCCTCTTTAATCATTTCCCGCACATACTCTAAATATCACACACCATGATCAGTCCATTAGCATACGTTCATCCCGAAGCCAAATTAGGACAGAACGTAGAAGTAGGCCCCTTTGCCTACATTGAAAAAGACGTTGTCATTGGCGACAACTGCGTAATCAAACCCCACGTAAGCATTCTCGAAGGAACAACAATGGGTTCTGGCAATATTATTTACCAGAACACCGTAATTGGTGTGCTACCCGCAGGACTTTCACTTTGTCGAAGGCAGCAAAACGCACGTAGTCATTGGCAACGACAACCGCATCCGCGAAAATGTAGTCATTGCCGGAAGCACCTACGAAGACAAAGCCACCACCATTGGCGACAGCAACTTCCTCATGGAACGTTGCCACATCTGCCACGATGTCAAGATTTTCAACAAGTGCGTCATCGGTATCGGCACCTGCATTGCCGGTGAAAGCGAAATTCACGATTGCTCCATCCAGAGCAACGGCGTTGTCATTCAGCAACACGTTCGCGTAGGTCGCTTCTCGCTCGTTCAGAGTGGTTGCCGCGTACAAAAGGACGTTCCTCCCTATGTAATTTTAGGTGGCAATCCGGCTTCGTACAATGGTGTCAACACCATGGTGCTGAAGCATGTCAATGTGAGCGACCGCATTTTGCGCCACATTGCCAATACCTACCGCATTATCTACACCAGCAACTTCAGTCTGGAAGATGCCATCATCAAGATTCCCGAGCAAATTCCTATGAGCGAAGAAATCGAAAAGATTTTGGAATTCATCAAGGAAGCCAAGCACGGAATTGTTCGTCACATCGAATCGAACTAACCGCCCATTAGCTTCATTTTACTACTGAAGCCTTTCCTGGCACTTTTGTCATATTTCCGCCCTTCTGCTTTTATACTGAAGGGGTAGCAAATACGACAAAAGTGCTTTATTTTTTTAAAAGAGTCGGCCTAATTATTCCGAGAGGTCGATTTGCGCGATAGATAATAACTACCGTAACCATCGTGTTGGTTTCAGACAGGCCTACCTGCCCTACTTTCTTGTGTATCAACATGTCAAAGAACGCTGGATTGCTAAAGAGGTAATGCTGTTTTTTCATCCGTCGGGCCAAGGCGAAGCACTTCTTCGCGTGCCCTTTTGTGGGTGCAAAGTTACAACCTAAGTACTCCGTATTCCAAATTTTTTCAGCACCTGATATCGCACCTCACCTATAATCCAGTTGAAGCAAGCAGAGCGAAAATGCTTTAAATCAAAGCTTTGGAACGCATTTTTACGACAGAAAAAAGTGAAATCGGGATATGGTTTTCAGCGTATCCTTTGCGACAATATGTTTGAAAATACCGCATTTTAAAGGCGAGGCGTACAGCGACTGCTTAATGAAGTCGTCAAAACTTTTCTGACGAAGATTTGATTTGGAGATTTATTTCTTCTAAATTCAATCTTCACCTTTCTTTTTGGCCATTTTTTTTTCATCAGTCGTGTAGCTCGCTACACTCCTTCTTCAAGGCCCAAAACGCCTCAAAAAATTAAGGCAAATCTTGAATTTCATAAAAGTTCAGACGACTTCAGTATGTTCATGTACCGAATAGTTGCATTCCCTAAGCAAAATGGTATCTTTTAACAAAAAAAGGGGGATACAACACGTATAACAAATAAATTAGTAACTTTGCTATCGCGAAGTTGGCGGCAACTCAGCATACCTGCTGCAAACTAATTTGCGCAGCTCTGCATTCGGTTGGCACAACATTGCTATCGCGAAGTTGGCGGCAACTCAGCATACCTGCTGCAAACTAATTTGCGCAGCTCTGCATTCGGTTGGCACAACATTGCTATCGCGAAGTTGGCGGCAACTCAGCATACCTGCTGCAAACTAATTTGCGCAGCTCTGCATTCGGTTGGCACAACATTGCTATCGCGAAGTTGGCGGCAACTCAGCATACCTGCTGCAAACTAATTTGCGCAGCCAGGCGGCAACTCGCCACTCACACTACATCACCTATTTTTATGCAAAACGAAAGTATTATTAAGCAAGTGAATGATTACGCCATGCAAAACGGCGTAATTTTAGGTTTATTCGGCATAGCAACCCTCACCGCATTCAAATGGTCGCTGACCATGCCCTTTTTCGGCATATTGTTCGAAGTGATGTTGTTAGGAAGCCCCGTATTTGCCACCATACTCACGTTGAAGTACCGCCGGCAGCAAGTGAGCAAAAACGAACCGTTCAGTTTTCTGCGCGGATTTCTCCATGCCCTGTTCATGGGCTTCTACGCCTCGTTATGGATAGCACTCATAGTATTCATTTACTTACGCTTCTTTGACCACGGCACCATCTTTGCAGCCTACGAACAAATGCTCGACACCCCCATGATGCGCGATTATCTGCGCCAATCGGGTTTGGATGCGCAAATCGCCCAGATTTCCGGAACCGGTGGTGTCAAAGGTCTGGCTGCAGCCATGCAGTCAATCGGTCCGGCCACCTATGCCTCATTGTTCCTTTATTTCCCCATGATTTTCGGTCCCATCATTTCCGCCATCATCGGGTTAATTTGCCGTCGGAGCTGATATCCGCTGTCAGCCGTCGGTTTTTGAGTCATGGCCCTGCCTAATCGGCCAGCGACCATGTGCCGGAACAAAAAGAACCCCCACCCAACAGAATCGAAAAAATTCCCAATTACAATGGATTATACATACGACATTTCAGTTGTTGTGCCTCTTTACAACGAGGCCGAAAGCCTGCCCGAACTTCATGCATGGATAGCCCGTGTCATGGCAGCAAACAATTACACTTACGAAATCATCTTCGTAAACGATGGTAGCACCGACACTTCGTGGCAAGTTATTGAGGAATTATCAGCAACCGACCCCCACGTTCATGGCATCAAGTTCCGCCGCAACTACGGCAAGTCGCCGGCCCTGTTCTGCGGTTTCCGTGCCGCCAAAGGCCGCGTAGTCATCACCATGGATGCCGACTTACAGGATTCGCCCGACGAAATACCCGAACTTTTCCGCATGATTACCGTCGAGGGCTACGACCTCGTGTCGGGCTACAAGCAAAAACGCTACGACCCGCTGTCGAAAACCATCCCCACCAAACTCTTCAACGCCACAGCGCGTAAGGTGAGCGGTATCAAGAACCTGCACGACTTTAACTGCGGACTCAAAGCCTACCACAACGAAGTAATTAAAAACATCGAGGTCTACGGCGAAATGCACCGCTACATTCCCTATTTGGCCAAAAATGCCGGTTTCGACAAAATTGGCGAAAAAGTGGTGCACCACCAGGCGCGTAAGTTTGGCAAAACCAAATTTGGCGGTTTGAACCGTTTTGTCAACGGCTACCTCGACCTCCTTTCGCTTTGGTTCCTCAACAGTTTCGGCCTCAAGCCCATGCACGTATTTGGTTTCTTGGGTTCACTCATGTTCTTCTTCGGCTTTGTAGCCTGCGTTGTAGTGGGCGTAGTCAAGCTCGTTCACCTCTACTCCAACGAGCCAGCCCAACTCATCACCAATTCACCCTATTTTTACATTGCACTGACGCTTATGATTCTCGGCACCCAGCTGTTTGTAGCCGGCTTTTTGGGCGAACTCATCAGCCGCAATGCAGCAGGCCGCAACGACTACCAGATTGAAAAAAGAAATTTGAAGTCGTCAGAACTTTTATGAAATTCAAGATTTGCCTTAATTTTTGAGGCGTTTTTGGGCCTTGAAGAAGGAGTGTAGCGAGCTACACGACTGATGAAAGGTCAAAAAACGGCCAAAAAGAAAGGTGAAGATTGAATTTAGACGACTTCTTTAAGCCACGCCAACGTAGCGAGGCACAGCGCCTGTTATATTTCACGGTTCACCTCCCCAAACTCCTACACGCCCAAACATGAAATTGCCCTTTTTAATACTGGCAGTATTCGTTGTCGCGCTCTTTCCCAGCAGTTGTTCCAACATCAACTGTCCGCTCGACAATGTGGTCATGATGCAGTGCAACTTTTTATGCAAGTGAAACCCATCAAGAGTTGAAGTTGGCCGACGTACTTAGCGTATGTCCGGCCAACTCCGACACCGTGCTCATCAACCACATCACCAACGTCAGCAGCATCCTGTTGCCCCTGCGCGAAGGTGCCGACCGCGACACCCTGTTGTTTCAACTCACCAACTCGGCAGGACAAGCTGCCACCGACACACTCTTTGTAACCCACACACGCACGCCACACTTCGAATCGGTCGACTGTCCGGCATCGGTATTTCACAACATCAGCCAAGTCAGCTTCACCTCACACCCCCTGTCTGAACTGCCGCTCACCATCGACAGCATTTCACTCGTACGTTCTATTGTAAATTACGATGACATTGAAAACGTTCGTATATACCTTCGCTCTACTTCTCAGCAGTAGTATCCTGCAACCCCTGCATGCTCAGGTAAAGCAGAAAGCCACCCCCACCGACACGCTGCGCACCACTTCAGCCCCAGCCGCAACAAAGTCCGAACGCTTTCAAGGCGTGCAGTACGCCTCGCCCGAAGAAGCTGCGGCAGCATTGGCTGCGCAAAACGACATTCCCCTCTTTGCCGGCGTAGCTGTCAGTGCCGACCTGGCCGGCGCTGCCATGGCTGCATTCACTCCCTACGGGCAATACGAAGCTGCGGCACGCGCTAATTTTCGCGGACGGTACTTTCCGATTGTCGAAGTGGGTGTAGGTGTGAGCAACCACACGAATGAAACCACCAACAACCACTACAAAGTGCATGCGCCCTATTACCGCATTGGGCTCGACTATAATGTAATGAAAAACCGCCGCAGCGGCAACCGTATTTTCGTAGGGCTTCGCTACGCATTCACCACCTTTAAATACGATGTCGATGCACCCGACATTCACGACCCGGTTTACGACACGGTCTATCCTTTTCACTTTTCAGGGTTAAAAGGCACCAACCACTGGGCCGAAGCCGTGTTCGGACTCGAAGCGCGCGTTTGGGGCATCCTCCATTTAGGCTGGAGCGTACGCTACAAATTGCGCATCTACAACAAAAAATCAATCGTTGGCGACCCTTGGTATGTACCTGGTTTTGGTAAAAACGACTCTCACGCCTTGGGAGGCACGTTCAACGTAATTTTCGACATTTAAGTAGCTGCTCTAAGGGCAACTGCTTCCACACATTCTTCATTTCCTTATGACATCCACTGCTTCATCAGCATCAAGCCCCCAGCGCCCTGCGCGTAAAGGCAAACGCATAGCCGCCCTCGTCTTTCTGCTCATGCTCATCGTCGGTACAGTATGGATTGTGCAATTCCGCGGCACAGCCACACTCCGCACCGCCGAAGGACCAATATTCGGCACCTATTACCACATCAAGTACGAAGCCTCCGAACCGCTCGACAGCGTCATCCTTGCCGAACTGAAAAAGGTAGACACCAGTCTGTCTGTGTTCAATCAGTTGAGCACACTTTCGGCCATCAATGCGGGCAAATCCGAACGCACCGATGCCATGCTCTACGAAGTGTTGACCAAAGCCCGGCACATCAGCCAGTCATGCCAGGGTGCCTTCGATGTCACGGTTATGCCCCTGGTCAATGCCTGGGGATTCGGCTTCAAAAAAGGTGAGTTTCCCTCCGATGCCCAAATCGATTCGCTCCGGCAGTTCGTAGGCTATCAACGCATCGAACTCACGCGCGACAGCCTGCTCAAAAAGGCCGACAGCCGCATCATGATTGACTGCGGTGCCATAGCCAAGGGCTACAGCGTCGACTGCGTGGCACGCGTGCTGCGCGAACATGGCGTACGAAACTACATGATCGAAATCGGCGGCGAGGTTGTTACCAAAGGGCGAAATCCCGAAGGATCTCCCTGGAAAATAGGCATCAGTCGCCCCGTCGAGGACGACTCCTCCGAAGCCGGGCTGCAAACTGTGCTCGAACTTGAAAATGCGGCACTGGCCACCAGCGGAAACTACCACAACTTTTACGTGCGCAACGGCAGAAAATATGCCCATACCATCGACCCACGCACCGGTTACCCCGTGGAGCACTCGCTGCTTTCGGCCACTGTCATCGCACCCGACTGTGCCACAGCCGACGCCTACGCCACGGCTTTCATGGTAATGGGACTCGACAAGGCCAAACAGATTTTGGAAAAAAACAAATCGCTGAAAGCCTATCTTATCTTTGCCGACGAACAGGGCAAGCTGAAAACCGAGAGCATCCGCATGCCGCAGTAAGCCTGCCGCATAGTTTGTGGCATAGTTTGTGGCGTATCCACTTGCAGCCGCCCTCGTGTGCACGCCGGTTACCTTTAAGTAGGTGTTCAAAATTATTTTATATAATTCTATCGAAGTATTTTTACTTTGCATTACGTTCTTGCACCGCATTTACTTTGTGAAATCAAGCTGCACCTCAGCAAAATATTGAAAGCGAGCTTTCATATTCTGCATTCGGTTTGCACTGATTTTGGTTTGCCCTGCGCTCAGTCACATAGCCCGCTATGCTCCACTGCTTCGCCAAGTCAGGCTGCACCTCAGCATAGCTCTTGAGAGCAAGCTCTCGTCGCTCTGCATTCGGTTTGCACTGACATTCGCACAGAACAAACAACTACGGCACAATAACGCAATTCAAATGGAAAAATAATTTTGAACACCTACTTACATCTCGGCTCAACCTTTCAGCCTCACCTCATCGAATCACCTATTTTTTTTCTTTTCTAAGCCATGGATCATGCCTTTTCTAACCGACTTTTGTTGATTCCGCTGTTCCAAGGTTTCAGCCGACTCGACTTTTTAGATATTGTAGAAAAACGACATTCGATTTCCGTAGCTACAAACCATCGCAAACGGTGGTCCGGCAGGGAGAAGAAAGTCATTCACTCTGCATCATTCTGAAAGGAGAGGTAGAATGTATTACCGACAGCCCCGACCACACCTATAAATTCCACGAACGCATCACCGCACCGTGCATTGTGCAACCCGAATGCCTGTTTGGTCTACATAATCGCTACGCCCACAGCTTCAAGGCTATTGGCGAAGTACAAGTGGTCATGCTCAACAAGCAAAGTGTGCGTCATCTGTTAAGTCAGTATCCGGCTTTTCAAATCAATTTTTACAACCTCATCTGCACCTATGCCCAGCATGTTTCGGGCTTGCTGCTTCTTCCTGCCACGGTTTTTTAGGACACGAGGTCGGTCATCCACCGTTGGGCAGTCCACAGGCTTGACTTTCCCACGCTCCGTGGGTAGGGCTTTCAAGCCAAATTCTTTGATATTGCAAGCTGCATTGAAGTCCCGGTCGTGGTGCGTGCCACATTCCGGGCAGGTCCAACTGCGCTCGCTCAGTTTCAATCCTTTGTACACATAGCCGCATTGGCCGCAGGTCTTCGAGCTTGGGGCGAAGCGGTCTATCTTGACCAGGTTCACTCCGTACCACCGGCACTTGTACTCAAGCATAGCCGCATTGGCCGCAGGTCTTCGAGCTTGGGGCGAAGCGGTCTATCTTGACCAGGTCGGGAATCGTCAGGAACATCCCGAAGGAAGCGTCTCCTACGGCTTGCGCCAAGTGATGGTTGCTCTGCATCCCCTTCACGTTCAGATTCTCCATGCAGAGTGTACGCACTTGGCTGTCGTGCGTGAGTACATGGGTGATCTTGTGAAGGTTGTCCTTGCGGCAGTTCGCGATATGTTCCTGCAGCCGCGCCACGCGGATGCGTGCCTTGTTGCGGTTGGCAGAACCTTTCTGTTTGCGGCTCAACCGCTTCTGCAGCAAGGCCAGGCATGGTCTAGGCTGTGCTGCAGGTTCTTCGGGTTGTCAAACGTGCGTCCGTCAGAACATACGGCAAGTGATTTGATGCCTAAGTCTATGCCTAAAGCCGTATCGCCCTGTATGGGTGAAACCGGAAGCTCTTGAATAGCCGTATCCACCAGCACGGAAGCAAAGTATTTGCCCGAAGGTGTCATGCTGACGGTAACAGTCTTCACTGTACCCTTGAACCTGCGGTGCAGCACGGCAGGAATATCTTTTGCCTTGGGTATGGAAACGGTGCCCTTTCCGAAGTCCACGCTGCAATGCTGCGGACACTGGAAACTCTGCCTGTTCTTCCGGCTTTTGAAGCGGGGAAATCCCACTGCATGCGTGTCGCGGAAGAAATTCTTGTAGGCAGTATCAAGGTTGCGGATAGAATTCAAGAGGGCTTGTGAATTTACCTCTGTCAGCCATTGGTTCTCCTTCTTCAGTTCGTTCACCATCCGGTCTTGCACTTCCTTGTAAGCTACGGACTTCTTTTCCAGCTTGTAGGCTTCAATCTTCAAGGTTGAGTGCCCAGTTATAGACAAAGCGGCAGCAGCCGAAAGTCTTGGCAAGTAAAACCTTCTGTTCTTCTGTCGGATAGATTCTATATTTGTAGGCTCTCAACATGGTGTATTCATTTGATTTTCAATACTCAAAGATACGAAAAATTATCTAAATATACAAGTATTCAGTTGATAATCAACTAAATAAACCTAAATATTCTTCATCCTCCAGTCTTGTCCCTATCGTTTCTTACAAAGAACGCTCCGACAAGCTCCGCTCCAATACTGCGCTATCATCCCCTGCCTAAAGACAGGGGAATTCCCGCTTTATTCTTAAATCCGCCACACACCACATTGGAACTGAATATCATTGACTCCCTGCCCGATTGCCCCCTCGAATACGCAGCTTTGCAAGCTTCATACCTACACCCAATACCAACCGTGTCGCCCTCCTTTCTCTCTACTTCAAACGCTGCTATTCACAATTCGCATCAACACTGCAAACTAATTCCTTCCCCCTGCACCTTTGTCTACTTCATAACCCAAAATTTTTTACAACTACTTTGCTGTCCCAGCATTTTGTTTTATTTTTGAAGTTTTTTTTAAAATAGAAGTAACAACCTGCAACAAACGTTGCGCCGCCTTATTTATACCCAACCTCATGAAAAATAACCTATCCCTTATTATAGCATTCTTTTTAAGTATGTTCGTTGCCTCATCGTGTCATCGCAATCAGCACCCCGCCATATCCCGGTGCATGACTTTGGCCGAGAATCACCGGCCCGACAGTGCCCTTTCGCTGCTGCAAACACTCAATCGCAGCCGTTTCAGCGAGGCCGAAGCAGCCCATTATGCCCTGGTTTACACCTTGTCGCAAGACAAAAGCGGCATAGACGTAAGCAACGATTCGCTCCTTCGCCTTGCCTACAATCATTACCGCACATTGCCCACCGACAGCCTCTACAGCCGCTGCATGTACTACATGGGCAAATACTATTTGCTCACCGACAGTGCGCATGCTGCCGCCCATTGTCTGCACGAAGCCGAACGTGCCGCAGCTGCCAGTTGCGACACAGCTGTGCAATGTATGGCCCTCGAAAAACTATCAACCCTCTCACATTGGTATGCCCCCATCAATCCCTGCAATATATTGACAAAGCCTTGTCGCTGTATGCAGCCTATTCGCAAGCCACCTTTACCAATCGCATTCACCTGCAGCTTGCCAAAGGCGAAAATCTGGTTTACAACGGACGTTGCAAGGAAGCACTCCGTTTGGCCGAGCACTTGCTGCCCAGCGTGTTGCAACAAGGCGATTCAGCCTTAGTGTCGAATGTTTACCAAGATTTGAGTGTATTTTCACTGGTCGACAGCAATAAGGTGCAAGCCCGCGACTACGCCCAGCTTTCCTACCGCTATGCCCCGGTGCGCAACGAACACAAACTTTTAGCTTTGGCCAACAGCTATTTTGAATTAGGCGAAGACGCAGCCTGTTTGCGCATACTCGATACGTTGCAGACAAAAAAATGAGTGTCGTTTACAATGTGTTCAAGTTGCGCCATTACATAGCCGTTCGGCAGAACAGTCACAACCTTGTGATGAACTATGCCGATTCTGCCTACACCTATTTGGAAAAGATGTATGCAAACACCATGCTCGAAAAGGATCGTCACTATGCCGAAAGTTTACGCAAAGGCACTGCGTTGGCGCAAGCTCAGGCTCAATCATCGCAACAGTTTTACATTATTGTTGTGCTGATAATTCTTGTGGTCAGTGTTGTATTTGTAGCCATTATGGTGTACAACAATAAAAAAAGAAACAGCAAAAATTAGCGTTGGAAAACACGCAGACCAAATTGCAATACGAAGCCAACTTGCTCAAAGAATCGCAACGCATGGAAGCTGAAAAACATGAACTTGAATTAAAGCACAAGGATGTTCAGTTAGACATGATGCGTCAGTTCTTGATTCGCAAGATTGAACTGTTCAACAAGCTTTCTCCCCTCTGACAAGAGTTCTGTAAACTTCTTGTTAGAAGAAATGGAATGGCAGGAAATTGAAGCCTTTTTAGAAAATGCAGAAAACCATTTTGTGTCGAAACTTCATAAACGTTTCCCTCTGTTAGATTTATCCGATTATCGATTTATGATGTTGCTACGTTTGGACCTTCCATCAAAGAGTTTAGCGCGTATATTGGGAGTCAACGAGGGTACAATACGGCATAAGTCATACATGCTCAAGCAACGGTTGGAAATCACGGATAAAAGTGTATCGCTGCGTCAATACTTAGTCAATTTAAGTTAGGCCGTACACATACCATACACATAAATATTTTTCATAATCATTGAAAATCAATGAAATAGATTCATTTTTTGTACACATCAAAAGTACACATGTTTTATTTGGAAGTAATATTTTTTTCCCATACCTTTGCAATCGCTAAGTAAAATTAGAGCTTCTACACACTTAAGTAGTTGCTTGTTCGGTACAAAAGTCAGTGCAAACCAAATGCAAAGCGATGAGAGTTTGCTCTCTATAGCTATGCTAAAGTACAACCTGATTTCATGAACTAAATACGGTACAAGAACGTAGTTTAAGCATAACTAATTTGAAAGAATTGTATATACTAATTTAGAGAATCTACTTATTCACTACATTCTTTATGGACACACTGATATCTGTATGCATACCGATTTACAATGCTTCGCTCTATTTACGCGAGTGTATTGACAGCATTCTCTCTCAGAGTTATAAGGATTTTGAACTATTGATTGTGGACGATGGCTCAACGGATAATAGCAGTGCTATTGTCCATTCCTATAACGACCCCCGTATTCGATTGATTCAAAACAACCATAACTATATAGGTTCTTTGAACTTGCTTTTTGAAAGAAGCAAAGGGCAAATATATAGCTCGGATGGATGCAGACGATCGCATGTGTCCCAATAGGTTGCAAGTGCAATTCGACTACATGGAGTCGCATCCAAAAGTAGACATTTTAGGCTCTGGCATGCAATGCTTTGGCGAAAACGAAGATACCTGCGAGCCATATCGAACTGGCGAAGTTGGTGTTCTGGAATTTATGGAATGTTGCGCCATTTACCACCCTACCGTAATGATGCGCAAAGCTTCCATTGATGCGACAGATATGGCCTATAAGCAGGAATACATCTATGCCGAGGACTATGGTTTCTGGGCTGAAGCTTTAGCCAAAGGATTAACCATTGCTAATATTCCGGATATTCTGCTGGAATATCGCGTAAACCCTTTCCAAGTTTCCAGAACCAAAAGAACAGCACAACATGAACATTCGATAGCCATCAAAGCAGAAATGGTTAGGAATTGGACCAAACTGGTCAGTCAATTTCTACATGAGAAGGCTGAAATTCCTATTAGTAAGAATAAACTGACAGCTGTTATTCCTTTTTTACAACGAAGGCATTGAGGTTGGCAATACCGTCAAAAGCATTCGTGAAACAGCCGGAAATTCCGTTGATGTTATCGTAATCAACGACCATTCAGATGATGGCATTGATTATCAAGAAATGCTGGATGGTTGGAATGTATCGTACATTGAAAATTCACACCGTATGGGGCCGGCTGTTTGTAAAGAAAAAAGGGGTACAATGCTGTACTACTCCTTTTTTCATTCTGCTGGATGCACACATGCGTTTTTATCAAACTGATTGGGTGCAACTCATTACCGAGGAATTAGAACACAATGGCCGGCAAATTACCTGTTGCCAAACAAAACCATTGACAAAAATTGATGGGATTGTCCAAGAAAAAGAACCTTATTCTACCTATGGAGCTTTTTGTTTACATGGGGGTAAAGCAATATATGCCTATATCTGTCTGGAATTCGAATCCTAAGGTTAAGGCATTGCAGGACGGCCATACACTTTGTGTGTTAGGAGCTACCTATGCCTCATCTAAAACATACTGGAACGAAATCAACGGATTCAAAGGTTTACTCGGGTACGGCTGTGAAGAAGCTTTTATCAGCCTTAAAGCTTGGATGGAAGGAGGCATGTGTAAACTGATTTCCAAAGTTACCGTAGGACATATCTATAAGGAAAATCTACATACTCGTATATCAGCCCATGCTACATCCACAATTTTCTGCTGATTGCTTACTTGCTTTTCCCCACCTCATTAAGGTGCAAAGCCGAAGCTGTGGCATACTCACTCTACCCAAGTGGCTTTTCGCATGCTATGGAACTGCTTCATGCCATTACGATTGGCTGCAACAGCAAAAACAAGCCTTTGGCTCACTTCTGAAAAAAGTACAATATGGAATATCTTAAACAAATAAACTATGTGGTTCATCCTGAAGCATATAAAGATATAGAAGATAGGATACAGACCATTCCTGACATATTGTCTTTCTGCGATTCACAGCAACTGCATGACAGCAATATAGGTCTTGCTCATGGAAAAATGGCTTTAGTGGTACTGTATATGATCTATTATAGAAGCATTCAGGATAGTAAGTGGAAAAATAAAGCCATTCTATTACTGGCTGAAATCAGAAGATTCCGACACAAAGTTCTGAATGTCTGTTTTCTTTTGCCAAAGGATTGGCCGGTATCGGCTGGGGACTTATTTACCTGCGCGACTGTAACTTACTGTCTGCCGAAGATACACAATCCATGCTTAATTTGATTGACAAACGTGTTTCGACGCTATCACCTCAACGCATGTTTGACAGTTCGCAGGAATACGGATATACCGGTATAGCCGCTTACGTAACAGCTCGATTGGGATATTGCAAACGAGCAAACGAACAGCACCTGCTGAATGAAGATTTCATTGAAGAATTAAAACAAGTATGCCATAATTTTGCGACTTGCAGCTATTCAACGAATCTTTATTACCAAAGCATCAATCGGTTAATGTCGGAATATGGTAGTACAGATTGGTCGACCATGCGCACTGACATTGCAGACATCATGGAGTTACCAACCTCTTATCCTAAAAACAAAAAACATTGGCAAATCAATTTACAAACCGGTTGCATCGGATATGCACTTCATTTATTAACAACCCAATATCATGTCAATGAAAATCAGTAAATATACTTTTCTACTTCCTCACGAAGACGATTGCACAGCGATCTACAACTGTCGCACAGAAGGCATTGGAATTATCAAGAATGAACTTGCCAACTTAGTGGTTAAGTGCAAGGATAACCTTGAAGCGGTAAAAAGTCAGAATGCCTCGTTCTATGATTTTCTCGTTCGAAAACAATTTGCAGTCCTGCAAATGCCATCGAAGAGGAAGAAGTTATTGAAGCATGGAAGAAATACGATAACAATCCAAAATCCTTTAGCGTCTTCATCAATCCCACTTTAGACTGTAATCTGAATTGTTGGTATTGCTTCGAAAAACACGTCAAAGGTTCGTTAATCAATGAAGAGGTAGCATCTGCTCTGATAAAACTCATTGACAGAAAGGTGATTCATGAAGGTGTAAAGCAACTCGGTTTTTCCTTTTTTGGAGGTGAACCACTCATTGCTTTCAAATCCTTTATATCTCCTTTACTCAAACATGCCGAAAAACTTTGTGTAGAACATACATGCAATCTGTACGTTAGTTTTGTAACCAATGCTACATTGATTACGGACAATATGCTCGAAGAATTGCAAAAGATGCATGTAGCACAAAGTATTGGTTTTCAAATAACATTGGATGGCAATGAACATTTTCACGACCAGACAAAAGTATTCCCCAATAAAAAGGTACTTATCGTCTGATTTTAGAGAATATCCGAAAAAATTTTGGCTCACAAAATGCCAATAACGTTGCGACTGAACATGACGAACTTGAACATCGAAAGTTATTTCGACGTTATTGATGATATTGCCTCTTTCTCATCTGCCGAAAAATCATTGATTACCATTGATATGCAAAGGGTTTGGCAAGATCGAGACAAAGGAAGTTTGAACGATTTTGAAACAACGCAAATCAGAATTCGCGAAGCATTTATTCAAGAAGGTTTTAAGGTTAACGAATTAAAGCATATCGATAAGAGCCGCTGCTACGCAGATCAGGAAAATCACATTTCTCTGAATTACGATGGACGTCTTTTAAATGTACGGCGCGTGATTTTGTTGCTCATAACAGCGAAGGTAAATTATTGCCGGACGGAACGATTGAATGGAACGAAAAATTCACCAAACGCATGCAACACCGCTATGGCAATGATTTCTGCAAAAAATGTAGGATATTTCCACTATGTCATGGTGGATGCAGCCAACATAAGTTAGAAACCTTAAATATTAAGAACCAATGCATTAGAGGATACGACAAACTTTACATTCAGAAAATCATAGAAGACAGAGTAGAATACCTGTTGGAAAAACTCACTTAAAATCATTTCATTATGAAAAAAAACATTCTCAAATCCCATGATCAAAGATCAAGGTTTTGTCCTGCTAAACGATTGGCAGGAAAACAACCTTAAAGGCGGAAATGCCTATGTTGATAACTGCTGCTGTGAATCTTTGGGAAACAACTGTACATGCAATGGTAACAATTGCGATTGTCCCCCAACTCCTCAAAACAATTGTCAGTGCGGAAAGACCAAAGGTAATATATTGTGTGACGACAATTGTAATTGTTACACAACGCAAGCCCCTCCACCTTCAGTATCTGAAGGTCCGACCAAACTTGAAAACACAAGCATGGCAAGTTTTTGGCCGGGATTGATTTAGGCCAACCATTTAATTCAAACATTTATTCAGTGGCAGGTTGCCCTATAAATCATATATAGGTGCAACGACACTAAAAAATTATCCTATTCCCATGAAAAAAGGCTCTACTCTTCTTTCTTTTGATTTTTTTAGCTATATCCAATACACATGCCCAACAGTACCTTGTAATGGGATTGATTGTAGATGGATTTACTTACGAAAAGATAGACTCGGTAACAGTTCGGTTTCTGAATGCAGACAGTACTGAAGTGGAAAGGTTTGTCAATAAAGATGAGGGCTATAACTGCAATTTCAGTTATACTATCAAAGCACCGGGCAAATATACCCTGCATTTTTCGAAACCGGGATATGAAGATACCTACAAAACGGTAAACTTCCGCTACAAAAAGTATCGCATTACAGGGGGTACTTTCGGCCGTGTGCTGATGAGAAAAAAACAGAACCTTACCAATCGGACACTCGGCGAAGCCACCGTTACGGCCACGCGCATTAAAATGGTGATGAAGGGCGACACCCTGCAGTTTAACGCCGATGCCTTTCAGCTACGCGAAGGGTCCATGCTCGACCAACTCATTGCCATGCTGCCGGGGGTGGAGCTGCGCACCGGGGGCGAAATCTATGTAAACGGTAAAAAGGTACAGAGCTTACTGGTGAACGGCGAGGATTTTTTCAGAGGCGATGCACGCATCGCGCTTGAAAATCTGCCTTCGTATATGATTGACAAAATCAATGTGTACGAAGCCAAACCGGATTTGGACAAATTGGTGGACAAGGACATCAACATCAGCAAAAGTATGCTGATGAGCCATGGCGACAACACGGTGATGGACGTGAGGCTGAAACGAAAATACAGCATAGGCTGGATTGCCAATGGTGCCATCGGTGGGGGGACGAACGAACACTATTCGGCCAAAGCTTTTGCCCTGCGCTTTACGCCACAATCAAAGCTGGCCTTTATGGGCTATTCGAACAATGTGTATGGCAATGCCTACTACGACGTGAACGGAAACTGGCAGGAACCGGGAGGAAGCGACAACCTGACAACGCACGAACTGTCGTCGGACTTGATGGTGAAGGACAAGGCCGGAATATACAAGATAAATAACTTTGCTTCCTTTAAATGGAAAGAGCAAAAAAAGCCGGGTGTATCAGCACAGCATCAACTACCTCGATGACAAAGACATTGACGGCATCAGTCAGTCGCAATCGACATTCCGCGACTGGTATGTGCGCGACATTTTCGAAGTGAATTACACTCCGAAAAAGGAACAGGCTTTGAGTGCCTTAAAGTTCAAGCCCCAATTTTGGTATAACAATTACCGCAATGTGTACCTTTCGCGTCAGGCTGAATGGCAAGAACGCATGACCGAACGCTATATGGGTGAGGCTCTCGACAGCCTGTTTACCGACGGAAGTGCCGACATTTACCGCAAAAACCTGATTAGCAGCCTGCAGCAGAATCAGCAAAACGAAGGGCATTACTTTTTCACCAAAGGCGAAATGGCCAGTTCATGGGGACTGAATGGCTGCGGGTCATTGGATTTTAATGTCAATGGCTTCTACAGCCTTTCGGGCAACCGAAACTTACTGGAAAGTGCGGACTACAGAATGAACGGTATGCAAAAACGATTTACCGATAACGATGCACGCGAATATAACTACAGCGGAACTTTGGATTACTACATTGGATTTAATTTCAACGAAACAACATTTCTAATAAATCCCATGTTTAAATACATGCAGCAATATGCTTCGAGCAACCGCGATTACTACAAACTGGAAGGCACAGACTTAGCCGATGAACCGCTCGACCGCCTTGCCTCGATGAAGGATGCGCTGACTCAATATATCGATGATACCAACTCGGCGTATGCCGACAGAGAAACGGACATATACCCCAGGGCTGCACTCTGAACTATTATAAATATGATTGGGAAAGCCAAGTGGGTCAACATATTGACCTGACGTTACCGATACGCATCGATTGGGTGAAGTATAAATACCGACGTGGACTCATTGATACACAAATTCGGCGAACTTACAGCTTTTTCGAACCCTGAGTTGAGTTTCAAATTCGACCGCAACCTAAAGATAAAAGGCGATGCCAAGATAGAACGACATATCAATCTCAGCTACAAGCTGACCCAAAGTGCCCCGAGCAACGAATACTTGATTGACTATCGCGATGATGCCACGCCTTTGGTGGTGAGAATCGGTAATCCGGGCCTGAAAGAGAGCACGCTGCACAAGGTGGCATTTTCAATAAGTAACCGCCGATGGAAGGAACAGACGGACAACCGGCGGTCGACAAACCTGAATTGGAGTGCAAACTACGAGCAGTGGAACAACTTGATCGCACAATCCATGCGCTACGACTTACAAACCGGTGTGCGTACGTACAGACCAGAAAACGTAAATGGCAACTGGGGCATTAACTCGCAGTTTCAACTTAACAGTTCGTTTGACAAAAAAAATGACTGGAACTACCGCCTGAACACGAACTTTAACTATCGACACAGCGAGGACTACATCAACCTGCTGCAAAACACTGCGACAACGAAGGCCGGAACTGACCGATTTGTGACAAGTTTGGGATTCAACACCGGATATAGTCACAATTACTACAACATTTGGGCCTCAGTAAACGGCGAATGGATTCATGCCAAATCAGAACGCTTTGCCACGCAGGATGTGTTCAACGTGAATTACCGCATCAGCGCAGGCATGCCCTTGCCCTGGAAATTGCAATTCAGCACCTCGCTGCTGCTCAACACACGCTATGGCTATGCCGACGACCAGTTCAATACGAAGCAGCTCATCTGGAGTGCACGACTCAAACGTTTCTTCTTCAACGGACGTTTGGGCATGGAACTGGAAGCCTTCGACTTACTGAACAAAATGTCGAGCTACAGCTACAGCCTAAACGAACAGATGCAAACAGAAACGTACAGAAACGTGCTGAAAAGATACGTGATGCTGAACCTGACATTCAGACTGAATAAAGAACCGAAAAAGTAAGAAAATCAAGTGCATCCCTAAAGATACTCATTATGAAATTTACCCGTCAATTCGACAAAATGGACTGTGGCCCTGCGTGCATACGCATGGTGGCATCACATTATGGAAAAGATTATCCACTTTCATACCTTCGTTCGCTCTCGCACCTGACCCGTGAAGGAGTGAGCGTGGCCGGTATCAGGGATGCACTTGAAAAAATTGGGGCAGACAGTGCCAGCTTTGAAATGACCATGGAACAGCTGCGCACGAAATGCCCCCTTCCGGCCATCTTACATTGGGAACAGAACCATTTTGTGGTTCTGTATGATGTTAAGCAGCATAAATTGACTAAAAAATGGACTTACTTTGTGGCAAATCCAGCCTATGGGAAACACGGATTTTCGGAAAGTTCGTTTGAAAAATATTGGCTGAATGGTGACACCGGCATTGTAATTGCAGTAGAACCACAAGAGGAATTCTATGGCAAGAAACCAGTCAAAGAAAAACACAGTTTAACGTGCTTTGCCCGAAAATATGTATGGCCGTTTCGGTGGGAACTGTCGCAATCGGCACTGAGTATGCTATTCGGTATGCTGCTGGCATTGGTTACTCCATTTCTTACCCAAGCAATGGTGGACGATGGTATCAACATGCGGAACATGGGGCTGATTCTGAACATACTTTTCGCCCAATTATCGCTATTTATCGGCACTTTCATCATGGGACTAATCAGTAGCCATGTCAGCTTGTATATGAGCACCCGCATTAACATCAATATACTGAGTGACTACCTTGGCAAACTACTAAAACTGCCAATGACCTTTTTTGATACTAAAAGTGTTGGAGATTATCAACAACGTTTGGGAGATCATGGACGTTTGCAGAACTTCATCACTTACAGTACCTTACAAACGTTGTTTTCAATAGTTTCAGCTCCTTTTTATTTAGCAATCATTGGTTGGTACAGCATAGTAATTTTAAGCGTTTACTTATTGCTGACCGGACTAAGCACAGTATGGATGATTTACTTTTTCCGTCGTCGTAAGGCTCTTGATTACGAGCAGTTCAAAGTTAATTCAGAAAACCAGAATAAGCAATATGAACTGATGTCGGGCATTACGGACATTAAGCTCAATGGCTACGATGATTACAAAATGGAGGAATGGCGAACATTGCAAGAAAGAAGTTACCAGATGAACGTAAAAATGCTGAAGCTGGGACAAATTCGAGGAAACAGGCTTTACACTCATCGGGCAGTTGCGCAACATTTTCATTACTTGCTGGATTGCTGCAGAAGTGGTGAATGGGCACCGACCTTGGGCATGATGATGAGTATTTCGGCTATTATCGGATTGGTTAACGGCCCACTATCACAACTTATCGGCTTTTTGCAACAATTTCAAGATGCCAAAATCAGTTTGGAGCGTTCAGAAGAAGTACACCTATGCGCCAATGAAGACTCTATTGCACAAGTGGATATTCCCATTGATACTCCACAAGACATTGAAGTGAACAACCTGACATTTTCATACACCGGAAGCATCGGCCAACCAGCACTCAAAAATGTGTCGTTCACAATTCCGGCTGGAAAAAAAAACAGCTATAGTAGGAGAAAGCGGGAGCGGAAAAACCACACTGATGAAACTGCTTCTGAAATTTTATGAACCTACGAAGGGCGAAATAAAATTAGGAGGGAAGAATCTTAAAAATTTTTCTGCAAAATCCATACGACGAGCATCGGGCATCGTGATGCAGGACAATTTCATCTTTTCTGATACAATCAAGCGCAACATTATACTGGGAGAACAAGAAAATAATGAACAACTAAAAAGGGCCTTGACAACGGCTTGTCTGAACGAGTTTATCAAAAAACAACCTTTAGGTGTTAATACAAAAATTGGAGCTGAAGGTATCGGGGTCAGTGGTGGGGAAAAACAACGCATCATGATTGCACGAGCTGCTTACAAACGTCCCGCTTACCTTATGCTTGACGAAGCTACCTCATCGCTTGATGCTGAAAATGAAAAGAACATTACCCAAAATCTGGAAAATGACTTTAAAGGAAGAACACAGATTGTAATAGCGCATCGACTATCAACGGTGAAAAATGCGGACCGAATTATCGTGTTACGAAATGGAGAAGTTGTGGAAGAAGGTAATCATGCGGAACTGATTGCACAACATGGCTACTATTACCAACTTATACACAATCAACTTGAACTGGCAAATAACTAAAACTATACGAATATGCAAATTCGCCACTTTGTTTTACGGTACGGAGTGTTCGTTTTACTCTTTTTCATGAGTTTGGGACTGCTACACTTCGTATGCAATTTTGAACTTCATGTTAAAACGCCCATACATCTGTTTTATAACAGTAATGACGGTTCATGGTATGGCTATATATCCAACCAAGAGGCAGTGGAATTTAAACCCAACGATACTTTGATGATTCTGCAAAGTTCTATGGGGAATTGGCCTTGCTGCATTGAAAATATAAACAAAGAGAGTGGATTATTACGTATTAAACTTACTCCTACTGACAAAGATAAGGCGTTTGTAAATACTTATAGCGAGGGGTTTATATACGTTAGAAAAGAAAAAATGAAGGACAGGATTTTTCATAGATACTGACTCTACGCTTTTTCACTATTGAGCAAAAACAATGGGCAATTCTACCCAAACAGAAAATTGACGTTTGAGGAGAGTTGCCCATTAAACTATTGAAGCGACATTACTCCCTTGAAAAGCAGATAGGTCAGAATACGAAAAAACGGACAGACGGATGCAGACTTTTGAAGGGAACAATAGCTGCTTAACGGATGTAGGGATTGTATTGACGTTCCTCGCCTACGGTAGTGAAATCACCGTGGCCGGGCAACACCTGTACCTCATCGGGCAAAGCTAAGATGCGAGTGCGCAGAGCATTGATGAGCTGTACTTCGCTGCCTCCGGGCAAGTCGCAACGGCCGATTTCGTGACGGAACAGGCTGTCGCCACTAAAGAGCAGTTTGGCCTCTTTGGCATAAAGGCATACGCCTCCGGGCGTATGGCCGGGGGTGGCAATGACTTGGAGGGTGAAATTGCCCACCTTGAGTTCGTCGCCATCGGCAAAGTAATTGCACACGGGGGGAAGTTCGAGAGGCAAGGCGCGGTGCATAAACTGCTGCATTTGCTGAACGGCCGACTCGTAGGTTTCGCGTTCGGCAGCCGCTATCTCCATTTTCACCCCATACTCCTTATATATATAGTGGGCTCCAAACAGGTGGTCGAAATGGGCATGGGTGTTGAACATACGCACCAGGCGCAGGTTGTGTGATTCAAGGAATTGACGGATGGCTTTTTTTTCTTCGTCATAGAAAGCACCACAATCAATGAGGGCTGCTTCGCCGGTTTCGTCGTAAACGAGGTAGCAGTTTTCCTCGATCATGTTTACAATAAAACGTGTTACTTCCATAATAAGTAAGTATAGGTAATTTAGCCGGTAGATGAAAAAAATGAGGGATGAATCGGGCTAACCGATTGCTGTAGTCAAAGTTGGATGTAAGTGACCTTTTTTGTTTCGAAAAATTCTTCGGTGAAATAGGTGCTCAAATCCCACACTTCGGAACATTTGGCAAAGGGAGCCAGTTCGTCGGCCACATCACCGCCTTTGAGGCAAATCAGTCCGTTGGGCAAAGCATTCTGATGTTCATGGTGTACGTTTTTGCGCACCAGTTTCACGAGATCCTGTGCATTCATCACCGCACGACTCACTACAAAATCGAATTTGCGCTTTTCCTCCATGACATTAAGATGAGCCACTTCGACATTCTGCAAACCAATGGCTTGAGCCACGGCAGCAGCCACTTTGGTTTTTTTGCCGATGCTGTCGATGAGCTTAAAACGGCATTCGGGGAAAAGGATGGCCAAGGGAATGCCGGGGAAGCCTCCACCGGTGCCGATGTCCATGATTTGCGTGCCGGGACGGAACTGAATGACGCGGGCAATGCCTAAGGAGTGCAGTACATGATGCTCGTAGAGGTTGTCAATGTCCTTGCGCGAAATGACATTGATTTTTGCATTCCATTCGCGATAGAGCGCATCGAGTTGGGCAAACTGGTTGCGCTGAAGGTCGGTTAAATCGGGGAAATAACGGTATATAATATCTACTGCCATAATCAGAATGAGATGTAAAAAAATAATTGGTAGCAAAGGTACACAAAAGGGACGAAAACGCACCAATCAGCCTGGCATTTAAATGGATAATTTCTACGATTGAAGGGCGTGGCTGAGCGAAAGTGCTTGGTTTGGCGCAGCAAAGGAGCGATTTGAGGGGTTGAGACAAAAGAGTCTATTGAATTTTTCAAAACAAAAGCATAAAGTTTTTACTTCTCGTAAAATTGTCGTACCTTTGCTTGCGAATAGTGTTTACTTGGCTCAATAGCAATGCCGGCCTTCACTTTTTTTTTGCGGATGTCCGGCCAGTTGGGAAAGTAAACCGATTGCAGAATACAAAATCTTAAAAACATACTACTGTGTCAGAGACTAAGTACATTTTCGTTACCGGAGGCGTTGCTTCCTCCTTGGGCAAAGGCATTATAGCAGCTTCAATAGGTAAGCTTCTGCAAGCTCGCGGGTTTAACATCACGATTCAGAAGTTCGACCCGTATATCAACATCGACCCGGGTACGCTCAATCCCTACGAACACGGCGAATGCTATGTAACGGACGATGGTCAGGAAACCGACTTGGACCTCGGACACTATGAGCGTTTTACGGGTATTCAAACCACACGCTACAATAACTTTACGACCGGACGCATCTACCAAAGCGTTATCGACAAAGAACGCCGCGGCGACTATCTGGGCAAAACCATTCAGGTTATTCCGCACATCACCGACGAAATTAAGCGCGACATGCTCTATTTGGGCAAGAAGCACAAATACGATTTCGTGATTACGGAAATCGGCGGTACGGTGGGCGACATTGAAAGTCAACCGTTCCTCGAAGCTATCCGTCAGCTGAAATGGGAATTGGGCAAAAATGCGGTGTGCGTTCACTTGACATACGTGCCTTACCTTGCTGCAGCAGGCGAACTGAAAACCAAACCTACACAGCACTCGGTAAAGGAATTGCAAAGCATCGGTATTCAGCCGGATATCCTCGTATTGCGTGCTGAACACGAACTGGGCAGCGGATTGCGCCGAAAAATTGCCAACTTCTGCAACGTGTCGCCCGATGCCGTGGTGCAGAGCCTTGACCAACCCACGATTTACGAAGTACCCCTTTGCATGCAAGCTCAGGACCTTGACGGTACGATCCTTCGCAAACTGGGTATGCCTGTTGGCGAAACTCCGGGACTCGGTCCCTGGCGTTCGTTCCTCGATCGCCGCCACAAGGCTACCAAGGTTATCAACGTGGGCCTGGTTGGTAAATACGACTTGCAGGACGCCTATAAGAGTATTCTTGAAGCACTTTCGCAGGCCGGTACCTACAATGACCGCAAGGTGAAATGCCACTTCATCAATAGCGAAAAAATCAATCAGAACACAGTGGCCGATATGCTCAAGGGCATGGATGGCTACGTGATTTGCCCGGGATTCGGCCAACGTGGTATCGAAGGCAAAATCATTGCTGCACAATACTGCCGCGAACACAACCTGCCTACCTTCGGTATCTGCCTGGGTATGCAAATGATGGTTATCGAATTCGGACGAAACGTATTGGGCTACGAGGATGCCAACTCTATCGAAATGGATTCGAAGACTACGCACAACGTCATCGACATCATGGAGGACCAGAAGAACATCACCAACATGGGTGGTACGATGCGTTTGGGCGGTTACGAATGCAGCCTTCGCGAGGGTAGCCGCGTGCGTGCTATCTATGGCAACGAAATTATTCGCGAACGTCACCGCCATCGCTATGAGTTCAACAATGATTTCCGCAAGGAATACGAACAGGCCGGCATGGAGTGCGTAGGTGTGAACCCCGATACCGACCTCGTTGAAATTGTTGAAATTCCTACGCTCAACTGGTATGTGGGTACGCAGTTCCACCCCGAGTATTCGAGCACGGTGCTGAAACCGCATCCCTTGTTCCTTGACTTCGTGAAGGCTTGTATCGAATGCAAAAACGAGGAAGCAGAAGAAAACGAAGAAGTGGCTGAGGCTTAACGGGCTTTACGGCTTTCACATCTAAAACATTCAAAATCAAGGGAATCAGTTCACTCAGACCTTACATTAAAACAGAAGAACATACGGAACAACGTCAATGGGCGTTGTTCCGCGTGTTCTTTTATTTGCAAAATGTAAGAGCTGAAAGTAAAACAGAATTCCACATATTTTCAAACTCGCTCAACAGAGCTACATCCTATTATGGACAAAAACACCATTACAGGTTTGATTCTGATTGCAGCCGTTCTCATTGGTTTTAGCTGGTATAACACCAATCAGGAACGTAACTTGCAGCAGATTCCGCAAACCGAACAAACCAACACGCCTGACGCACAAAACAAAAAAAGCATTACCGCGCAGCAGGCGCTCAACCAAAAGGCGGCTGCCGACAGCGCCGACATCTTCTTTGCTGCTACTAAGGGTAACGCAAACGATGTGGTGCTTAGCAACAATAAGGTGAGCGTGAAAATCAACACCAAAGGCGGACGGATTAGCGAAGTTAAACTCAAAGAGTACAAAAGCTACAAAGACTTTGCTGAAGGACGCAACGAAAACTTGCTGCTGTATGCTGCTAAAGATGCAGCGCTTGAACTGACGCTCGACACAAAGGAAAGCCAAATGGCTTTTTCAAACTATTACTTCACGCCTGTTAATGCCACTGACAGCACCGTGACCATGCGCCTGACGGCTGCTAACGGTGCTACCATCGACCTGGACTACAAACTGCTGGCTGACAACTACCTCGTGAACTTCAGTGTCAAGACCAAGGGCATGCAGAAATACTTGCCTTCGTCGACCAAATCGCTCCAAATGAATTGGAACGACCGCGTGGCTCAGCACGAAAAGGGTTTCTACTTCGAAAACATGTACTCTACGCTGACGTACAAACTGCACGACGATGATGCGGAACACCTTTCGGAAGCTGAAACCGTGAGCGAAAGTATTACGGGAAGCGTGGATTGGATTGCTTTCAAAAACCAGTACTTCAGCTCGGTAATCATGGCTGAGGAACCGCTGCAAAACGTGGATTTGAAAAGCGAACAACTCAATGAAAAAAGCGGTTACCTGAAAAAGTACAACGCTGCCATGACGGCTGCTTTCGACCCCACGGGAGCTAAGGAAACGAAATTCCAGTTCTACTTCGGCCCGAACAACTACCGCTTGCTGCAGTCGATGGACGACCACAAAATTTCGAGCTTCGACAATGACCTTGAAGAACTCGTTTATCTGGGTTGGCCTATCGTACGCTGGATTAACCGCTACTTCACACTCTACGTGTTCGACTTCTTTACCCGCATGGGACTGCCGATGGGCGTTGTATTGCTGCTCATTACGCTGTTGCTGCGCGTCATTGTGTATGCTCCGACGAAAAAGAGCTACATGAGCAGTGCCAAAATGCGTGTGCTGAAACCGAAGGTGGACGAAATTACGGCGAAATATCCGAAACAGGAGGATGCCATGAAGCGCCAGCAGGAAATGATGTCGCTTTACTCACAGTATGGCGTAAGCCCCATGGGTGGCTGTCTGCCGATGCTGATCCAGTTGCCGATCTGGATTGCAATGTTCAACTTTGATAATCGGACTATAATCTTCCCCGTTTTTTCTCACAGCTATTAGGTGTTCTTTTATATCAAAAGGCTTTAGCTGATTTTGTTTATCAGCTAAAGCCTTTGCTTATTACTCAGAGAAAAAGTTTTTTTGTAATTGTAGGGAAGCAACTTCTCGCAGTCCGCTTCGCTCTGACAGGTTAGGAGGTGCGGTACGATTTCCTTGAGCCACTTGGTGGTGGTATGCCCAGTAGTTCGCAAGTGCGAAGCAGTGTCATGATGACAGCATTATCCTCGCCGGATGTATCGCTGTTTATAAATAGCCAGTTCTTGCGTCCGAGAGCTAGTTCCGTCTGTTGTGTAGCGGGTCAGGTTTTCCCATAGATTTAAAGTGTACGAGATGGCAGCCCCCCAAACCACTTTTGGGGGTACAATGTTTTTGCTTTGTGAGTAAGTATGTACGAAGTTCGGCCAGCAGAGGGACAGAACGTGACTTACGTTCGGTAAGGACCTCATCAGCGGATGCTTCACGCGCTTTGAGTCCTTCCTCAACCAGATAAAGTGCACCGATGAGCCGCAGGATGTATGCGCATTCTTCCTTGAAGTTGTCTTTTATTTCATAGAACTTCCTTCGTGCATGTGCCCAACAGGCAAGATGCGCTACATGGGGAAAATACTTTAGCTGATGGTAGCTTTTGCAATCGTCCGTCAGTACAGCTCCCTTTATATCCGTGCAGGAGTAAATCGACAATCTTTTTGCGAACGAGATCCTCCGCGGTAGTAAAAAGAAGAGCCCGTGGTTGTTTCGGCTGCCGTCAACCACACTCCAGATATATCCCTTGCGCGTTTTGCCCGGCTTGTCGTTGATGGGGATGGTTGTTTCATCAATGTGCAATACGGATGATTCCATCACCTTGTTCATTTGGCAGAAGTACAGCGGGTAAAACTGCTCTATGGTATCGTGCATCCAGCGGTTGATGGACGAGGTGGCGAAGTCTATTCCCAACTCTTTGTACATCTTTGCTTGCCGGTACTCGGGGATATGGTGGGTATACTTGCTGACAAGCATTTCCAGAATGACACTGTCACCTACAAAACTTGAAGGAATGAGGCGTGGAAGTGCCGGATGCTGAAGGATTGTCTGATGCGTGCTGCTAACGGTTTCCCGGAGCAGGCACTTGTGGTAGATGATTTCCTGCACATAGAAAGTAGCAGGCTCTCTTTGCAGTATCCGAACGGTATCCGAACCTATAATGGTCATCGTTTCAGATTGTACCCTTCGGGATAAACTTCCTTGCGGCGATGTTCCAGATTTTTGGGCACTTTGGCCCATCCTCTTTCTTTCGGTTCCTTTTTAGTTTTCTCTTTGGCTGCTTTTTCGGCGCTCTTTTGACTCTTCCTCCAAAGCGTGTACGATTTCAGAAGGAGGCACTACTGACTCTTTGGGGCAGTTGGACAAGTTCGTCGGCATCCTCCGGTTCAAAAAAGGAAGACCCAAGAGGTTCCAATCCCCTTCCGTGATATTTTTACGACGCTCGGACTTGCTGCCGTATGCCTGTGTCTGCAGCCGTTTTATGATTATATCCTTACGGGCCAACTCTTCTTTGAGCCGGTCTATCTCCTTGAGGGCTTCGATACGCTGTTGAAGGACCTCGTAAAATTGGTTTAGGATAAAGGATGTTTTTATCATTCGTTGTTGATTTTCAGATATAAAGATACGAATTTATTCTGAAAACAACAAATTTTCTTCTTACAAATTATACCTTTTACGGCGTTTGGACGAAAGGTTTATTCCTTCCATCAGCATGACAATTTCGTCCCAGCGCATTTCTTTGAATGACAGGTTACACCCTCTGAATAAATTGGGCGCAACACGTCCACTTTCCAGTCTTTTGTAATAAATCACGAAACCGCCCCGTTCCCAGTGCAGGAGTTTGAGCAAGCTTCGGGATTTATTAGCAAAGAGGAAGACACTCCCGGATAGAGGATTCATACAGTTATTTCTCACTATGCCGCAAAGCGACTCTACCCCTTTGCGCATGTCAATGCCGTGAGTATAGACATAAAATCGGTTGGTTTCATTCAAGCTAAACATTCTTCGAACTCTTTGTTGTTTTGAACTGCAAAGTTCTGAACAATGAAGGCTTAATGAAATATGGGGTAGATGGGAGCCGAAAACGGAAGCAACCAGCTCTGGATGATGAATGCCGACGGAACGAACCGCAAACAGGTGTCGAACACGGGCAAGGACATTGCCGGATTCCTGTTCTCGCCCGACGAAAAGCAGGTGATTCTGGTGATGGAGGTAGACCAAAACCATTCGATTGCTAAAAACGATGCTGACCTGCCTGAGGCTACCGGCATGGTTATCAATGACTTGATGTATAAGCATTGGGATACTTACGTCACTACTGCACCCCACCCTTTGTGGCTTCATTCGACGGCAACGCTGTTGGTCAGACGAAGGATTTGCTGGAAGGCGAACCTTACGAAAGCCCCATGATGCCCTTTGGCGGTATGGAACAGCTGGCTTGGAGTCGACTCAAAAAGTATTGCTTATACCTGCCGCAAAAAGGTGGGCAAGAGCTATGCTATCAGTACGGACAGCGACATCTTCCTTTACGAAGTGAGCACCGGAACCACCAAGAACCTTTGCAAACCGGCCGATTACGTGGCTCCCGAAATTGAGGCTGACCGTTCGCTGCAACATCAGGCGGTGAACAAACCGGCAACTGACTGCAACATGGGTTACGACCAAAACCCGCAGTTCTCGCCCGACGGACGCTACGTGGCATGGAGCAGCATGGAACGCGACGGCTACGAAAGCGACCGTACGCGCCTTTGTGTGCTCGACCTCAAAACCGGCAAAAAAACGTATGTTACTGAAAAGTTTGAAAGTGGCGTCAACGAATTTTGCTGGGCACCGAACAGCAAGGACTTGTACTTTACCGGTGTGTGGCACGGCAAAACTCAGGTGTACACCACGAACCTGAAAGGTGAGCACAAGGCTCTGACTGATGAGGTGGCTGATTATGCGCTGCTCGGACTGGCACCCGATGGTGCTTCGCTCTTTGTGAAGAAGCACAGCATGAGTCAGGCCGACGAGGTGTATCGACTTTCACTAAAAGGTAAAAACAAACCGGCGGAACAACTGACGTTCGAAAACCAGTACTTCTACGACAAACTGACCTTCGGCAAGGTGGAAGAACGATGGGTCAACACGGTAGACGGCAAAAAAATGCTTTGCTGGGTGGTATATCCGCCACATTTCGACCCTAATAAAAAATATCCCACCCTGCTCTTCTGCGAGGGTGGTCCGCAAACGCCCGTGAGCCAGTTCTGGAGCTACCGCTGGAACTTCCAGATTATGGCTGCCAACGACTACATCGTTGTTGCGCCGAACCGCCGCGGACTTCCGGGCTTTGGCATGGAATGGCTTGAGGCCATTTCGGGCGACTACTCGGGACTTTGCATGCAGGACTACCTCTGCGCCATCGACGATATTGCCAAAGAACCTTACGTTGACCGCGAACGTCTGGGTGCAGTGGGTGCGAGCTTTGGCGGTTACAGTGTGTACTGGCTGGCCGGTAACCACGACAAGCGCTTTAAGTGTTTCATTGCTCACGACGGCATCTACAACACGCAGCAGCAATATGTCGAAACCGAAGAACTTTGGTTCCCGAACTGGGACTTGGGTTCTGCCCCCTGGAAAAAGGCTGCCGACGGACAGGTGCAGAAGGTATTCTCGACCTCGCCTCACCTCTACGTAGACCGTTGGGACACGCCCATTCTCTGCATCCACGGACAAAAGGACTTCCGCATTGAATACACACAGGCTGAATCGGCATTTACGGCAGCCCGCATGCGCGGACTCGATGCTCAGCTTTTGCTGTTCCCTGATGAAAACCACTGGGTGCTGAAACCTCAGAATGGTGTGTTGTGGCAGCGTACATTCTTCCGCTGGCTCGATAAATACCTGAAAAAGTAGTTTGTGTGTAACAACACTGCAAAAACTGATAAACGGCAAGGACTTCGAAAACGCAGGCCTTGCCGATTTTAAGCAAGTAAATATTCATTCTTTTTATAAAATCCTTCATTCTATCATGAACGAAAAAAATCAGCCCACTTTGCGCGATTCGGCTGCCATGCGTTGGACCGTGCTCTTGTTCATGGCCTTTGCCATGTTCTGTTCATACATCTTTATGGACATCCTCTCGCCCATCAAGGACCTTATGCAGTCGACCCGCGGATGGGACTCAACAGCCTTTGGTACGATGCAGGGTTCTGAAACCTTCCTGAACGTGTTTGTGTTCTTCCTTATTTTTTGCCGGTATCATCCTTGACAAAATGGGGGTGCGCTTTACAGCCGTTCTTTCGGGCGTGGTTATGCTCATTGGTGCCACCATCAACTGGTATGCCGTTACGGAATCGTTTATGCAGAGCAGTTTGCAGACGTGGTTCACTGAAAACCTGAACTATATTCCCGGTTTCGATGAACTCGGCATTTCACCCTTCTACTTAGGCATGCCCGCGTCGGCCAAATTTGCGGCCGTAGGTTTCATGATTTTCGGTTGCGGTGTCGAGATGGCGGGTATTACGGTGTCTCGCGGTATCGTTAAGTGGTTCAAGGCCGTGAAATGGCACTGGCAATGGGATCAGAGATGGCACTGGCCCGTTTGGGTGTGGCTACTTGTATGATTTTCTCGCCCGTATTTGCAAAATTGGGTGGTACGATAGACGTTTCGCGTTCAGTAGCCTTCGGTGTGGTTCTGCTTATGATTGCGCTGCTGATGTTCTGCGTTTACTTCTTCATGGACAAGAAACTTGATGCACAGACCGGCGAAGCAGAAGAAAAAGACGATCCCTTCAAAATCAGCGACTTGGGTAAAATCCTTACCAGCAGCGGTTTCTGGCTTGTAGCCCTTCTCTGTGTACTTTACTACTCCGCCATTTTCCCCTTCCAGAAGTATGCTGTGAACATGCTCCAGTGCAACCTTTCGTTTACCGAAGTAGCCCCCGATTCATTTTGGGCAACGAACACGGTGACCATCATCCAGTATGTCATCATGCTTGTTGTGGCAGCAGCTGCGTTTGCCAGCAACTTTTCAAAGAAGGCACAAGTGAAATACCCCTGCTCGGCTTGGCCATTGTAGCCCCTGGTTGTGTTCTGCTACATGGGCTATATGCGTCAGAGTGCCGAAACAGTGTTTGCGGTGTTCCCGCTGCTTGCTGTAGGTATCACACCTATCTTGGGTAACTACGTTGACCACAAAGGGTAAGGCAGCCACTATGCTCATCATGGGTTCGGTGCTGCTCATTCTGTGCCACCTCACCTTTGCCTTTATTCTCCCCCGAAATGAAGAGCGTCAGCCCCGTGGCTGGTTTCGTGGTAGCCTACCTCACCATTTTGGTGTTGGGCGCCAGCTTCTCGTTGGTACCTGCTTCGCTGTGGCCCAGTGTGCCCAAACTCGTTGATGCTAAAATCATCGGTAGTGCCTACGCATTGATTTTCTGGATTCAGAACATCGGTTTGTGGCTCTTCCCTTTGCTCATTGGTAAGGTGCTTGACCAAACGAACCCCGAATTGGTTGAAGGATTGAAGAACGGCACGATTACGCCTGATCAGGCTGCTGTTTCGTACGACTACACGGCTCCCCTCGTGATGCTGGCTTGCCTTGGTGTGGCTGCATTGGTATTGGGCCTTGTGCTGAAAGTAATTGACAAGAAAAAGGGTTACGGACTGGAAGAACCCAACATTCAGCAGTAAACGGATGCTGCGGAATAAACACAGCTTTCCAACTACGCTTAAATGAACAACACCCCCAAAGTTTCTGTTTCGGAACTTCGGGGGTGTTTTTTGGTTACTAAGCAGGACGCAGTGAAGCTTAATCATACATTTAAATGCGTGATTAAACCCAACAACCTGTGCAGCGCAATGACGTGAACTTGCAGTGCGCCTGATTATATGAACATTTTGACGGTAAGAACCATGAAGAAGAAAAAACACGAAATACGCCTATATTACGCCTATTTTTGCTACCAACACCTTACACATATCATCATTAAATAAAAAAATCGCATTTTCTCCACATTTTTTTCACCAAAATGTTTGTTGGTTTAAAATAAATGCCTACCTTTGCACCGCGTTTGAGAGATAACGCAACTAATCGGAAAGGAAGTTTGGGTGAGTGGCTGAAACCACCAGTTTGCTAAACTGACGTACGGGCTACCGTACCGGGGGTTCGAATCCCCCAGCTTCCGCTCTTGGCGCTTTCATCTAACGGTTAGGATACATGCCTCTCACGCATGGTATACGGGTTCGATTCCCGTAGGCGCTACTAACCACAAAAGCTGTATCATTACGATGCAGCTTTTTTTATTTTATTCCGATTTTTCTTCCTTTATGAAACTTAGCATTATCTGCGCGCTTACTGAAAACCGCGCTATTGGCAACAAAGGACAACTTTTATATTATTTACCTGCCGACCTCAAACATTTCAAAAATCTGACTACAGGGCACACCATCATTATGGGACGTAAGACCTTTGATTCGCTGCCTAAGGGTGCACTGCCTAACAGACGCAATGTGGTGCTGACGCATCAAACGGGTTTTACAGCCCCCGGTATCGAAGTGTTTCACGCACTTGACGAGGCTCTCAATAGCTGCCAAAACGACGAGGAGGTGTTCATCATCGGCGGTGAAAGCATTTACGCGGCTGCCCTACCCTTGGCCGACCAACTCTGCCTGACGCATGTTCATACTACTCCGAAGGAGGCTGATACGTTCTTTCCGGCTTACGACGAAACGGAATGGGAACTGACTGCAAGCGAAGCGCATGAACCGGACGAAAAGAATGCGCTGCCTTACACCTTTGCCTTCTATCAGCGTAAAAAATAGGCGTGGACCGGCTGTCGCGCTGTAAAATTGGAGACTTCTATTGCTCGACTTTTCAAACTCAAAACCATGAATAAATTACTGGCAATCATCGGTGCGGCCTCGCTCGCACTTTCGGCTCAAGCCCAACAAAATGAGGTGGAACTGACGCTGCTTGAAACTTCGGATGTTCACGGAAACTATCTGCCTTACGACTTCATCAATGGTGAGGCCGGTGCGGGGAGCTTGGCACGGGTTATGACTTATACAGACAAATTGCGCAAGGAGACCGGACGCGACCATGTGATTCTGCTGGAAAACGGCGATATCCTGCAAGGTCAGCCTACGGCTTATTACTACAATTTCATTGACACGACGTCAACGCACTTGTGTGCCGACATCCTGAACTATATGCAATATGATGCCGGAACGGTGGGTAATCATGACATCGAAACGGGGCATGCTGTGTATGACCGCTGGGTGAACAATGCAATTTCCCAATGCTGGGTGCCAACGCGGTGGAAACGGCTACGGGAAAACCTTACTGGAAACCTTATACAATTATTGAACGAAAGGGGATTAAAATTGCAGTAATGGGCATGGTTACGCCGGGCATTCCGATGTGGCTTCCGCAAAAACTTGTGGGCGGCTTGACATTTACCGATATGGCGGAAACTGCACGTCGCTATATGCCGGAAATGAAGGCGCAGGCTGATGTGATTGTGGGACTTTTCCACTCGGGTGTGGGCAAGGAAGAGGGGGTGAACCAACTGGCTGAAAACTGCGGGCGATTCGGTGCTGATTCTGAACCCGGCGGCTGATGCCATGACGGTGGCTCAGGCTAAAATTAAACTGAGCATGGAGGGTAACAAGCCTACTATCAAGTGGATGAAAGGTGACTTGATAGACGTGAGCAAAATGCAGCCTGATCCTGCTTTTATGAAGCAGTTTAAAATGGCATCGGATGTGGTGAAAAGCTTTACGAACCGTACCATCGGACATAGCGCTCACGAAATGAAAACGCTTCCGGCTTTCTTTGGTCCGTCGGCCTTTATCGACTTTATTCATCAAATGCAACTGCGCATCTCGGGAGCAGACATTTCGTTTACTGCGCCTTTGGCTTTTGATGCGTGCATTCAACAAGGACCGATTCGCGTTCGCGATATGTTTAAACTTTACCGCTACGAAAACATGCTATATGTAATGGAACTGAGCGGACAGGAAATCAAGGATTACCTGGAATACTCGTATGCGGGCTGGACGAACCAAATGAAAAATGAGTCGGACCACTTACTACTATTTAAACCCAATGCTGACAAAATCAAACAGCCCTGGCAGCGGATGGCTACGCCAAGCTATAACTTTGATTCGGCTGCGGGGATTCGCTACACGGTGGATGTGAGCAAACCGACAGGGGAAAAAATCTGCATCGAAAGTATGGCTGACGACTCGCCTTTTGATTTGCAAAAGACGTATCGCTGTGCCATTAACTCATATCGCGGAAATGGCGGTGGCAACTTGCTGACGAAAGGTGCCGGCATTAAAGCTGAGGATTTGGATAAACGCATTGTCTGGAGTACTGACAAGGATTTGCGATATTACCTAATGAAGGCGATTGAAGAGGCTGACAGCATTTCGCCAGAACCCTTGAACCTGTGGAAATTCGTTCCTGCAGCATGGACTGAAAAGGCTAAACTGCGCGACATGGAGTTGCTGAAACAATAAAATCTGCATACAGCAAAAGGCTCGAACTGTTATTCCTGTTCTGAATGGGATGGGAATAATGGTTCGAGCCTTTGATAATTTAAGTCGAAAGTAATGGAAACACACGTTTACCTTAAACGATTTGATAATCGATATGGAACAAAATAGTATATCCCGATTTCATTTTTTTGCATGTCGTAAAAAGTGTGCTGAAAATACTGTAGACCAGGCAATTCAAACACTTTTTGAGAGGTTGAAAAACATCGAGGTGCGATATTAGGTGCCCAAAAAATTTGGATTTCGGCTTGTACTTGTTGTATCTTTGCTGTCGCAATAAAGGCAACACTGCAGCATTGATAAGCTGCACATGAGCCTAATCGGATGAAAAAACAATATTCCTTATTTATTCATTCAGTGTTCTTTGACATTTTGTTACAACAGAAAGTAAGGCAGGTAGGCCTGTCTGAAACACATACACACAGGTGTGGTATTCTACCCACAATCGCTACCGACTCCTTAATACTTCATATAATCGGGCAATGGCTCGCGCGTGGCTTCGTCATACTTGCTGCCTAACAACTGTTTGAGCAGGGGTAACAACACTTTGTGAATGACTTTGTCGTTGAGTTGATGTTCGCCTTCAAAACGTTCGGCATGGGTGTAGTACTTGGTAAACGTGTTGTAGGCATTGATAGGATTTACTGAAGTATCGTTGATACCAAACAAACCGTAGCAGAGTTCGCGGTCGTCGGGCGTTATGCCGTCGAACTGCTTGCGCTCCATCTGGTTGTATCGCTTGATAATGTCGGCTGTAATGCGAAATTCCTTTTCATGATTTTTACGTCCATTCAGCCATTTGTGTACACCGGTATGAAGCAATTTGCTGGTGGAAATGCGAAACGAGGGATTGACGCAAATACGCAGGAAACCGTGCATTTGCTGGGCGTACATGCCGCCCATACTGGTGCCGACAATGACATCGGGCTGTTCGGCTTGAACTAACTTTTGAAGCATTGGCAGTGCTTCTTCGGGGTCAACGGGTATGTCGGGGGCTACGACTTGAGCCGAAGGAAATATTTTGCGGAGTAGCTGTACTGTGCCTGATGCACCGGACGAGGCGAATCCGTGGAAATAAACGAGTTTCATTGATTTTCTAAAAACTATTTTTGGAGATAAAACAAAATAAGCAGGTGTTCAAAATGATGGATACATTCGAACACCTACTTACTGAGGATATGTTATTTTTCGGTGCTGGCGAACTGTCCTTCGAGCAAAATGTTGCCGCTCATCCATTCGGCAGGAATCGTAAAACTGCCATCTGCTGCGAACTTTGCAGCCTCAACACGGGTTTCAACGGTTTTGCCAGTGGTGATATCGGTATAACGCACCATGAGATAGTCGAGTTTGAAGCCCGGAGCCGGATGTGCCTTGACTACAAAACTCTTGGCACGCGGCACAAGACTGGAGGTTAATTCGCCATTCTTTTCGTCGGTCAAATAACCATTTCGGCTTCCTGCTGTAAGCGTCACAAACTTCACAGGACCGGCTTGGGGAGCAAAAGGCTTTGAAGGTGCCGCATTGATGCGAGGTTGGTTTTGACTGCTAACTTCGATATCGTCGATATAAGCCGTAAAGTCAGCTTGAAGGGCGTGAGGTGAATTGCAGTCGGGCACAAACACCAAGCTGTGAATTTCAATACCTCCATTACCCTTGATGGGGAAGACGGCATCGCACCATTGGTTCGTCAACAAAGGATTTTCGGCATACACCCAAAATTGTTCGGTGTCGGCCGACTGTCCCGGACGATCGGTGCGTTTGCCTAAACCTACGAGCATAACCTTGGTTGTTTGCGGATTGTACATCTTGACGTGAACGTACTTTACTTCGGGAGTGAGCTCAAAAGTTTGAGGCAAGTCGACACGAACTCCGAAAGTGTTGCTGCCGAAACGCGAACGCTGTACGCCCAGAATCTGCTTCGACTTGTTGCCTACCTTCGTAGCATCAGAAGCGGTGAAGTTTGCCACTACAGCCGCATTGCCTTTGAGTTTTCCGGTTCTAAAGGGTGATTCAGACCAGGTGTCGTAAACACCAATGCCGCGATAGGATGCGGGCGATTCAAAATCCACTTGAATTTGCTGTGCTGACATTTGCAGCGTTGAGGTGGCGGCTATGAGGGTGAAAAGAAACTGCTTCATGTTTAATAAATTTCGACGTTTTCAATGGTGGGACAAGCTTTACTATCGGTTATCGTTACGCGCAGATATTTGGCTTGAACGGGATCGGTATAGCTATTCTTCGTACTTCCATTGAGCGGAATGATGCGTTTGTAGCCAATGGTGGTGGTTTTTACCTCTCCTCCCTGACGGGTCCACTGCTTGCCATCCATACTGGTTTCTATCACAAATGACTTGACACGCTGACCAAGTCGGATGTGCTCTTGCAACACCACATAGCGCAATGCCTGAGGTTTACGCCAGGTAAAGGTCAGCGAACCATTGTTATGTGCATCGTTAGTAGCCCAGTAGGTATTCTTTTTACCATCTATCACATTGCGTGCTTTGAAATTGCGTTTTTTACCGGCCTTACGCACTTCGCTTGCGGTAACTTTGGCTTTGGGTGCAAGGTTATTGCCCAAACGCGTACGCAACATGGCGCCCAGTTCGTTCAAACGCTGAACTGTGGCTTCGGGCAATGAACCGGAGCGGTCGGGGGGCAAATTAAGAATCAACGTGGCATTACGTCCGATGGTTTCGAGGTACATCTGGAACAGGCGTTCGCAGCTTAGTACGCTTTCGCCCTCGTGCCAGAACCAGCCACGATTGGTTATTTTTGCATCACTTTCGCTGGGTAACCAGAACCAGCCGTCGATGGTGCCGCGCGTTCCGTTTGATTCGGGTGCAAAACCGCGATTTTCGGGACTCCAAATGGTTTCGCCGGAATAACCTTCTTCGTTGCCAATCCAGCGTGCTTCGCCGCCTACGCCCCAAAGTACACAGTCGGGGCATACCTTGTGAACGGTGTCGCGAAGATTGGGCACATCGTAGTAGGTTTCGCGATCAATATTGCGAATTCCGCCCTTACCTCCGTAATAGCCGTCACCGCCATTAGCACCGTCGAACCACATTTCGAACTGGTCGGTTCCGTATTTAGCCAACTCGGCACACTGACGGAGGAAAACATCCTTGACATACGTATCGGTGCCATAATGCGCACTATTGCGATCCCAGGGCGAGATGTAAAAACCGTATTTTAAGTCTAATTGCTTAGCTGCATCGGCAAAATCACGCGGAATGTTTGTTTGGCGCGCAAATTCATTGTTTGACGAGGTGCATTTGTGGTCGGTTGTTTCGGTATCCCACAAGCAAAATCCGTCGTGGTGCTTCACCACAGCAATACCACCTTTCATTCCGGCAGACTTGGCTGCAGTAAGCCATTGCATAGGGTCGGGTTTGGCGGTAGGAGCAAACATATTGACGTCTTCATTGCCAAAACCCCACTCCTTATTGGTGTAGGTGTTCATACCATAATGAAAAAAGGCATAGAACTCGGTTTCCTGCCATTTTAACTGACGGGGAGCAGGTACGGGATGAACGGGTGCCGGTTCGTTTTGAGGATTAGACAGCACTTCGTTAACCAAAGGGAGCTGTGCCTGAACGGACGCGGGATTCAGCGTAAAGAAACTGGCGGCTGACAACAGCAGCGTGTGATGTAACTTCATATTTATTAAAAAAGTGTTTTTAAATGACTCGAAAGAGACAAATCTGCGGAGTATGTACGGAGGCTATACCTACAGACGCGTTGCACTGGGCTGCCCGCTATTTTTTTTACAAAACACAGCCTGAACAAGACGCAATATGCCTCAGACGAACTCGTCTTTCCTATTTTAGTGTGTAAAATTACGGGAAAATAATAGGTTTTACAACAATAATATGATAAATTCATTTCAAATGACACAGAATATGACATTGCGGAGCATAAAGTCGGGAAAAAACAAGGGCGCAAAGGGAAAACGAGAACAGAAATCTTGCTTTTTGGTATTTAATAACGTATCTTTGCTTACGCGAAAGCAAACTATTCCCAGACTAGAGGTAATAGGCTGATTTGCCTCTTTTCGAACCTCGAACATGGGCTTTGATTTTAACCGAATAATTTGTTTTCTCGTTCCGAATTTCATAAAACGGTGATGAGGAAAATCTACCTAAATTCTTAGCATTCGAATTATGACACCAATATTTTTGGCAGGACCTTGCGTTATTGAATCGGCAGAATTGCTTGATACTGTGGCTACTGAATTGGTCAGACTGAAAGAACTTTACCAAACTGAGATTTACTTTAAAGCTTCGTTTGACAAGGCTAACCGCACTTCGATCCACTCGTTCAGAGGCCCCGGATTGGAAAAAGGGACTGCAAATGCTGGCTGACGTAAAAATAAATACCAGCTTCCGCTCATTACCGATATTCACGAAAGCTATCAGGCTGCGGCTGCAGGCGAGGTGGTAGACATTCTGCAAATTCCCGCCTTTTTATGCCGCCAAACAGATTTGTTGGTTGCTGCAGCGCAAACAGGCTGTATCATCAACATTAAAAAAGCGCAATTCCTATCAGGCGATGACATGCGTTACCCGGTTGAAAAATGTCGCGAAGCAGGGGCTCGCGAGGTGTGGCTGACCGAACGTGGCAACATCTACGGCTACAACAATTTGGTAGTTGACTTCAGAAACCTGCCACTCATGAAACAGTATGCCGACCATGTAATTATGGACTGTACACACTCGGTGCAACGCCCGGGAGGTGCAGGAGGCAAAACGGGTGGCGACCGCCAATTCGTGCCGCAAATGGCATTGGCTGCTAAGGCTTTCGGTGCTGACGGCTACTTCTTCGAAACGCACCCCGACCCCGACAACGCACTGAGCGACGGACCGAACATGCTGTTCCTCAAGGATTTTGAAGGGGTGATGAAATCATTGCTGTAACACATGACGTTTCAACACCTACTTATTACCCTAACAGACTTTTACATCTATGAGCAACCATATTGAAACTGCCATTAAATGCTTGAAAGACGAAGCACAGGCAATACTCGACCTCATTCCGCAAATCAACGAGGACTTTGACAAGGCTGTCCGCATTATTCTTGAATGTAAGGGCAAATTCATTGTAACCGGTGTTGGCAAAAGCGGACATATCGGCGCCAAAATCGCTGCTACGCTTTCTTCAACCGGTACTCCGAGCTTTTTCATCAATCCGCTCGATTTGTTTCACGGCGACTTGGGCGTGATTCAAAAGAATGACGTGGTATTGGCTATTTTCAACTCCGGACAAACCGACGAGTTGCTTCGGTTCTTACCCTATCTGCTCGAAAACCAGATTCCTGTTATCGGCATGAGCGGCAATCCGGAATCGCTGTTGGCCAAATATGCCTCGGCTCACCTGAATGCGGGCGTGAGCCGCGAGGCTTGTCCGCTGGGATTAGCACCTACTTCGTCGACTACTGCCGCGTTGGCGCTGGGTGATGCACTGGCTTGTGCGCTGATGGAAGCTCGCCACTTCAAGGCTGCTGACTTTGCGCAATATCATCCGGGTGGCACTTTGGGCAAACGCTTGTTGACAAAAGCCAACGACGTCATGCAAAAAACGGATTTACCGGTAATTGACCCTGCCACAAAACTAGGCGAGGCTGTGATTCATATCAGCAACGGACGTCTGGGATTTGTGTGGCTTTGGAAAACAACAAAGTGGTGGGACTCATCACCGATGGCGACATCCGCAGAGCCATGGAAAATTCACAAGATAGTTTCTTTAAACTGACCGTGGCTGACATCATGACGAAAACACCCAAAACGGTTTCGCCCGACACTAAAATCACGGAAATCGAACAAATTCTGCACCAAAACAAAATTCACTCTGTACTCGTTGTTGATGAGGAGAATCAGCTGTTAGGGGTGGTTGATTCGTTCAGAACGATGATTTGACGCAAACAATAGAATGACTTATTTAAAAACTTTACTGGTTGTTATATTGAGCTATTTTTTATATTTGCCGGCATTGGCTGCCAACTGCAAAGCTACAACGCCTAGCGATTCAAGTATCGTAAACTTTCTGCAAGATGAATATCACGTAAAGTTTACCAACAACAACCGCATCGTTGTGTTTAAAACGGGAAAGGAAAAGTTTGACGACCTTTTTCCCGCCATTCGTGCAGCCAAAGAAAGCATTCACCTAGAGTACTTCAACTTCAGAAATGACTCTATTTCGAAAGAACTGTTTACGCTTTTGGTTCACAAAGCAGCCGAAGGCGTAAAGGTTCGTGCGCTCTTCGATGGATTCGGCAACAGCTCTAACAACCGTCCGTTGCGCCGCAGACATCTTGACAGCCTGCGGGCACGAGGTATCGAAATTTATGAATTCGACCCCATACGCTTTCCTTACCTTAACCACATAGCTCACCGCGACCACCGCAAAATCGTGGTTATCGATGGTCAAGTGGCCTATACCGGAGGTATGAATGTGGCCGACTATTACATCATGGGTAAACCGGAATTCGGCGAGTGGCGTGACTTGCACACACGCGTCGAAGGTGATGCTGTGGGTGAACTACAAAGAGTGTTTCTGGAATTTTGGAACAAAGTAACCAAACAAAACATTCATGGCCCACAATACTATCCGGGCGAAAAGGATGCCAGACAGAACTTCGGCATGCTCAAACAAGACACTACGCCTACTGCCGGTACAAAGCAGGTAGGTGTAGTGAATCGTGTACCTAAGACCACTCCGCGAATCATTCACGACACCTTTATCCACTCCATCAACACGGCTGAAAAGCAAATTCTGATTATCAACCCTTACCTCACACTCTGCCGCCACCTGAAAAAGGCTCTAAAAAATGCAGCTAAACGAGGAGTTGATGTACAGATTATGGTGTCGGAAAAAAGCGACATTCCCATCACACCACGTATCGTTGAGTATAACGTACACAAACTGATGAAGGCAGGTGTAAAGGTCTACTTCTTTCAAGGAGGATTTCACCATAGCAAAATCATGATGGTTGATAGCACTTACTCTTTCGTCGGAAGTGCAAACTTGAACAGTCGCAGTTTGTCGTTCGACTACGAATGCAATCTGCTCATCAACGACCCTTACACCACACAGGAACTACAATCCATCTTCTACTTCGACCGTGACAACCGTTGTTTCCTGCTTACCCCTGAAAGATGGAAGCAGTGGAGCAAATGGCGCCGCGCCAAAGGCTGGTTACTGCATTTCCTGACTCCCTTTGTGGAATGCGATAAAAAAGAATCCGGATACGACGAAATGAATATACTCATTCAGCAATCCGACGAGGAACATCCCAAGGGATAACCTGATTCAGAACTGCTTCTGCTCAGTTCGTTCACTCTAAATGGATATTAACACCTATGCGCGAAACGAAATTTTCCATTCTCAAAGCCATAGCCATCATCTGCGTGGTGCTATCACATGCGGGCATCAGCGGATGGCTGTTTAACTTTGTGTTTATATTTCATGTACCCATCTTTTTTATCTGTGCAGGTTATTTCTTTAATACCAAATACCGACAGACGAACGGACCTATATTGTGCACCGTTTCAAGGGGCTGTATCTGCCTTTTGTGCGCTGGAGTCTGTTCTTTCTGCTCATTCACAATGTGCTATTTCCTTTAGGCATACTGAGCGAAACCTATGGCAATGCAGGAGGTGGGGTTACCCACCCTTATACGTGGCAGCAATTCTCACAGCACGCATGGAGCATTGTGTCCAACATGTCGGGCTACGATCAATTTCTTTGCGGTGCATTCTGGTTTTTCCGTGCCTTATTGCTGGCTAGCATTGGTTTTCTGCTTATGTTCAAGTTACTCAACCGTTCTGCGCAGTTACGCGATTACAAGCACACAGCATGGGGTGTGCTGTTCATCACATTGTTGCTGATAACATGGAAAACCACGACACACCTGAACCTGACGGGTGTAGCACAGGGAGGCTACCGCGAACTGATGGGCATGGCATTCATGACAGCCGGCTTTTTACTTAAACAATATGAAGTGTGCGACAAGCTCAACTGGAAAACGGCATTAACCTCGGGCACAATTTTGCTATTAGCTTCATGCTTCTTTCCATCGAGCATGGTATGGAATCCCAACTTCACACAGTTCATTTCCCTACCCCTACCTGCCATTGCAGCCTTCGTTATGTTCACCTACATATCTGCATGGATCGACCGCCATCCCGGCCTGATAAAGCGCACGTTCGCTTATATTGGCGAACATACACTTTACATATTTGCATTCCACCTTGTAGCGTTCAAGGTTGTAAGCGCACTCAAAGTATGGTTCTACGACTTGCCATGGGAAGCTGTTGGCGGACACCCCGTAGTCATTACTCCCGCAAACAACTGGATTTGGGTCATACTTTACCTTGCAGCAGGTGTAATCCTTCCCTTGCTTTGGCTGAAGAGCTATCGGAAGTTTGCTCCCAAAATAGATTTAAATCAAACGTTAGTCATTCACTATGTCATTTTTGGCAGCAAGTTCTTGTTGCGCTACCTCGTAATCGGACTTCACCTGTTGTTCGTCATACTCAAGAACCTATTCAAGGCTCTTAAGAAAGGAATTAAAGACATCCTGGCGGCCTCTAGCACAAAGGACGAATAGAACACTGGCTCAGTCGGAAAAGCGTATGGTAAAACTCAACAATGCATCCGGGTTTCAGACAGGCCTACCTGCCTTACTTTCTGTTGTAACAAAATGTCAAAGAACGCTGAATGAATAAATAAGGAATATTGTTTTTTCATCCGTTTAGGCTAATATGCAGCTTATCAATGCTGCAGTGTTGCCTTTATTGTGGTTGCAAAGATACAACAAGTACAAGCCGAAATCCAAATTTTTGGAGCACCTAATATCGCACCTCGATATTTTTTTCAGCCTCTAAAAAGTGTCTGAATCTCCTGATTTACAGTATTTTCAGCATACTTTTTACAACATACAAAAAAATGAAATCGGGATATAACATTTTATCTCTTGCCGATTATCAAAATGTACGATTCAGCTATGTTTTGCCTCACCCAAATGCTACAGCCACACACATTTTTGCTACTGACCCATCCATAGAACTCGCACACTAACCCCATCAAAAAGGTTCAAGCCACTCGCTATGAGTGAACTTGAACCTTTTTTGTTTGAATTCTTTGTGAAGTGCCTTAGCCAATCAACGACCGCGCTGATAGGTTATTTCGTAAAAGCACGGATATACGTTAGCCGAAGCATTGGCCTGACCTTGCGAACTTGGAACAATCAAACGCACATGAGCCAGCGTACCATCGTCAACGCGCGAAAGGTTGATGTACGACAGCGGAACAAGCCATCCTGGAGGAACTGCAGCCGAGTTGTACAGATTGAACATCATTCCCTGTACGAAGCTGGCAGAGATAGTGCCAAGCGTATTCGTGCAAGTCATTACGTCCGGCACCATTTCGCTGGAAGCCAACTGGTTTGTCGACTGGATACTGTCGGTCGAAATATTAAACTCAGTATATCGCGTCAGAATACGTTCTGAATCGCCATCTTCCATTCTTTTGCCTTTACCCTTTTGAAGTATTTGCATATACACGCCCGTATTCGAAAAATAAACGTATTCGTTTTTCGAAACATCGGTGGTTGAATCGTTCTGATAAAATTCGCTTTCTGAAATCACCTTGATGTCACCGGGCACATTGAGCAGATACTCACCCGACTCATCATCTTTTACCTGAACACCCGACTTGATGAAGGCTTTAATCTGCTTCGACTCACGTTTACGCTTGTCAGCATAAGTTTCATCGTCGTCGCAAGCCTGAAACAGGGTGCAAAATGTCAGCAATAACAGAGGTAGGAATAATAAGTTGCGTTTCATTCGTGTGAAAGGGGATATAATAAATAGTTTGTTTTGCATCAGATAGTCACGGCAAAAATACTAATTTTATTGCACTCATGTGACGGATACATCTAAAAAAACGACAAACAGCATTTTTTAAGACAAAAAGCGCATAAAAAACTGCGAAAGTAACTTACATCCGACCCTTGGGAACGTTGCAAGATACTTTCGCAGTAAACGTTTAGGCTATTTGAATGCTTTATCAAACAGCTATTGCCTGATTGAAATTAAGCCTCAGGATCGGGAGTAATGAGTTTATAACCCTTGCCGTGAATGTTGATAATCTCCACGTTCTCGTCGTCCTTGAGGTGCTTACGCAACTTCGTGATATACACGTCCATCGAACGCGCATTGAAGTAATTATCATCAATCCAGATGGTTTTAAGGGCATAGTCACGCTGCAGAATTTCGTTAGCGTGTGCGCAAAGCAAGCTCAGCAATTCGCTTTCCTTCGTAGTAAGTTTGGTCTGGTTTTCGCCACGAGCCAAAATTTGCTTCTGCGTGTCGAAAGTGAACGAACCAATCTTATAGTGCGTACGGTTACGGTTCTTTTTACCGCGAACACGACGCAAAATAGCTTCAATACGGAAAGTCAACTCTTCCATAGAGAAAGGCTTAGTCAGGTAGTCATCGGCACCCAGACGGAAACCTTCGAGAATATCATCCTTCAGCGTCTTTGCCGTAAGGAAGATGATAGGCGTTTCCTCGCTAATCTGGCGAATGTCGCGTGCCAGGCTGAAACCATCCTTCTTAGGCATCATCACGTCGAGCACACAAAGGTCATACTTGTTCTGCGTAAATGCCTTGTAACCAGCTTCGCCATCGGGGCAGAGTTCCGTATCGTAACCCTTTGCCTGCAAATATTCGCGAAGCAACATACCTAAATTTTCATCGTCCTCGCAAAGGAGTATTTTCATTTTTTCTTCGTTCGTCATCATAATCATTCGATTTTTAATATATTATTTTTATTATTTACAGTTTAAAGTTGACCAAAGGTGAAGCAGCCCACATCTATTCAAGCAACCTCAATCCTGCCCCATGATAGGCAACGAAATGATAAACTTCGTACCTTTGCCAAGTTCGCTTTCAGCATGAATGGTTCCGCCCAACGCCTTAACCACATTGTGTACGTATGCCAAGCCCAAGCCAAAGCCCTTCACATCGTGGCGGTTGCCGGTATGCACGCGATAGAACTTGTCGAAAATCTTTTTCAGGTCGTCGCGTTTAATGCCGATACCATTGTCTTCGATAGCTATTACCATCCGGCCCGACTCGTTGTAAGTAGACACAAAGAGCTGCAAGTCTCGATCAGGAGCCTTATACTTCACCGCGTTATCCATCAAGTTGAATATCACATTGGTAAAGTGCATTTCATCGACAAACACAATGCTATCATCCGCATCGAGGTGCGTATCAATCGTTCCTCCCGTAGCTTCAACTTTCAGTCGGAAAGTATTAACCGTATCCTGTACCAGCAAGTTTGCATCAAGTTCTTTACGCTTAAAAGTGGCAGCCTTACGGTCAAACATCGACATTTGCAGCACCTTCTCCACCTGAAAGCGCAGTCGCTTGGTTTCATCTACGATGACACCCGATATATGGTTAAACATAGCCTCACTCTTGCCCACCGACGGGTCACGCAGCATTTGCGCAGCCAGCGAAATGGTAGAAATGGGCGTTTTGAACTCGTGCGTCATGTTATTGATAAAGTCGTTCTTTATCTCCGACAAGCGTTTCTGCCTGAAAATCGTGTAAATCGTAAAGATAAAGATGATGAGCAATATCAGCGTAAAGATGATAGCCGGAATCATGAACTGCACCGAAGCAAACAGATACTTCTGCATTTCGGGGAAGTGAATGTAAAGCAAACCGGTCTGTGCCAGCGGGTCGTTAGGGTAAAGTTCCTGACGATAAGCATTCTCCTCACCTTCAGGCTGATAGTCAGCACATCGATACACCTCGCGTCCGTCCGAAGTCGTTACATAAAAGTGATAGTCGATGTTGATACCGTTGCTTCGCAGCTCAGCTCGCAAGTCACTGTCGAGTTTTCGAAAGTCGATGCGCTCAGCCAAGGGTTTGTCGCTCGCCTTATATAATATGGAGTAAACCACTTCATTGAGCAATGCTTTCTGATTGATGAAGCGTTTGCGCACCGAATCGCGCACAGACTCGCTCACAGAGTTGGCATTCAGATTATCCAGGAATATACCCTTGGTCACATTCACCGGAATGCTGGTGTGAGGCGTAGGCTTGCGCACGGCATGGGGGTGCGCCATGTCGAGCGAATCGGGCATACCCGATGCATGTTGATGGAATTGTTCTTCAAGTCCCTGTTTGGTTTCCTCCAATTCCAGGTTGCGAGCTGTTTGATAAAGACTCCGGGTAACGGACTCGTCAAACTGCTCCTTGCGCATATTTATGACTTCCTTTAAATATTTCGTTTGCAGGAAGAGCAACGTGATGAACGAAATGCCTATCACGATGGCTATGGTCCAAATCGTTGATTTCTTCATGACCACAAAAATACGTTGATTTTAAGCATTGCCTTCATATAGAGATTGTTTTTAAGGCTAAACTGCAAAAAATTAACTACGATGCAGCGTTTTACTTATTAAAATCACAAGTAGAACGCTACATCGTAGTTACAAATATTTTTTTAAAGAATCTTACCTCAAGTCAGGGAACACCCGCAACTTGTTTTTGGCCGAAGTACCCAGCGTCAGGACGCTTACCTTCACTCCAGCCGCAAGAATCAAACTCCTCGCACAGGCTTTGAGCGTACTGCCAGTAGTAATCATGTCGTCAATCAGGAGCAGGTGTTTACCCCGTATATCGACAGCATTCACCACCCGGAATATGTCCTTCACATTTTCCTCGACGTTCATAGGTTTGCAAGTGCGTTTGCGTCGGATTATCGGCCGCCCTGATTACCGACTTCGTATCAATGGGTATGCCGGTTACCAAACTTACGCCATAAGCCAGTCGCTCACTCTGGTTGTAACCTCGCTGTTTGAAACGGCGCTTCGACAAGGGATGGGCACCAGCAAATCGATACCATCGAAAAGCCGGTATCCATCAAATCTTCGGCCATAAGTTTACCATAGGCCACAGCTATGTCGGGTCGATTATGGTATTTAAAATCAAAAAACAGGTTGCAAGTATTGGTTTGCGGATAATAGTACAGATAGCTGTTGGCACGCTGCGTCATTACCACATCGTCCCACATGATGCGTTCAATGATATTGTTCCGCAGTCCTTTGATGCGTGTCAAAGGCAACTTAAGCAAACACTGCACGCAAGTGTGTTCCTCGTTACTTCGCAGACGTTTACCGCACACACAGCAAAATCTGGGAAGAAAGGTACTTCGCAAACTTTGCAACACTTGCCGAAGGCGAATTCGAAATTTCATGGTTCATTCACAGTTTGCGGCTACTCACCGCCCTAAGCTGCAACTCTTTGTCACTGGCGGCGAAAATCCATTTCATCGGGCACTTTAACCAGCTTGCGGCCCACTGCCTTGCGCAGGGCATTGCCATTGACCGTACGCAAATGATAAACACTGTCGGACACTTGTTCAAACTCAATATTTTGCGAGTCGGAACCAATGTCATTACTGAAACGCAGAAAGGCCTTGTTCCCCTTTATTTCGTGCTTTATCAGCATCCAGGTACCATAAATGCCCTTGGTGCATATATCCATGAACGTTGCCCAAGAACTCGGAACCCGGCACAAACAAATTTTCCTCGTACAAATTCAGGTGCAGGTGCACGCCCAACTCCTTACTGAAAAAGTGGCCTTCAAACGGACGCTGAGCAGCTACGACTGAGCTGTCGTTTCTGTGGCATAGATGATGTGCTGCCGTCGCAATGCCGGAAGCATTAGTCGGCCGAAGCAGCCCTGTCAAACGGTTGTGACTTGCCGCAGTTGCAGTGATGCCGAACAGCAGCATGACTGTACAAAGAGCTGTGAATAAACAACAAATTTTTCTCAACATGATTTTTTTAAAAAAATCACGTCTGCTTGTTTCCCAACCGTTAGGTAAATATCCCAACGAGCTGAGAAACAAACAGACGCTGAATGAAAATGAATTATTCTTCGTCGTCGAAATTGGTTCGTAATATCATGGTTGTAGCCCCAATGGTGATAATGTCGCCATCGTTGATAACCACGCGATCTTTGTCACCGAGAATTTCGTTTTGCAGGAAAGTTCCCGTGTTCGACGGAGCATCGCGCAAAATAAACTGCACCTGGCCGTTTGCCTTCACGCGCACAGTTACGATGCAGTGTGTGGTATCGATGCTGGGGTCAACGGTTTTAATGGCAGCATTAGCCTTAGTTCCCTTCACATATCTGCCTACCACATTTTCCCCTGCATAAAGTGGAATTTCCTGTTTGAAATGAAAGGCATTTTCAATCACAACCAATTTGCCGCGTACGGGTTCTTCGGGTTCCTCGTCAGTCGGTTCATCAGCGGGTTTAGGTTGCGGCATACGAATTTTAAACTGTTTATTACAAGCCGGACATACAAACACGAGAATGCGACCGGGTTCGTAATTAGTTTCGTCAAATTGTATAGCTTCGTCACATTTAGGACAGCGAATGCGTTTCATATCGTGGAATTTATTAGGAATGAAGTGAAAGCGAGAATATAAAGGTTTTCAAATGCAAGTACTTATAGAAGTCGTCTAAACTTTTCTGGCGAAGATTTGATTTGGAGATTTATCTCTTCTAAATTCAATCTTCACCTTTTCTTTTTGGCCGTTTTTTGACCTTTTTTTCATCAGTCGTGTAGCTCGCTACACTCCTTCTTCAAGGCCCAAAAACGCCTCTAAAATTAAGGCAAATCTTGAAATTCATAAAAGTTCAGACGACCTCATAAAGAAAAAATAGGAATTAGGATGAGTGCTCACTCTGTTTGTCCTAATTCCTATTTTAACTTCAGCACCCATAAGATCTGCAAAGGCTTTGTGTTTTTTGAATTGCTGCAAGGCGTGTTGAGCTTCGGTTTCGGTAGCATAGTGTCCGTTAATCACTCTGACCATCCGCCCATTCACATAAAGATCTGCATGTTTAAAGCCCTCGTCTTTCAGTTTTTGCACATACTTTTCAGCACTCTGTTTCGGTACAGCACTGGCCAACACCAAGGTAAACTTTCCTGTCGGCTTTGCAGCAACTGCTACAGGCTGTTTCGAAGTCGTTTCAGTTTTCGAAACAGTTGGTTCTGCTGCCGAAGTTTCAGTCGTAGCCGGAACAGACTTCGGTTCAGCCACCGGAACGGGTTTTGGAATGATTGTCTGACTGTTCGTCTGTACGTTCGAGAACAGCTGCTCGTAAACTACGGAAGCTGCCTGCGTATCAACCGACGTAGAGTTCGACACCGGAGTGGCCCACACAAAGTAGAAGAACACAGCCACCACGGCAGCAGCAGCATAATTCACAATTTCGCGACTGATGCTGATGGTGTAATTCTTTTCAGTACGTTTCACCTGGAGTTTCTTTTGACGCTCGGCAGGCTGTTCGCCGTCAGCAGCATTGTTGGCTTTTGCATCCCAACGCTTCAAGGAAAGCGAATCCAAACCGTAAAGTTCGGGCGACACCACTCCAGCCTTGCAAGGCGTGAAGTTATACTGTTCGCCAATACCCATGCTGAGTGTACCGATTCCCGACAATTCGTACTCGCCTTTTTCCTGCAGTTCTTCCTTCAGCTCGCGCACTGCACTGTCAATGAGTTTGAGCGTATCAGGATACGAAGTGCCATAGGCTTTCATGTACGATTGAACGAGCAACCCGTCGTTCAAAACGAGCTGCTGATTAAAGCCCACACTGCGATAGGGCGGCAAAAAGAGGAATTCTTCCTCAATTCGGCGCGCAGGCACATACTGCGTAACAAATCCGCCTAAACCGGGAACTATTACGCAGTCATGATGTAACAATAAGCTTTCAATATGTCGAGAGAGTTCAATCATACTGCAAAGATAAGCCTTATTTTTCAATTCTAAAAATCCAAAGATAAGTTTTTGAGCAGGAATCGGCAGTGTGTGTTTGACGATTTGTCGGGAAACGGCGCCGAATGCAGCGATTGAAATGGTTTTCATGCTGTCATTTTGAAGAATGCAAGGGGCTATTCTACCAGTAGATTTTTAGTGGGGATAGCCATATAAATTTGCTATGCGGAAAAGGAAGAATTTCTTATCCGCAACACCTCTTAGATTGGCACGAAATAGTTTGATTTTGGCATTGAAAGATTCTGCCATCGCATTAGTTGAACGGTTGTTGTAGAAGTTGAGAATCTCGTCGTAGTGCTCATAGAATGTAGCGGCTATAACGTTGAATGAATGAAATCCAGCCTCTTCGACCTTATTGTACCATCGAGCCATAGACAGACGGGCTGCATCCGTAATTGAGTTCTTTGAGAAAATCATTCTCAGAGAGTGACAAAGGCCATATGCTTTTTTTTATGTCGGGGTATTCTTCAAATAGGATTTTTTGCTCTTTGTTTCTGCTTCTCAGTCCACTTGTCGGCAGACTTAAACAGCAGATAACGTGAGCGTATAAGCAATTCCCTGCGGGTGTCACCGTTGGGGTATCGGTATGGAACATACTCCTTACTGTTCAACTTGGCTTCTTCCATCTCATCGTTGGCCTGCTGAATGGCATTCCAACGGTGCTTAATACGAAGCTCCTGCACTGCATCGCAAGCCAATTTCTGAATGTGAAAACGGTCTATGACGCGACGGGCTTTTGGAAATGCCGAACGAACGATCTTTCGCATGGAATCGGACAAATCAAGAGTTACTTCTTCAACTGCAAAACGTTTTTCCTCGTTAATACATCTCAGCACTCCTATCACATCTTCCGATTTCGTGCCTGCCACAACAGCCACCAAAGGGATCTTTCTCTGGTACATGCATCCCTGTTGGTTACAAACGTATACAGTTCACCATTGGAGAGCGATGATTCGGCAATGGCAATCCTAGGACCAATGTTGTCGGGGAAAAGCAGCCAATCGTCTGCGTGTTCCATTGGTCCCAGTAGCGGAAACCGCTCAGCACCTCCTTATACTGCTTTTTCAAATGTATGTCCGTCGATGTGGTAGAATTCCTCAAGCGTACGGCAGGTCACTGGGGACGTCTCCATACGTTTCTTTTAAAAAAGCTCCAAATTCTTTGGAGTAACGAGTGCCTTTAGCAACTATATCGAGGCTTATCGGCAAACTGAAGCTTTTACCGGTGCGCGTATCTGTCCATCGCCGACGTCGGATCTTGAGTATAACCTTGTGGTCTCGTATCGGAAAGTCTGTCACATTTACTGCTTCCATGAAACCCTTGGATTCATAATGTGCATCACTACTTAACTCTGGACTCATCTTTTCATCCAAACTGATATGAATCTCAGTCGCTGATTGCTCAATACCTCTTATAGAGAAATATTCTAAAATCTCTGCCGGCAGCACTACCTGCGCAAGCATCTGTAAGTAATCTTTTTCCATATAGCAAAGTTCTTAATTAACTTTGACTATGCAAAATTAATCCCCACTAAAAATCTACTGACCCCTATTCCTTGCAAAAAACATCAACAGAATGAAGGGCAAAAGCGCAAATACTATGGCAATTTTAACTTCATGCCTAAGTGAATATTATTGGCATCCTTGATTTTGTTGTGCTTCATGATGGCTGACACCATGCGGTCGCTTCCGTAATATTTACGGGAAATAACCGACAAATTATCGCCACGTTTCACCACCACTTTGCGGGCCAATGCTGAATCAGCTGTTTTGGCAGCAAGTTTCGCTTATCAGCTGCCCGGATGATTCGGCACCATCCCATCACCTTGTCGAGATGGTGTGTTGCAGCTACACCGGGACAAAGCACGCGGTAATAGCCGGCAAAATAGCACACAGTCATGATGAGCAGCTGACAGAGCAGGAGCATCGAAATTTTCCACCAGTTGCGTTTGCGTCTGGAGGGTACTTCGACATAAGTGTAGCCCATGTCGGCTGATTGGTGAAAGGCTTTATCATCGTCGGTATGCGACGAAATGGTTCGGGGCACGGTGACTTGAATTTCTTCCTCTGCACCATCAGCATCTGCCGTATCATTGTGTTCGGCAGTGTGTGCCTTATCAGCAACCATTTGTTGAACTGTTTGGTGATTATCGGACGAATCAGCTTCCTCATTGTCGTCGTCAATCATGACCACACTGGTTAGTTCCACCCCATTGGCAGCAGCGTTGTCGGCTTCGGCAGGCTGATTGTGTTCATCGCCCTCGTTGCCGTTTTCAATGGGCTGCGGACATCCTGCTTCAACTTCTTCCAAACCGTCTTCTTCGTCAGCCGCTTCATCGTTAAGCGATTTATCAGCAGCCACCGGTGCATCAACCGGTGCAGATTTATCCGAAGCCTCCTCCTCGTCGGTTTCATCTTCAGCCTCATCAGCCGAATCGTCGGCATTGTCAGGATTCAAGTCGTCGTCCTCTTCCTCTGTCAAATCAGTATCATCGGCATCTAAGTCGTCCTCGTCTTCCTCGGCACTCATTTGCTGGTCGATTTCTTCAAACTCCGACACATCCGTATCGTCGCTCAAATCAACCGATTCAAAGTGTGCAAACGGACGGTTTACCAACTCCTTCATAGCGGTGTCGGGGGTAAAAGAAATCTTGGTATGTCCGCTGATAAGAAAACGCTCTCCTGTATTGATATTGACACTGTCGCGTTCACTGACAGCCACCAGTTTAAAGGTACCGAAGCCTTTGATTTTTACAAATTTATCTTGAAACAGACCATCTTCGATTACTTCAAAGAAGCAACGTACAAAGTTGTCTGCTTCGCGTTTTCCCAAGCCTTCGCGCAAGTCCAGGAAATCGGCCAAATCCTGCAGGAGTATTTTTTTCTTCATCAGCTTACAGGGGGGATTATTTCAATTTTTCCTTGAGCACGGCACTGGGTTTAAAGGCCAGCACCAACTTTGGCGGAATCAATTTTCGTTGTTTCGTTGCAGGGTTCACTGCGATGCGCTCTTTCTTTTTCTTTACTTCGAACTGTCCGAATCCTTGTACAGAAAGCGACGTATCGGCATCAAGCCGTTCGGCAAATTCGCCAATCAGTGTCTGAGTTGCTTTCTGCACGGTTTTTGCATTCATACCTGTGCGAAGTGCCAGCGCATTCAAGAAATCTTTATTATTCATGGGCAGCAAGTTCACCGAAGAGGTCAAATTCTGTTGATTCGGTAATCGTTACCTGGTAGAAGCAGCCAATCTGAATTTCGGGGGCATGATTAGCGGGTATCAGTACTTCGCAGTCAATCTCGGGCGAATCCATTTCGGTGCGTCCCACAAAGTAATCGCCTTCGTGGCGGTCAATAATCACACGGAACGTCTGTCCCACTTTTGCTTCAGATATTTCGGTCGAAATGCTCTCCTGCAAAAGCATAAGGTCGTTCAGTCGGCTTTCCTTCACCTCCTCGGGTACATTGTCTTCGTAGTTCAATGCGGCATACGTGCCTTCTTCCTCGCTGTAAGCGAATGCGCCCATACGCTCAAAGCCTACCGCACCGACAAACTCCATGAGTTCGTTGAAGTCTTCCTCCGTTTCGCCGGGGAAACCTACCATAAGCGTGGTGCGCAACGTGATGCCGGGCACTTCCTCGCGGATTTTTGCTATCAAATCGAGCGTTTCCTGCTTGGTAATGTGGCGCTGCATGCGCTTGAGCATGTGGTCGGAAATGTGTTGGAGGGCTATGTCGAGATACTTGCACACATTGTCGTGTTCGCGCATTACGCGGAGCAAATCCATGGGGAAATGCGTGGGATAAGCGTAGTGCAGACGAATCCATTCGACACCGGGAATTTCGGCCATGCGCTCAATGAGTTCGGGCAAACGCTGTTCGTGATACAGGTCGATACCGTAATACGTCAGTTCTGGGCTATAACTTGGAATTCCTTTACGCCTTCTGACACCAAACGGCGTACTTCGTCTAAAATTTCCTCCATCGGACGGCTCACGTGCTTACCCGTAATAATGGGTATGGCACAGTAAGCGCAACTACGGTCGCAACCTTCAGATATTTTCAGATAAGCATAATGCTTCGGCGTGGTAATTACACGCTGCTGAAGGGTTGCCGTGTTGTACTCGCTATGAAGGTCGTTGAGCAGTTCTTTCCAGTTGAACTTACCATAGAATTTATCGACCTGCGGAATTTCCTCGCGCAGTTCGTCAATGTATCGTTCCGACAGGCAACCCATTACATACACGGCTTTGAGCAAACCTTCTTCTTTTTGCTCGCAAAGCTCCAGAATCATATTGATACTTTCTTCCTTTGCATCTGCAATGAAGCCGCAAGTATTGATTACTGCAATGTCGCCGTGCGTGTTATCGGGATTGTGATACACTTCAAAGCCATGTTCCTTGAACTGGTTAAGCAGTTGCTCTGAATCAACGAGATTCTTTGAGCATCCCATGGTTATAATATCTACGGTACGCATTTATTTCGAATTTATATAGATTGTTTTGACCTTGCTGACAGCGTTGCCTGGCAGCGTGCGCTGTGTGAGTTTGTGATGAGCTTATCTGCTAAATCAGATGCTTTGACCCTGGAAAAGCGATTCCACGAATTCGCGGCGGTTGAAAGGTTGCAAATCTGTCATTTTTTCGCCCAGACCGATGTACTTAACGGGCACTTGCAGCTGATGTGAAATGCCGATAACCACGCCACCCTTGGCTGTGCCATCGAGTTTGGTAATGGCCAGGGCCGTAACTTCGGTGGCTTTGATAAACTGTTTAGCCTGTTCGTAAGCATTTTGTCCGGTACTTCCGTCAAGCACGAGCAACACCTCGTCGGGGGCAGTAGCATCCACCTTTTGCATTACCTTTTTAATTTTGGTCAGCTCATTCATCAAGCCGATTTTATTGTGCAAACGTCCGGCGGTGTCGATAATAACGACATCAGCATCATTGGCTTTTGCCGAGCTGATGGTGTCGTAGGCCACACTGGCAGGGTCGCTACCCATTTGTTGCTTAACAACGGGCACACCAATCCGTTCTCCCCAAATTACAAGTTGTTCAACGGCTGCTGCACGGAACGTATCGGCTGCACCGAGCACCACTTTCAATCCGGCTTGTTTAAACTGGTAGGCCAATTTACCGATGGTTGTGGTTTTACCCACACCATTCACACCTACCACCATAATCACGTAAGGCTTTTTGTTTTGCGGAATGTCGAAACCTTCTACATCGTCATTACCGCTTTTGGTCAGCAATTCAGCAATTTCTTCTTTCAAAAGGGTATGCAATTCGCTGGTGCTGACGTATTTATCGCGTGCCACACGTTCTTCAATGCGACGAATGATATCGACGGTCGTATCAGCGCCCACATCTGAGGTAATGAGAATTTCCTCAAGGCGGTCTAATACTTCATCATCAACTTTCGATTTTCCGGCAATGGCACGTGTGAGTTTGCCAAAAAAACTGGCTTTGGTTTTTTCCAAACCCGCATCCAGCGTTTCCTTCTTTTCTTTTTTTGAAAAAATGCTAAATAAACCCATGTGTTAATGTTATTATGTTTGCTGTTACAGGGCTTTTCATTTCGCATTGTCCGCCCTTCCGTTTATTTTAAAACCCGGCACAGCAAAAAAATATTTATGTTTTTGCAAACTTACAAAAAAACACTGAAATACAAGCTATCAATCAGCTAAATATCTACGTTGCAAACGCCCTTAGACAGTGGTACTACAAAGCTGTTGCAAAGCATTGACAGGCTGCATTTACAAAGCATTCGGAAAATAATGTAAATAAAAAACCTCTCATACCGCATAAGTATGCAGTACAAGAGGCATATTACATTATCGTGTACGACTACGACATCGAAAGATGACCAATAGTCAGACAATTCATCAATGTGTCAGATTAGTTCTTGAAGAAGTCTTTAACAGCTTCGTTGGGCACCATCTGTTCATCGAAAATGTAAGCACCAGTTTTGGGGCTCTTCACCATCTTAATGACCTTGGTGTAAGAACGTCCGTCAGTTTTACCTTCCTGGAGCGTTGCGACTGTTTTCTTTGCCATGGTTTATCTGGTTTATTTAATTTCTTTGTGGATGGTCATACGTTTGAGGATGGGGTTGTATTTCTTCAACTCCAAACGCTCGGGAGTGTTCTTGCGGTTCTTCGTCGTGATGTAACGAGAAGTTCCGGGAAGTCCACTTTCTTTCATTTCAGTGCATTCGAGGATAACCTGAACGCGATTGCCTTTAGCTTTCTTTCCAGCCATTGTATTCTACGTTTTATCCGATTACTTTAATATTTTTCCAATCGCAATATCCTTTGGCTACGGCGCTGTTGAGAGCGGCATCCAAGCCAATTTTGTTGATCAGACGCAAACCTGCAGCGCTGATACGGAGTACGATCCAGCAATCCTGCTCAACATAGTAGAATTTATTAGTAAACAAGTTTACGTCAAACGAACGCTTTGTGCGGCGCTTCGAGTGCGAAACGTTGTTGCCAATCATGGCCTTCTTTCCTGTAATTTGACAAATCTTAGACATTGCTTTTCGCTTTGTTTCTGTTGTATATGAAATGCGTTAGGACATGTACTATTCTCTCGCCATTGGGGTTTCAGAAGTTGTTGTTGCGTAATCTTGGGGTGGTATTCTTATATTAACCCAATGCGGATGACATTCCTTTTACGGGGTACAAAATTACAACATTTTTGTGAACTAACAAAACTTACCTCACTTTTTTTTGCTGATAATCAAAAATAATCAAATACATAATGGCAATTTATAGCTATCGTAAGATTCCCGATAAGCCTCAACCCCACCCTCCGCTGCGCTCACTCCGAGGTAACTGTTAATTGTAGAGCTATGCCATAAGCTAAATTATATCAACAATCCATTCTGTTTTTTGTGCTTACATTCCCTCTTTCTGAACACAATCCGGCTTATCTCCCAATTTTTATCTGCGATTGTCGGATTTAGTTCCGAGCTTGTTGAAATTAGTTCCGTGCTTGTTAAAATTAGTTCCGAGCTTGTTGAATTTTCTTCCGAGCTTGTTTCAACAACCTTGGAACTATTGAAAATCAGCGTTTTCAAAATCGCAACAACAACAGACATTGTTGGGCTTGCTCCGTCAGTTTATGCAAGTAGAAGCAGTACTTACTTTTTTAATAATATTAAGATAGTTGTTAATATCGAATCTCGAAAAACGATGAAACTGCAAACGGAGAGCATACCGAATACATTAAACACACCCAAAGAACAAGAAAAGGCATTACGGTTAGGTTCATGACGAAGAACACAACGCTTTCATGGACTTTAAATTCCAAAATCGTTTTCGCCCAAAAAGAGGTTGACAAGAAACATACAAAAAAACGAGTAGGGGCTAAACAGCAAGCTTAAGCTGTTTAACGCCTACTCGTTTTTATGAGTTTCGAGATAAAAATGAAGTCGTCTGAACTTTTATGAAATTCAAGATTCGCCTTAATTTTTGAGGCGTTTTTGGGCCTTGAAGAAGGAGTGTAGCGAGCTACATGACTGATGAAAGATCAGAAAACGGCCCAAAATAAAGGTGAAGATTGAATTTAGAAGAGATAAATCTCCATATCAATCTTCGTCAGAAAAGTTTAGACGACTTCTATATCGAGTTGAAGGGTCAGGATTTATTCAGCAGCACCTTCTTCTTCGGCCTTGATGAAGTCGAGCAGCATGTGCATGGCTACTGAAGTGGCAGACGAAAGGTTCATGTCGCGACCATTGTCTTCTTCAATCATGCGCGTTACGATATTTCCTTCGTGACCAACGGCAATCCAGATAGTGCCGACGATAACGCCCGATTTACCACCGTCCGGGCCGCCGGGGCCTGCATAACCGCTGATAGCTACGGCGTAATCAGTGCCGAAAAGTTTGTTTGAACCCACTACCATTTGGCGAACTACTTCTTCGCACACGGGAGTTTGTTCTTCAATTACCTGGGCATCTACGCCAAGGATATTGGTTTTTACCTCATCGGCATAGCAAATCAATCCGCCTTTGTAGTAGTTTGAGCTACCGGGAACAGCGGTAATGACGCTGGCGATGCGACCTGCTGTGCAGCTTTCGGCCGTTGAGAGCGTTTTGCACTCGCGCCACAGAATTTCATTGATGTCTTTACTTACAAGTTTCAGGTCTAAATCCATGCTTAATAGGGTATTTACGGGTATATATTATAATGTAGTTCGTGAATAGGCAGGTTTGTCGATCGGACAGAAGTCGGCATCCTGGTATTTGAAGTAACCAGTAATGGCTATCATGGCTGCATTGTCGGTGGTGTACGAGAATTTAGGAATGTAAATGTTCCATCCTTTTCGTTCGGCGCGTTGCTTGAATGCTTCGCGCAGTGCGGTATTGGCCGATACGCCGCCCGAAAGTGCCACATGCTTGATACCGGTTTGCTTCACAGCCAAGTCGAGTTTCTTCATGAGAATGTCGACAATGGTTTTTTCGAGCGAGGCAGCGAGGTCTTCTTTGTGGTGTTCCACAAAGTCGGGGTCAAGTTTCACTTGGTCGCGCAGGAAATAGAGGAAGGAGGTTTTCAGTCCGGAGAAACTATAGTCTAAACCTGCGATGTGGGGTTTACTGAAAGTGTAGGCCTCGGGGTTGCCCTGACGTGCCAGACGGTCGATAATCGGTCCGCCAGGATAGCCAAAGCCCATTACCTTTGAACATTTATCCATGGCTTCACCGGCGGCATCGTCGATGGTTTGTCCCAGAATTTCCAAATCATTGTAGGCATTTACCTTAACAATTTGTGAATTACCACCGCTCACCAACAGACACAGGAAGGGATAGGGAGGCACTTCGTTCTGTTCGTCGGGCGTTTGAATGAAATGGGCCAGAATGTGACCTTGCAGGTGATTGGCCTCGATAAGGGGAATGCCCAGAGCGGTGGCGAGACCTTTGGCAAAGGACACGCCGACGAGCAGTGAGCCCATCAGACCGGGACCAAGGGTTACGGCTACGGCCGAAAGTTCTTCTTTCGTCACTCCGGCCTTTTGCAATGCCACATTCACCACCGGCACAATGTTTTGCTGATGGGCGCGCGATGCCAACTCGGGCACTACCCCACCATACAGTTCGTGAACCGACTGGCTGGCTGTTACGTTGCTAAGCAACAAACCATCGCGCAGAACGGCAGCTGAAGTATCATCGCAACTCGATTCTATTGCAAGAATTGTTGTCATAAATGTTGTTTTCGTGATGCTAAGGGGTCATACTGGAAACGCTATGCATGCCGGCTGGCAGCCCGCGTAATTCGGCTTCAGATGTACCCGTTTTAATGCGTAAGAATTTCAAGACCATTTTCGGTCATCAGGAAGGTGTGTTCCCCACTGTGCCGAGGGCAGTTCATCTTCGGTCACTACGGTCCAGCCGTCTTCTTCGTCGATAAACACGTCGCGGTCGCCCATGTTAATCATGGGTTCGATGGTAAATACCATGCCGGGAACGAGGAGCATGCCGTGATGACGGGTGTTATAATGATTCACTTCGGGTTCTTCGTGAAACTCCAGTCCGACTCCGTGTCCGCAGAGTTCGCGTACGACGGTAAAACCGTTTTTGCGTGCGTGCTTTTCGATGGCCTTGCCGATATCGCCGACAAAACCCCAGGGTTTGGCTGCTTCGGCACCAATTTGCAAACATTCCTTGGTTACGCGCACGAGCTTTTCTTTTTCGGGAGTGGTTTGGCCGATGATAAACATACGCGAGGCATCGCTGTAATAACCGTCGAGAATGGTGCTGACGTCTACATTGATGATGTCGCCTTCCTCCAGTATTTCATATTCTGAAGGAATGCCGTGACACACCACCTCGTTGATGCTGGTACATACGCTCTTGGGAAAGCCTTCGTAGTTGAGCGGTGCGGGAATGGCACCGTGACTCACCGTATAATCATAAACGAGTTTGTCGATGTCGGCCGTGCTCATGCCGGCGTGTATTTCGCGTTCAATCAAATCGAGCACACCGGTGTTCACTTCACCCGAACGACGAATGCCTTCAATTTGTTCGGGGGTTTTTATGAGTTCGCGCGTAGGCACAAGTTCTCCGCGGTTTTGGTAGCTCAATATGCGTTTATCGAAGTCGGTAAGCTCATATCCTTGTGGCAGATGCCAATTTTTCTTTACTCTTTTCAACATAATAGATTTTTACATTACCTGTGGACTGCATATATTACCTTGCCGCATGGTTTGCCAATTCTATGGTTACTCCGAATTGCGGCAGTTGCGGGGCTGGCAATCCATCTTCGCCACTGCAAAGTTAGCGTTTGAGGTGCATAATGCAAAACGATTAGAGAAAGTTTTTCAAAATAGACTGATTGATTCACTTTTTGCAAGCTAACGGACTACACGGAATGAGCTGATAAGTTGTCGCGCCAAATGGAAATCTACTAACTTTGCATGATTGGGATAGGACGGCAGCACGGCAAAAAGTAAACAGCATAACGAAAAAACTCGTTGTACAACTTTAAAGAAGCTATACAACGAGTTTTAAATGAACGGGCAACAACTTGTGTGCACTCAATTCGAAAACATTTTTCATAAAGCGCAATGCCTTAGAAAAAGAACTGTGGACCAGGAGGGGCTCGAACCCTCGTCCAAACAGGGAAACAACATGCTTTCTACACGCTTATCGTTGACTTGATTTTCGTGTTTGGGCAAGACCAACGCCACCAACCCAAACCTTATCCTTTAAAATTTCACCTTGACTGCAAGGCCGGCCAAGGCTATCCCCGATTTATCTGCACCACCTGATCAAGACGCTTCGGAGCAAGAGCTCTTGGGTGATGTCTCGTTCCAGCACCTTGTGCCGGAATTAAGCCTCAATCTACTGTGCTTCGATTAGGCAGCGAGAGCAAACTTGTTTTCGCCAGTTAAATTGCTGAAAGCCGAGATTATAGTGCCCACTTTCAGGCGCACTGCGTGCTTACATACCATTCCGACCCGCTGTCAAATCCAATCTGGCCCGATTGGGAATTTACAACAAATCCCTGGTAGGTTTGTGCAAAATTACATCATTTGCACCGAACCTCCAAATTCTCCGGCCGTTTTTTACATTCTGACAGCGGCCAAGTGGTTATTCACCGGTAGCAAAATCGACACAAGCGCGTTCGCCGATGTGTTGCATCAACGCTACAGCTACGGCTTTGTGGGCGGGATGAACGGCGTAGGCTTTGACGTCGTCGAGGGTGTCGAAGGTTGAATCTAAGCAGATGTCCCACTTTTCGGCGGGATTGACGTTAAAGCCTACCTGCACCTGACGAATGAAAGGAATAACGGCGGGCAATGCCTCAATGCCTTGCTTGAAACTTTGAGCTGCTGCTTCGCGAACGGTGGGTTCTACGTCGTCGCGAAACTTAAACATGACAATGTGCTTAATCATGAGGTGGATGATATTTAAATAATTCTACGTTGACGATTGAGCTTTTGTACGCTACCTATCTATGCCTGAAGGCCTTGGTTTTCTGGATGTACTTTTTCTGAATTTCAGGACTACGAGGGGCATACCGCTTTATTTACGAGTTTTTGCCTTTGGTATGCACGAAATGGGCAATCATGTCGATCACACTTTTGTCCATTTCACCGGGCTGGGCATAATCGTCGGGCGTTGCCATGGCTGGAAGCTCGCGCATCAAATGATCGAGTCCGGTGAGCAAGACCATCTGTACGTGCGGATTATTGCTGACAGCTTGTCGCCAAAGTTCCAGGTCGGCTTCAGTCACTTGATAGTCGTGAGTGCCTTGCAGAAAGAGCATCGGTTTGTTTTTGAGTTTCTTTACTGCTTGCAGGGGGTCGTAGCTCTTTTGCATGGCTTTGTACTCGGGCGGAAAAACGTCGGTCATTTGTTTTACAAAGGAGCGGGCACGAGCTGCTGCCGAATCGGCTGAAAGTCCGGCGTGGATTGAAAGGTATTTTACTTGGTCGTAAAGCATTTCGTCGAACGGACGAGCGGCAGCTGCCATTCCTATCAAACCGGCAATTTTGAGTTCGGAACGCAGGGCGATACGAGGCATGAGGGTTCCACCCATGCTGTGACCTAACACATAAATTCGGTCGGTATCAATCTGAGGCAAACGGGCGGCCTGACGCAGTGCCTGAAGGGCATCGTCGACGGTTTCGGTGTCGTAGTTGAGTATGCCTTTACTCACTTCGGCCGTGCGCTGACCGTACACTTTGGTGCGCTTGTCATAACGTACGGTGGCTATGCCGCGTTGGGCAAGGGCGATGGCTAAATCGCGAAAGGGCTTGTTGGGTCCGAGAGTTTCGTCCATGTCCTGCGGACCGCTGCCATGTACGAGAATGACCACGGGCCATTGGGTTTGGGCTTGGGTTTTGCAGGGCATCATGAGTTTACCGGGCAAGCTCACGCCATTATGCTTTATGGTAAAGTCCTGTTCTTTGACATCGTCTGGAAGTGGTTTCACGGGCACTTCGGGCTGCATGTTGGGGGAGGCAGTCAGGGGGGCGGGAGTGAAACTTATGCCCGAAAGTTGACCTTGGGCATTGAACACAGCGCGATAATCGACACGCGCCTTTTCAAATTCAAGCAGACAGGTGGCTAATTCTAATCCGTCCTTGTGTTCGCGTTTCCATTCGTGCTGATTTTTTAATGCACCGGTTTGCGCGGTGAGTTGTCCCCATATTGTGCGAATGGATGAAGCTGGCAGTACGGCGCGTAATTGAGCATCGGCATGGGCCAGGAGGCTGTCGGCTTGTCCGGCTTTTACCCATTCCAAATGTTTGGCGGCCATGTCGGTGTATCGGTCGGCTTGCAGGGCAAAGGGGAACACGAAGAGAAAAAACAAGATAAACTGGCGTTTCATGGTTCTTTATGATTAACAATACTTCGGTAAATTTTTACCGAAAAAATTAAAAGTTAAACCATAGAACCGGCAAAAAAGTCGGTTCGAAAACACTAAAGAGGTCATTGAAATGTTGTCAAAACGAATGGTTAAGCATGAAGAAATGTGCTGAAAAAATGTGCTAATCTGCTGATAACAAAGATAAAAAGCATTGCATAATTCGTTGGTTTTTAGTAAATTAGAAGTCTCTGAACTCTTCTGATTATGACTAAAGAAACACTCCTTATGCAATACCAATCAACCGAGTGCCTGTCGGCTCTCAAATCAGTTGCTAATATACACAAACCTTTTGAAAAAGCGTTCATGGACACCATGAAATTATTCATGGCCATCCCAGATCGTATAAACTTCCTTCAATTGGGCAGATATGGCTGTTTCTCAGAACAGACTTATCGTAACTTTTTGAGCATGAAACTTTCGATTGGTTTGCGTTCAACGGCTCTATCATCAGCAAGTATCTCACAGGCAAAAGAAAAGCCATCGCCATCGATCCTTCCTATATCCCCAAATCGGGCAAGAAGACACCTTGGATAGGCTACTTCTGGTCTGGTTGTGCAGGAGAGTACAAGCGTGGATTGGAAATCATGGGCATCAGTGTCATTGACATCGACAACCATGAATGCATGACTTTAGGTTCCATTCAGACGCCGGATTGTAAGACCTTGGATAATATGGACAAGAACCTCGTTGACTGGTACAGCAGTTATCTTATCAGTAGAAAAGACAAGATACAGAGCATATCCAGAACGGTGGTTGCAGACGCATTCTTTTTCCAAGGAAACTTTCATAACGCCTATGTGTGAGAACGATTTCCATGTCATCAGCCGCTTTCGGAATGACGTAATCCTGTACTATCCGACATTGGAACAGAAAACAGGAAAAACGTGGCCATCCCAAGTGGTTTGACGGTAGGATTGACTTTGCCAATCTGGATCTGACCCGGTGCAAGGAATACAAGGTGAACAAGGGAAAGCTATACGGATTGAGGGTATATGCAAAAGCTCTCAAAAGGTATGTTTCCTTGGCCATCTGGTATCCGATGGACGGGAGGACTGACAAGTGGCAGCTTTATTTCTCTACAGACGATTCCATGGATGGACGCGAGGTGCTGGATTATTACAGAACCAGGTTTCAGCTGGAGTTTTGCTTTAGAGATGGAAAGCAGCATGCAGGAATCACCAATTGTCAGTCAACCGACTTCAGAAAATTGGATTTTCACTTCAATGCATCGCTTGCTGCTGTCAACTTGGCCAAGGCGGCATGTAAGATTAACGAACTATTGGATTAAATAAAATAACTGATATTATTCATTCATGGCTCCACAATGCGGACAACGGCCCTTTCGGGGAATGGACCGACGGCATACACCGCAAAGTAAATGCGAGGGTTGGTGCAGCCAATACTGGCGTATGGCAAAATACCAATAGGCAAGTAGCAAGGGATAACCTATATATAAAGGTGTGGTGAGCGTAAATACCAGATAAAGCACTACGCATACGCCACCGAGCGAGGCTAAATAGGCCAGATTGTCGCCTAAATCGGGCTGACGGCGAATTTCATCGACCACGGCTACGGCTACAATGAGTATGCACCAGACTGAGGCCAGAAACAACGACATGATGAGGGGCAGGTTGGTATTGAGCGGATTGAGCGTAGGATAATAATAATACTCAACCCAGGTACTGGGCACAAAGCACTGAATACTGCCGTAAAGGGCGGCGGATGCACTGACCGTGAGGCAGAGCAAAGTGGGATAAAAACTGGGTATGTCGCGAAAGTGGACCATGCGGTAATGCTTGTGGCGAAAGGCTTGAATAAGGCCAAACAGCACTGCCAAACCTAAGAACAGCAGCACAAAACCGGTGGTGCGTCCGGAAAAATGATAAATGAACTTGGATATGGGGTCGTTGGGCACAACTTTGGCTAATAGGACTGATTCGCGAACCCAACCTTGGGTCAGTTGGTCGCGGGCTACTTTGACCCAAACGGAATCGACGGTATCGGCCGGGACATACTGTATGCGGGCCACTACCAAATCGTCGTGTTTGCGCACTTGGGGCATTCGCTGCGGGGAGATGGCATAGTCGGCCACGCCGATTTGGGGTGGCAGGGGACTAAGCTGCAAACTGTCGGTGGTTTGAAAGTTATAGCCTATCCAATAATGGTGACTGATGTAGAAGCTTACCGAATCGACTGCTCCTTCGCTGGCTTCGGCCCAATGGTCGGTTTGATTGGGGTGGGAATAGTAACACGAGGTGAGCAGCAATGCCGACATACACACAAGCATGCACCGAACTAAAAGACGAAATGGATGATACATAGGCTGAATGGGGGATTTTACGCGTAGCACTTGGGTTGGGGCGTCGAAATGAGGTGGAATTCTGCATTCTTGGGAATTAAGCAAATGCCCTTACACTATCTATAGAAAACTGACAAAGTATTCATACTTAACTTCAGAATTTACAGGACTACCTTATATCCCGATTTCACTTTATTACATCTGTGCAAAATGCACCGAAATGCCTATAAACAAAGGGCTGAGGGCACATCGACGGATACTGAAAACATTAGAGGTGCGATATCAGGTGCCAAAAAAATTTGGTTTTTTGAGGTGTTTGTGTTGTAACTTTGCAACGGCTAAATAGATGTTGAACCTTGGTTTAACTTCTGCTGATAGCCTCAACGGATGAAAAAACAAATATTCCTTATTTATTCAGCGTTCTTTGACATTTTGCTACCAAAGAAAGTAAGGCAGGTAGGCCTGTCTGAAACACCTTTGCGCAGACGCAGCTGCCCTCACGCTTTGTGCAACCGGGCTATGCTTACTCTGTGAGAACCTGCATTTCACAGCGGGCACAGTCGAAACGTAAGGGAAACTTACGACCATCGGGCAGACGCAGATATAAGGGGTCGGGCACTGAACGATCGTTTTTTTTGCAAATGTTCAGTGCGTGACGTATGCAATGCTTACAGGTCATGATGACATTGCGATCCTTGGGCTGATTCAGTTCGAAGGCTTGCTCGATTGCACGTACGCCGTGATTGCTATAGAAGGCCTCGGCCAGGCGGTTTGATACGTTGGCGGTGAAGTCGAGCGAAGGGGGTAAAAGTTTACGGAGTTTTTCGTCGTCGGGGCGCACGGCACGGTCGGGCTGATAGCTTAGCGCGATGAGTGCGCAACAGCGCATCGACGGTTTCGCGACGCCAACCGGCTAATACTGAGGCGGGCACAAAGCGATCGCCCACTGTCTGCACCTCGACTTGACGCGCCACGAAGCAGGTGTCGCCTAACTTTGAAAGCTGACGGATGACGGCTTCGCGCTGCGAGGTTTGGGCTACAGTGTGCTCGTATTCGAAAAAGAGCGATACGTGGCAACCTGTTTCGTCGGCCATATCGAGGGGGCATAACCCGAGGGGTACTTCGCGAAAGGCTATGTCTAAGGCTAATGTGCGTTTGGCGGTGGGTTTGGCAAGTGTTTTATCGAAGGCAAAGTCCAAACTGCGATGCAAAGTCACGCCTAAAGGTAGACGAGGCATGCGGTTCGGGAATATTTCATGGCCTTCGGCTTTGTTGACTCTAAAAACCTTGCAATTTGCCGTCTGCTCCCACGAAGCATAGTCCATCGCCGCCGACAATCGGGGCTGACAGATGGTCGGAGGGAATGAGCGTGAAACTTTGGCGACGTACGCGCTGCACCTGACCTACCACCGGGCCTACGGCCTTGGGGGTGGCAAAGGAATGTACAGGGGCTGCTGTGCGACCATGCAAAAAGTAGTTGGTGAATCCGCGGTTGAAACTGCGCGTGGCATCGGGGGTGAAAGTGAGTTGCGAGGTGCCGAACGAGGCACGGCGATAGGTTTCGGGACGACGACGGATTATTTTGTCGATTTCCTGACGATACCAGGCGGTTACGTTTTTTACATACGACACGTCCTTTAAACGGCCTTCAATCTTGAACGAGCGCACGCCGGCATCCATCATTTCTTCGAGCGAGGAGGTGCGGTTCATGTCGCGAAGGGAGAGCAAATGGCGGTCGGCCACAATGATGCGACCGTCGGCATCGACCAAATCGAAAGCCAGGCGGCAGAATTGGGCGCAACAGCCTCGATTGGCGGAACGGCCGAAACAATATTGCGAAGCATAGCAACGACCGCTGTAACTCACGCAAAGGGCACCATGCACAAAGGCTTCAAGGGGTACTTTCACGGCCTGAGCAATGCGGCGAGTATCGTCGAGGGTAGTTTCGCGGGCCAAGACAATCTGACGAAATCCAGCAGCTTCGAGCCATTGTGCTTTTTCGACAGTACAGTTATCCATCTGTGTCGAAGCGTGCAGGGCGATGGGGGGTAGCTTCATTTGCAGCAAACTCAAGTCTTGCACAATCAATGCATCTACTCCGGCACGGTACAAATCCCAAACCATTCGTTCTGCTGTGGCCAGTTCGTCGTTCCACAAAATGGTGTTGAATGTCACATAAATGCGTGCACCGAAGGTATGGGCAAAGTCGCACAGACGGGCAATGTCTTCGATTGAATTGCCGGCTGCTGCGCGGGCTCCGAAACCGGGTCCGCCGATATACACGGCATCAGCTCCGTGACGGATGGCCTCGATACCGCATTCTGCATTTTTGGCCGGGGCCAGCAGTTCTATGGGTTGGGGGGTGGATGTACTCTTCATAAAAAGGATGTTGGATTTCGTTGATTGCGTGCGTCAGTTTGTTTCGACAGCCAACTGTCGGGCTGCGGCACGGGCCGGTTTTCCGGTTTCGGTAAGCGGCAATGCGTCTACGCGCAAATAGCGGCGGGGCACTTCGTAAGCATCGAGCTGCGAACGGCAATAGGCTTCGAGTTCCTCGGAACGGTCGGTTGATGCAACATAAAGTAGGGTTACGGTTTCGCCCAATCGTTCGTCGGGCGAGGCTGTGATTTGATATGGTACTCCGATTCCTGCCAGTTGGGCTTCGATTTGTTCGATACGGAGCTTGATGCCGCCTGAACAGATGACATTGTCGCGACGTCCCAAGAGTTTAAAACTGCCATCGGGCTGTATTTCGGCCAAATCGTTGGTTTCTAATCTTTCGTCGCAGACTTCGGGCGCATCAATGACCAATGTACCTTCTGCTGAAAGCGAAACGGTGACTCCCGGCAGCGGATGATAGGCATCTTGCGGCTCAGCACCATTCACACGGCGAAGGGCTATGTGCGAAAGGGTTTCGGTCATGGCATAAGTGCTCCACACTTCACCGGGGAAAGTGCGCAACCGGGCTTCGAGTTCAGGATTCAAGGCTCCACCGCCAATAATGAGGCAAAAGGGTGCGGCGCAGCAACGAACAATCGTGAGGATGCTGCAAACTTTCATACACCTGCATGGGGGTGAGAGCGGCAAAGTCGGGGGGCTTCGTGCAAACGGCGATAGGGACGCGAGGTGGGGGGAACAGCTATGATTTGCAACTGGGCGGCAAAGGCGCGCACCAGCATCATCTGCGCTGCAATGAATCGGAGGGGCATACATAGCAAGGCGGTATTGCCGTTTTGCAGTCCTAAAGCCTGAATCGTGGCACAGGCACTGTTCCACATTTTCACCTTTTCGGCGTACATGAGTTTGGGCTCGCCCGTACTGCCCGAAGTGTGTACGGGCATCGTGGGTTCATCGTTGAGCCATCGCTGGGTAAAATCGGCAATTTCGTTTTTTAAACGCTCTGTCTTTTGCATCGCCGTACCACAGCGTCTCGCCTTCGATTTCCAATGGGGTTGGGTAATTTTCCACAAAAAGTTGACCGGTTCCCAAACCTTGCGGCATCGTGGCTGTGGGGTCAATAGCTGCGCACCATTGGGCAATGGCATTCAGACCAACGTTGCTTTCAAGAGCTGACGTGACCCAATAACCAATGCCGCGTTCGCGCGCCAGATTCATCCATTCGGCGGCACCGGTAAATGCACCGTGAAGACTCGGCTTGAGAATGATGTATGTGGGGCTGAATGGTATCGAGCAATTTGGCCTTTTCGTCGGCATCGTTCACACCAATGAGTTCTTCGTCGAGTGCAATGGGGAGTGGCGTTTGGCGACACAGGCGAGCCATTTCTTCCCATTGTCCCTGACGAATGGGCTGTTCGATACTGTGAATATCATAGCACGCCAGTCGCTCTAATTTTCCGAGTGCCTCAGCAGGCGTAAAGGCGCCGTTGGCATCGACGCGCAGTTCAACGCTTTCGGCACTGAACCGCCGTCGCAGCGATTGAATCAGTTGCATTTCGCTTTCAAAATCCAACGCTCCGATTTTCAGCTTCACACAGCGAAAACCTTTTTCAAGTTTTTCTTCCATGCGGCTGCACATTTCGTCGAAATTGCCCATCCACACCAATCCGTTGATGGTTATTCCGCGTTCACCGCGTGTAAAAGCTGAAGGATAGAGGCGCAGATAATCGCCCTGCAACGAACCTGCAGCCGAACGGAAAGCCGTTTGAAGTCCGAACAGCACGGAGGGATAAGAACGCCATTTTTCGCTATCGAGCTCTTGCTTTTCCTGCACTTCTGCGCAGATTTGCAGCAAGCGCTGTTCGTATTGGCTGTCGTAATCGCAACTTAAATCGTGCAGCGGAGCGCATTCACCCAAACCGGTAAAGCGCACCTCTGAGGGTCGGCTGAGGTAATAACTATATACCACACCTTTCGTTCGCGATATACTCCTCGCGATGTGCCTGCGGGCTGCTTGAATTGCAAGGTTCGCGGAACTACCCGCAAAAGAAAAGGTAGAAATTTCATAAATCGTTAGGCAATTATGTATTAGGACATGCAACTTTGTAATACAACTTGCAGTGTTGCATCAAGCTATGCAGATTTGCATCAAGCTATACAGAATTGCATCAAGCTATGCGGTGTTGCATCAGGGCTTGCAATGCTGTATCAGGGCATGCGGTGTTGTATCTGAACAAATTGGGGAATTAAGGCAGTTTGGGGAATTTTGAAAAATCGGGTTTACGTTTTTCCAAAAAGGCCTGTCCGCCTTCGTGTGCTTCGTCAAGCATGTAGTAAAGCATGGTGGCGTCGCCGGCCAATTCCTGAATACCAGCCTGTCCGTCGAGTTCGGCATTAAGTCCGGCCTTGATCATACGCAGGGCAAGGGGTGAGCGTTCCATCATGGTTTCGGCCCACTCTACCACTTCGTCTTCCAGTTTGTCGAAGGGAACCACCTTGTTGACCATACCCATACGTTCTGCTTCAGCTGCCGAATATTGGCGGCAGAGGAACCATATTTCGCGCGCTTTTTTCTGTCCTACGATACGTGCAAGATACGATGCACCGAATCCGGCATCAAACGAACCTACCTTCGGACCGGTCTGACCGAAAATGGCATTTTCCGAAGCAATGGTAAGGTCGCACATCAAGTGAAGCACATGACCGCCGCCAATGGCAAAACCATTAACCATGGCAATAACGGGTTTCGGGAGTGAACGAATTTGCTTTTGTACATCAAGCACGTTCAAGCGAGGCACACCGTCGCCACCAACATAACCTCCTCTACCCTTTACGTGCATATCGCCACCTGCGCAAAAGGCTTTGTCGCCGGCACCGGTCAGCACTACCACGCTGATGTGCTGTGCTTCGCGGCAGTAGCGGAAAGCATCGCTCATTTCAGCTACGGTAAGGGGAGTGAAGGCGTTGCGATAACGCGGACGGTTTATGGTGATACGGGCGATGCCGTTGTATTCGTCGAAGAGTATTTCCTCGTAGGTTTTAATGGTTGTCCAGTTTCTCATTATATAATAGGTATAATAATTCTGTTGAATTTGATATATTTAAAATGCCTGAAGTAGGTATTGAAGCTTAATCTGCTAAAAACACTTCTATCAGTTGGGCTGTTTCTGCGTCTTCGTTCCACCAGCCTTGCAGCGCGTCGTTTAATTCTGACGAGGTATGCGCAGCTTGGTAGTCGATGCCGAATGTCTGTGCCACACCCTTGGCTGAATATACCCTACCTCCGGCAGCAATGTAAGCATCGCGGGCGGGCGAGTCGGCCAATCCAGGCAAATGGTCGAAAATAGCACCATGTCCGTTGTTCAGCAACAAAATGCGCAAGCCGGCGGGGAGTTCGACGTTCCAAAGGGCATTGGCATCGTAAAAGAAACTCAAATCGCCGATGACCACAATGTGCAGTCCCCACATACCGAGGGCATAGCCCACGGCTGCCGACAGCGAACCTTCAATGCCGTTGACACCGCGATTACAAAACACCGGCACATTGCCACTAAGCATCACTTGTTGTGCTGCACGCACAGCACTGCTGTTACCGAGGTGAAGGGTGTAATTCTGTGGGCGTGTGCGCAGTGCCTCGGCCAAATGGGCCACTGCGCCTTGCAATGTCAGCACAGGTTCGTTCAGACATTGGCCCAATAATTTTTGGCGCATGGCTGCTGCTTCGGCATCAAGTGCTTCGGCAGCGTTGCGCACAGCGATATGCTGTTTGGGCAATTCGTCGGCCAACTGCGCCAACACTTGCTTAGCCGGTGCTTCGATTTGGCAGGTAAGGTGGCAGAAAGTATCGGGCAGACTTTCGTAGCCCACGCGTATGACCTGGCAGTCAGTTTGGCGCAACCACTGCTTGAACCGTTTGTGTATGAAATGGCCGCCAATTTGCAATACAATATCGGGCGCAAAGCGTGGGTCACACAGGGTGTCGAAGGCATTCATGCGTTCGCTTCCGCCAACATCCGAAAGCAATTCGGGCAGCACCAGCAACTGGTTGTTGCGGTTCAGTGCATCGACCTCGGTTCGCAAGTCACCGGCTTCATACTGTCCGATAATCAATGCCGGCAGTTTGGCTTTTGCCAATGTATTGACGAGTTCGGGAGGCAAGGGGCGTGTGGCTTGCGGACGAAGTTTTGTTATTTTGCGTTCTGAGGTAATTCCGGTGTGGTAAAGCGAAACATCGGTTCGGCTATGGGCACATTGATGTGTGCTGGACCTCCGCCGCCATCGGCCACAGAAAGCAGTGCGGCGTTGATTTCGCGGTTATTGAACCATCGGTCTTCGTCGGTATGGGGTATCACCAGATTGTGCGTGCTGCAATAGGGCTGTAAAGCCCCGTTTTGCGGCAAGGTTTGTCCGTCGAGTTGTTCAATCCAGGGTGCAGGTCGGTCGGCCGAGATAACCAGCAGGGGCAAATGGCGATAAAAGGCTTCGGCCACTGCGGGTATGCAGCCCAACAGGGCCGACCCTGAGGTGACGCAAACGGCTACGGTTTGTTCCGCGGCGAGCGTCAGTCCCAAAGCTACAAAGGCGGCACTGCGTTCATCCGTCACGGGATGCAACGTAAAACGCTCGCCTGCTTCGTGCAGATTATGTACGATAGTGGCATTGCGCGAACCCGGACACACCACCACGTGATGAATGCCATGGGCTATGAGCAATGCGGTGAGTTGATTAACTTGAGGAGTATGGCAGTACAAGATGCTATGATTAAATGATTGAGGTTAGTGTTCGGCTGTGCACACCTGCCTGTCAAAACAGTTTGAGCATGGTTTGCAGTTTTCGCTGCGTTTCTTCCCACTCATCGTTTTCGTTGCTTCCCGGCATAATACCTCCTCCGGCATAAAGGGTGGCCGTTTGGGTGGTAAATTGCATGCAGCGCAACGAAACGTAAAGGTGGGTTTCGCCTTCGAGCAGCAGTGGTCCGCTAAACCCGGCATAATAATGGCGCGGCGAAGTTTCGTCAGCTAAAATGGCTTGGAAAGCTTCGGGACGGGGCAGTCCGCACACGGCCGGTGTGGGATGCAGTTTGGCCAAAAGTTGGGTCACTTGGCCGGGCTGTTCAAGGGTAAAACTGAAATCGGTGCAAAGGTGCTGTATGTTTCCGGTGTGCAGCGAATAAGTGTCGGACTTGCGCACATCGACGGCTGTTTCCCGCAAATGGCGTTCGACGAAGCGGCTCACAATGGCCTGTTCTTCTAGGTTTTTTTCGTTCCATTGTGGTTTTTCGCCTTCAACCCAGGGCAAGGTTCCGGCCAGTGCCACCGTTCCCCAGTCGTGCTGCCGGCGTTCGAGCAAAGGTTCGGGGGTTGCCACCAGCCAGGCGCCACTTTCCTTGGTCCACCAAAAAGCCACGAAACTATTAGGGCGGTAATGACAGGCTTTTTGAAAATAGCCACATGCGGCCTCCATCAGCCGCATGAAATTTTTCGTCACCGCTCACTTCGGTAGTTTCGTGTATGGGCAGTTGCAGGTTAAGTCTGCGCGAAAGTACCATTTTCTGCAGCTCGCCGTTCATGAGCCGGCGATGTGCCTGTTCAAAGCTGTGTGCATAATTTGCGCGCTGCGTTTCGGTATCGTCGGTATAGGGCTGCGCGGCGCAGTGTTGTGGCCATTCCAGCAGACACGTTGTCTGGAAATCGGGTTCGACAAACTGGATTGGACAGGTTGGCGAAGGCTGAAACGGAGCTATCACATAGCCTCCCGTCAGCGGTATTTCGTCGATTTGCTGCAACACCCGTGGCTGTGATTCTTGCAGCAGAAGGGCAAAGCGGTTGCTATGGGGCTTGCGATACATCACCACAGCGCCCCAAGTGTTTTGCTTCTGCAGCAAATGCCAAATGGCGTGATTTATATTGTGATGACAGCCATTGCTATCTGCCGTAATGGGTTGCATTCCTTTGTTTTTATTTATATTATGGAAGGTTAGGGCAAATCCGGTTCAATTATTTCGTCATCAAACTGAACCATGCGCTCACCTTTTATGTTGTTCAACGCCCATATTCTTTTTCTGAAAATGAAAAAGGAAAATGGGTTTTCCAAAATTCTTTTTTAGTAGATTTTCCCAAATAAATTCAGGGCATCTGCTCCACTTCTTAATGTGTTTGTTTCCGGCGATGGGGCTTCGGAGCAATCACTATGTAAAGCCCCGTCAAAATGGCTATGCCACCTACCATCATCGAAACCGTAAGCCTTTCGTCGAGCACCAGATACGAGGCTATACACGTTACCAGCGGATTCAGATATATGTAATTGGCCGTAACCAGGGCACCAATACGCTCGGTCACTTTGTTCCACACGGCATAACAGAGCAGCGAGGCTATCAGTCCCAGAAACAGCAGATTCCCCCAAACCACAGGGGTCGACAGCATTTGCCAGGGGATGGGGTCTTCAAACCATACCACGGGGGCAATGCTCAATATGCCGTAGCCAAATACCTTACGGGTCAGCGTCAGAGTGCCATACTTGCTGCCTAAAGGTTTGATAATCAACTGATAAAGCGACCACGAAATAGCAGCCATCAGCGCCAACACATTGCCCAGCAGCGGTGCTGAAGCCGTGCCATGCCCCATGCTGCCGTAGGCCACGAAGGCCACTCCGACAAAGGCAATGACCGAACCAATCCAGAGTTTGGCACCGGCTTGCTTTTCTAAATGAAACAAACGGGCAAACAGGGCGGTGATGAGTGGAGCAAGGCAAACGATAAGCGACACGTTGCCTGCCATGGCTTTTTGCAATGCGGTGTTTTCGGTCAAGAAATACACAGAACCGCCAGCCAAGCCTGCCACCACCATTTTCAGTTCATCCTGCCAACTGCGACAAAACCACCGGCTACCGTTTGCGGAACCGTGGGTTGTCAAATGGTGTGTCCGTCTATTCTGTATACATTGTGCTGCGGCCATGCCTATGTATGCCATGGCAAAGCGCATAAAGAAGATGGCAGCCGGGGTTAATCCGTAGGTCAGCAGCATTTTGGTCGACACAAAGGTAGTGCCCCAAATGCTGATGGTGATAAAGGCCAAAAGGTGATAAATCATGCGATCGAGGATGGCGGGTTACAATTTTTTGGCTTCGTTCCAGATGGCATCCATTTCGGCCAGGCTCATGTCTGTAAGTTGGCGTCCCTGCTTCAGGGTGTGCTCTTCAAGGTAGTTGAAACGCTTGATAAACTTTTGATTCGTACGCTCCAACGCATTGTCGGGATTGATTTTATACAAGCGTGCGGCATTGATCAAGCTGAACATCACATCGCCGAACTCGGCCTCAGCCTTTTCTTTGTCCATATTGTCAACTTCGGCTTCGAATTCGCCAATTTCTTCTTTTACTTTTTTCCCACACCTGTGAGCGTTCTTCCCAGTCAAAGCCCACATTGCGTGCCTTGTCCGAATGCGATAGGCCTTGATGAGCGAGGGCAAAGCGGCGGGCACGCCTGAGAGCACGCTTTTGTTGCCATCTTTTTCCTTTTGTTTCAGCAGTTCCCACTGTTCGATTACTTGTTGTGCAGTTTCGGCCTTCGATTGTTCTTCGCCTTGGGGCGGAAACACGTGGGGATGGCGGAATATGAGTTTATCGCATAATTGATTGCACACATCGGCCATATCGAACTGTTCTTTTTCTGAGCCGATTTTGGCATAAAAACACACATGCAGCAACACATCGCCCAATTCTTTACAAATGTTTTTGTCATCGTTGCGCATCAGTGCTTCGCAAAGTTCATAGGTTTCTTCGATGGTATTGGGGCGTAAACTTTCGTTGGTTTGTTTACGGTCCCACGGACATTTTTCGCGCAACTCGTCTAATACGTCGAGCAAACGTCCAAAAGCTTTCAGTTGTTCTTCGCGACTATTCATGAAAAAGATAAATACTTTAAATATTTGGCAGACAAATGCTTTGGGAAATGCAGCCAAACTGCTACAAATTCATCCCAAACGCCTTTGCCTTCACAGTAAAACTTCATACCGGCTGAATATGTCACAACGTAAATGCTGTTTTCCGATAATCAAACGGTGATGAAGTCAAAGAAGTTGTTTAAATTTTATTCCTGCTTTTGCAGAGCGTTATTTTAGCAGATTTTTCGGTGATGTTTTGAGGAGCACAGCGGGCTATGTACCGAAAGACATCGCAGAAAAAGACCGAAAACAAACGCTGAAAAAGCTGAAAAAAATACTTTCTGAATAAATTTCAAACAGCTTCTAAATTCATTCATGCAAATTTACGCTTTTATTATTGAATTGACTACCTTTGCGGTATGGAAAAGTTTGAGGTTCACATATTAGGTTGTGGCAGCGCCCTGCCCACATTGCGCCATTGGCCATCGTCGCAAATTATCAATCTGCGCGAAAAGCTGTTTATGATTGATTGCGGCGAGGGCACTCAGGTGCAATTTCGCCGTTCGCGCCAAAAGTTTTCGCGTTTATCGCACATTTTCATCTCGCATCTACACGGCGACCACATTTTCGGATTGATTGGTCTGCTCTCCACCTTGGCGCTTTCGGGTCGCACCGCACCCATGCACATCTATGCAGCTGCCGAGTTAGAGGGGTTGTTACGTCCGCAGCTCGACTTTTTCTGTAAGGGCATTACCTTCGACGTTGAATTTCACCCCCTACCCCGCCGAGCCGACGAGCCTCAGCTCATCTACGACGACCGTTCCGTTTCGGTCTATGCCCTATCGTTGCGCCACCGCGTACCGACGTGCGGCTTCATTTTCCGCGAAAAGGCCTTGCTGCCTCACATTCGCCGCGACATGATTGACTTTCTGAAAATTCCCTTCTATGCCATCAACAGCATCAAGCAGGGCGAAGGTTGGACTACTCCCGACGGCGATTTTTATCCACACGAACGCTTGGTATTTCCGGCCGAACCGGCCCGCACCTACGCCTACTTTTCCGACACTTCGTTCATGCCTCAATACGCTCCCTTCATTCAGGGCATCGACCTGCTCTATCACGAAGCTACCTTTGGCCGCGAATTTATGGCGCGTGCCCGCGAAACCCAGCACTCTACAGCGGCCGAAGCGGCCGAAATGGCTCGTCTTGCTCAAGTAAAGCAACTGGTTTCATTAAGCCTTCATTGTTCAGAACTTTGCAGTTCAAAACAACAAAGAGTTCGAAGAATGTTTAGCTTGAATGAAACCAACCGATTTTATGTCTATACTCACGGCATTGACATGCGCAAAGGGGTAGAGTCGCTTTGCGGCATAGTGAGAAATAACTGTATGAATCCTCTATCCGGGAGTGTCTTCCTCTTTGCTAATAAATCCCGAAGCTTGCTCAAACTCCTGCACTGGGAACGGGGCGGTTTCGTGATTTATTACAAAAGACTGGAAAGTGGACGTGTTGCGCCCAATTTATTCAGAGGGTGTAACCTGTCATTCAAAGAAATGCGCTGGGACGAAATTGTCATGCTGATGGAAGGAATAAACCTTTCGTCCAAACGCCGTAAAAGGTATAATTTGTAAGAAGAAAATTTGTTGTTTTCAGAATAAATTCGTATCTTTATATCTGAAAATCAACAACGAATGATAAAAACATCCTTTATCCTAAACCAATTTTACGAGGTCCTTCAACAGCGTATCGAAGCCCTCAAGGAGATAGACCGGCTCAAAGAAGAGTTGGCCCGTAAGGATATAATCATAAAACGGCTGCAGACACAGGCATACGGCAGCAAGTCCGAGCGTCGTAAAAATATCACGGAAGGGGATTGGAATCTCTTGGGTCTTCCTTTTGAACCGGAGGATGCCGACGAACTTGTCCAACTGCCCCAAGAGTCAGTAGTGCCTCCTTCTGAAATCGTACACGCTTTGGAGGAAGAGGCAAAAGAGCGCCGAAAAGCAGCCAAAGAGAAAACTAAAAAGGAACCGAAAGAAAGAGGATGGGCCAAAGTGCCCAAAAATCTGGAACATCGCCGCAAGGAAGTTTATCCCGAAGGGTACAATCTGAAACGATGACCATTATAGGTTCGGATACCGTTCGGATACTGCAAAGAGAGCCTGCTACTTTCTATGTGCAGGAAATCATCTACCACAAGTGCCTGCTCCGGGAAACCGTTAGCAGCACGCATCAGACAATCCTTCAGCATCCGGCACTTCCACGCCTCATTCCTTCAAGTTTTGTAGGTGACAGTGTCATTCTGGAAATGCTTGTCAGCAAGTATACCCACCATATCCCCAAGTACCGGCAAGCAAAGATGTACAAAGAGTTGGGAATAGACTTCGCCACCTCGTCCATCAACCGCTGGATGCACGATACCATAGAGCAGTTTTACCCGCTGTACTTCTGCCAAATGAACAAGGTGATGGAATCATCCGTATTGCACATTGATGAAACAACCATCCCCATCAACGACAAGCCGGGCAAAACGCGCAAGGGATATATCTGGAGTGTGGTTGACGGCAGCCGAAACAACCACGGGCTCTTCTTTTACTACCGCGGAGGATCTCGTTCGCAAAAGATTGTCGATTTACTCCTGCACGGATATAAGGGAGCTGTACTGACGGACGATTGCAAAAGCTACCATCAGCTAAAGTATTTTCCCCATGTAGCGCATCTTGCCTGTTGGGCACATGCACGAAGGAAGTTCTATGAAATAAAAGACAACTTCAAGGAAGAATGCGCATACATCCTGCGGCTCATCGGTGCACTTTATCTGGTTGAGGAAGGACTCAAAGCGCGTGAAGCATCCGCTGATGAGGTCCTGGCCGAACGTAAGTCACGTTCTGTCCCTCTGCTGGCCGAACTTCGTACATACTTACTCACAAAGCAAAAACATTGTACCCCCAAAAGTGGTTTGGGGGCTGCCATCTCGTACACTTTAAATCTATGGGAAAACCTGACCCGCTACACAACAGACGGAACTTACCCCATAGACAACAATCCCGTAGAGAGAAGCGTACGTTCTGTAGCTCTCGGACGCAAGAACTGGCTATTTATAAACAGCGATACATCCGGCGAGGATAATGCTGTCATCATGACACTACTTCGCACTTGCGAACTACTGGGTATACCACCACTCAAGTGGCTCAAGGAAATCGTACCGCACCTCCTAACCTGTCAGAGCGAAGCGGACTGCGAGAAGTTGCTTCCCTACAATTACAAAAACTTTTTCTCTGAGTAATAAGCAAAGGCTTTAGCTGATAAACAAAATCAGCTAAAGCCTTTTTGATATAAAAGAATGGGGTAGATGGGATGGATAAAGCTGCTTCTGGGCTTCGCCTTTTTCAAAGCGTTCCTGATAGCCTTCGGCATAGAAATAGCGCGATGAGTCGGGAGTGTGGATTTCGTCCATCAAGTAGATTTCGCCGTTGTGCTTACCAAACTCGTACTTCGTGTCAACCAAAATCAAGCCGCGCTTGGCAGCAATTTCGGTGCCGCGTTCGAAGAGGGCGAGGGTGTACTTTTCGAGCAAGGCATACTCTTCGGGAGTGGCAAGGCCTTTAGCCAGGATTTCTTCCTTCGAAATGTCTTCGTCGTGTTCGCCATACTCAGCCTTGGTGGTGGGGGTGATAATGGGCGTGGGGAACTTTTGATTTTCCTTCATACCCTCGGGCAACTTCACACCACAAATTTCGCGCACACCGCTCTTGTAAGCACGCCATGCGCTGCCACACAAGTAGCCACGTACAATCATTTCAACGGCAAAGCCCTCGCACATCAAGCCTACAGTGACCATGGGGTCGGGGGTAGCCATTTTCCAGTTGGGGCAAATGTCGGTAGTTGCATCCAGAAACTGAGCTGCAATTTGGTTGAGCACCTGACCTTTGTAAGGAATGCCTTCGGGCAAAATGACGTCGAAAGCCGAGATACGGTCGGTTGCTACCATGACCAAACGGTCGCCCAAGTTGTACACGTCGCGTACTTTTCCATGATATACGCTTTTCTGTCCGGGGAAGTTAAATTCGGTATGCGTTAAAGCTTCCATAATTTATAGTTTTAGAAAGTTGGAATATGTTCGGTGTTGATTATTGCGAATATGGGGGTACAGAAAATGTGTAAACGCCCGCACGCTGAAAGTGCCCCACCCTTGCTTATCCAAGGGTTTGGCCTTCGTGCGTGGCATTTACACATTTTGCCCGCTCTTGTTTGCGCAATTCGTCCTCGCGAGCGTAAGCGGCCACAATGCGTGTGACGAGTTTGTGGCGTATAATGTCTTTTTCGTTCATTTCAATAAACGAAATTCCCTTGATGCCTTCGAGAATGCGCTGTGCTTCAGTAAGTCCGCTCTTTTGCGAGGGAGGGAGGTCAATTTGGGTGCGGTCGCCGGTAATAATCATTTTGGTGTTCCATCCCATACGGGTCAAGAACATTTTAATTTGGGCAGTGGTGGTGTTTTGCGCTTCGTCGAGTATGACTACGGCATCATTCAGCGTGCGTCCACGCATAAAGGCAAGGGGGGCTATCTGAATGACATTTGTATCCATGTATTCCTGCAACTTGGCTGCGGGTATCATTTCCTGCAGGGCATCGTAAAGGGGTTGCAGGTAGGGGTCGATTTTGTCCTTCATATCGCCAGGCAGGAAGCCGAGTTTTTCGCCGGCTTCGACAGCAGGACGGCTGAGTATGATTTTCTTTACTTCCTTATTCTTGAGTGCACGCACTGCCAGGGCTATGGCGGTGTAGGGTTTTACCCGAACCGGCAGGACCTACAGCAAATATCATGTCGCTTTGAGCGTAGGCTTCGACTAGGCGACGCTGATTCTCGGTGCGCGGCGTAATGGGTTTGCCTCCGGTGCTATAGACAATGACCCCTTCGGCCACTTCCTTGGTGGTGGGGCGTCCTTTCACGGCCAGCAGAATGTCTTCTTCTGTCAGGCTGTTGAACTTAGCACAATGTTTTTCGATGGTTCGCATCAAATCTTCGAATGCAGCCATCTCCTCTTCGTCACCCACGACGCGCACCACATTGTCGCGTGCCATAATGCGGAGTTTGGGACATAAAGCCCGAAGCATACGGATATTGGCATTATTGACCCCATAAAAAATAACGGGATCGGCTTCTTCGAGTATGAAATGCTTTTCTAACATAAAGTATGCTGGTTCGTTGTTCTTTGTCGAAAGGACGGTTTGTTCAGGTAAATAAATTAAATGAGAAATAGGTGTGGTACTTGCCACGGTATACGGTGTGACAAGAGATGAAACGGGCCCGGAATGGCCTTTTCGTTATGCAAATTTAATGCAAGTGGGGTTGTAAGCAAAACATATTTCGTTTTTTATTTGAAATTCGTGTGCAAAATTTTTATTTGTCCCCCAACTCACCCATTTTTTTATTACTTTTGCCCAAGCAAAACGAAGAATTTGCCATGATTGCGCAACCTGTAAGAAGATTAGCGGTTCCTGCCATTTTGCGCAGGCTATCCGGGCGGCTTCGTTCTTTCTGCATTTGTTTAAATTTTGCAGCTTACTCTCTACCATAGTTTTTTCCTCTTCCAATGAAATATAAGTTTACCGAACGTCGCAGTCACTTTTTTCTTACCTTTACCGTGATTGTGCTTATACTGGCCATTGTGAAATGTGTCAATCCGAACATTGGCGAAAACCGGACGTCGTGCTCAAACAAACTGAAAAATAATACGATAACCGAAGCGAATAAAGCAGATAAAACCGACAGCATTGCCATGCAGTCCGAAAAAGGTGGACAAAATGCTGCTGCGCGCCCGACAAAAACTCACACTGCTAAAACCGGATGGTTCGCCGGTGAAAAACCGGGTGACGAGTGTGCGACGCTTCGAGGAATCGTTTCCCGACTTGAACGATGTGCAGCTGGCTACGGCTGAACGCGTCGGCATTTCGCACATCGAAAACCGCTCAGAGGCGCAAAAAAGAATGGACGATTTGGTGTACATCGGCGACAACCCGTTCTACAACGTGCAGAAGTTGAACCAATCCATCCCCTATCTGGTTCCGCGGGCGGCGGTACTGCTAAACGAAATTGCCCGTGCCTTCAACGACTCGCTGGCTACAAAGGGATTTCCACCTCACAAACTGATTGTGACTTCGGTGTTGCGTACGCGCGAGGACGTGAAACGTCTGCGACGATTTAACAGCAATGCGTCGGAAAACAGCTGCCACCAGCATGGCACTACGTTCGACATTTCGTACAACCGCTTTCTGCGAATGAAGGAGGGCGGCGAAAGCGACATTCAATGGGTGACGGCTTTCAAATCTATTTTGGCCGAAGTACTGGAGGACCAGCGACTGATGGGTACCTGCTATGTAAAGTATGAGAGACACCAGTCGTGCTTCCACATCACGGCTCGCTGACCTGAGCCAGTCAACGCGTATCCGCGGCTCTCGAGCATCGGCTTTTTAACCTGATTATTCAACAACTTTTCCAATATGAAAACTGAATCCACAAACATCTTCCGTAAATTATGTGCTCCGTTCCATCTGTTAGGACAGGGACTCGGCAAAATCGGTCGATGGTATAAAGGACAATACGTCGGCCGTCCGTGGTGGTATAAAATCATCACGGTTGCATGGTCGTTTCTGGCCTTTATTATTTTCTATGTCTTTGCTGTATCGGTCAACCTGTTTTGGCTTTTTGGCAAATCGCCTTCGCTCGACGATATCCGAAACCCGAAAACTGCGGCTGCCTCTGAAATTTACAGCGCAGATGGGGTTTTGTTAGGGTAAGTATTTCAGCGAAAACCGTTCGCCTGTTCCTTACGATTCAATCAGTCCGGTGTTCTTCAGGCACTGATTTCGACAGAGGACGAACGCTTTTACCAGCATCACGGCATCGACTATCAGGGCCTGTTTGCTGCCGTCAAGGGATGCCTTGCACGGAAAAAAGCGCGCGGTGCTTCGACGATTTCGCAACAGCTGGTTAAGAATATGTTTCGCGTGCGCACGAAGTATTCAACCGGACTGTTGGGCAAAATCCCCGGCGTGGGCATCCTGGTGATGAAGAGCAAGGAAATGATCATTGCTACGCAAATCGAAATGGTGTGCGACAAGCAGGAGATTCTGGAAATGTATGCCAACACGGTGGACTTCGGGTCGAACGCGTTTGGCATTAAAACTGCGGCTAAAACGTATTTCAACACAACCCCCAAACAGCTGAAACCATGAGGAGGCTGCGGTGCTGGTTGGTCTGCTGAAGGCTACGTCGGCCTATAACCCGCGCATCAATCCGGAAAACTCGAAAAAACGTCGAAACACGGTTCTGAACAACATGTACACGCACCGTCACATGCTGAAGGAACGCTTTGGTCAGGTGTATATCGACAATCAGGGCGAACTGACGGCCCTGCAAAATACACCTGTAAAACTGAACTTCAATGTAGAAAATGCTTACGACGGTAAGGCGCTTTATTTCCGCGAAGCGGTAAAGGATTACATCCGCGAAAAATGTCCGGATGTCGACGTGTATTCCGATGGTCTGAAAATTTACACTACGCTGGATTCGCGCATGCAGGCTTATGCCGAAAAGGCTATGCGCGAACAGATGCAAACGGTGCAGAATAACTTTAACGGACACTGGCGTGGCATGGGTGATCCGTGGCGCGACGAAAAGGGTAACCTAATTCCGAACTTTATCGAAAGCAAACTGCGCGACACGGAGGCTTACAAAATGCTGAAGGCGCGATTCCCGGAAAATCCGGACTCGATTGACCACTACCTGCGGGTGCCGCACAAGGTTAAGGTGTTCAGCTACGAGGGCGAACGCGAGGAAATGATGTCAACGGTCGATTCGCTGAAATATATGCTGAAGTTCATGCACGCCGGCTTCGTAGCCATGGAACCGCAAACGGGACAGGTAAAGGCGTATGTGGGCGACATTGACTTCAAAACGTGGAAATACGATAAGGTGCAGTCCATGCGTCAACCGGGTTCGACGTTTAAACTCTTTGTGTATGCTGCGGCTATGAAACAGGGATTTACGCCGGCTGACCCGATTAAGGATGAATACATCCGTATGGAGGTGTATGACAAAAAGCGGGATACAACCACCATCTGGCAACCGCACAATGCGAACGGACGGTTTACAAATGCCAACATTCCGCTGCGCTCGGCTTTTGCACAAAGTATCAACACGATTGCGGTGAAACTGGGACAGGAAGTGGGCATTGCCAACGTGGTGCAAATGGCGCACGACATGGGTATCCGTTCGCCGCTTGATGAAACGCCTTCGCTGCCGCTGGGTTCGAGCGACGTCAACTTGTTCGAACTGGTAAATGCTTACGGCACGGTGGCTAACGACGGTATGTATGTCGAACCTGTGTTGGTTACCAAAATTGTGGATGCCGACGGTGATGTGGTGTTTGAGGCACCGAAAGTTGAAAAGCGTGCCTTGCCGCAAACAGCTGCTTTCTATATGCAAAAACTGCTCGAAGCGGGTGTACGCGACGGAGGCGGTACTTCGCAAACGATGGGTGCCGGCATGTACTTAGGTCCGTTTGCGGCCAACTTGGATATGGGTGGTAAAACGGGTACGTCGAACAATCACTCGGATGCTTGGTTCGTGGGTGTGACTCCGAACCTGGTCGGAGGTGCATGGGTTGGCGGTGAATTCCGCAGCATTCACTTCCGCACGGGACGATTAGGTCAGGGTAGCCGCACGGCACTGCCTATCGTGGCTAAGTTCATGCGAGCTGTTATGGACGACAAGCAACTGAGCAAAAAGTATTTGCATAAATACGGTCCTGCTCCCGACGGTATTGACCCAAGCACTTATGCGGCTACTTACTACCAAAAGGCTGAACCGGATTCGACGGCTACAGATTCAACATTCTTCGCGCCTTCTGACGAGGATTTGATGGGAATCGGTGCTGACCACTCTGACTTGATGGACAGTGAAGGCGAAACGAATGGTGAGGCGCAACAAACGCACTCGCAGGAGCAGCCCAGGCAGAAGGAAAACGGACATACCCCGGAAGGCACTGCTCCCAAACAGGAAAACGTGGATAACTTATTCAACTAAGGCTGCGTGAACGCAGCTGTTGCGACGCACGCGCACGGCTGATTCATTGCCTGCACATGATACACTGTAAGTCCGAAACGCAAGTTTATTGCTTTGCGTTTCGGACTTTCTTTTTGAGTTTGATGCCTCCAAAATGCGGTTCAGTCGCAAAAGTGCGTCATAAAACTCAACGACACATTCTGGGTTTCAGACAGGCCTACCTGCCTTACTTTCTGTTGTAACAAAATGTCAAAGAACGCTAAATGAATAAATAAGGAATACTGTTTTTTCATCCGTCAAGGCTCATGTGCAGTTTTTCCATACTGCAGTGCTGCCTTTATTGCTATAGCAATGTCAGTGCAAACCGAATACAGAGCGATGAGAGCTGGCTCTCAAAAGTTATGCTGAGGTGCAGCCTGACTTCGCTAGGCAAAGATACAACATGCACAACCCGAAATCCAATTTTTTTCGCCGCCTGATATCGCACCTCGAAAATTTTACACGCTCTAAAATGGGCATTAAGCCCTTTATTTATGGGCTTTCCGACGCATTTTCCGATCGCGAAAAAAAATAAAATCGGGATATAATATTTTATCTCCTGCTGATTATCAAAACGTACGAAGCTGCAATGTTTTGCCTCTTCCAAATACTACAGACGCCACACCTTTTTTGCTACTGAGCCTCTAAATGCTTGGGCGCAAACCGTTCTATTTTTTCAGTGAACTTTGACCATATCATGATGGCACTCACCACTAAGCAACCGACTGTTACAACTGCCAGCGCAACTGCAGGGATATGTCGGACTGACAAGGACTGTTGATTTCAGCTATGCCTGATGAAATGCTGGTGCGATTAAAATAATAAGTAAGGGATGCACGCACGCCTAAGGTGAGAGATGGAAACATTTTCCAATTATTGACTAACACCCCGCGCAGACCATGATGGGCAAACGAGGGGAAGGCTCCGGCGCGATACAGTTGGGGTTCGTAGGCATAAACGGCGGACTCGTAGTCGTCGGTAAAAAAGAGCGAAGCAAAGGCTTTCAACTGATAAACGGACTTGGGCTTCCAGGCAGTACGGGCCGACAGCATCCAACCTACTGACTGCTTGCCGGTTTGGCGCGTGGCATAGGTGAAGTCGGCTTGGGTGTTGAGTTCAAATTTGCGTTTCTGCATCAGGGCGGCAACACGGGCACGATGCGTGGTACGATACTCCAACTGCTTGTATCCGGTAATGGTGCGCTGTCGCGACTTAAAACGGTAACGTGCCATGAGGTACCACGGGCCTTGCGTTTTCCATTGTGACTGCAACGATAATTCTATGCCTTTGGCACCACCTTGTACCGTGGTATAGGTGGGCGAGGGATAGCGGAACAAGTCGGCATAGCCTTTGAGTTGCCAACGGGAGGAGGGACGGCAGGTGAAGCCGAACAACAGGCCTTGCTCATTGGCAACGCGACTGGATTGCTGCAGGGCATCGCCATAGATACTGACGAAATCGGGGGCAAAATAACGCAACTGGGCATTGAGCGAGGCTTTGCGCGTTAAACGGTACAACAAGGTATGTTCAGTGGCAAAGTGCGCGCGGTGGTCGAGGGCGGCTTCGCCTTGCACTGTGAAGTGGGGAAGGTTACAATAATACGACAGGGATGCACCGCCGGCTGTTTGGCCGCGAAAATATCCGGCATTGTAAAAACGGGCTTCGGGCCACACGGGATGGTCATAACGTACCAGGTAACCATCGGCAGAGAGGCCCCAGGCGGACCGATTGTAGCCAATGTGTCCGCCAAATGTGAAACTGCCCAGATTGCGACGGCGCGTTATTTCGGAAAGTGTGCGATGGGAACCGGTTTGCAGAATGCTGCGCACGGTGTCGCCTGTATCATTATAGCGGGCATCGAGTTTGCGGTAGGAGGCAAAGGCCATGAAATCGAATGCCGAGAACTGACAGGCTGCGGCTGCACCCCGAAAGAAGCGACTTTCGTCGGTTGAGGTGTGGGGACGGAAACTAAGGGTGTTGCGACGTCCTTCGTTGAGAATCTGTTCGCGACCGCCATAAAACATACGGCCAAAAAGTAGACCGCGATTGCCGCGTACTTCGTAATCGCCCAACACAAAACTCCAAGGACGGTGCTTTGGCCGGAGCATAAAATAGGCTGACCAATAATCATAGGGATAAAAACCTTGTTTGGCCACGGGTTCTCCGGCATCTTTGTCTGTCGTTAGCCCATAAGCTATTTCGCGCTTATACTGATAACGATAGCGCACTACATGGTGCAAGGGATTGCCCACATAATAATTGGTGGGGGCGGGTTTGTCGGGGGTACAATAGCCTTTCCGACGATACAGCGGAAGGTCTACCCTACTCTCTATTTCGTGTTTACCAAGTGTGAGCAGTTGTTTGAGCGTATGGGGGTTGGGTGTTGGCAGCCGGATAGCGGTGGAAAGCATGAGCGAATCGCAACGCACGAATAGCGACAGATAGCGACGGGTGAAATAATCAAAACCGGTAATAAACTGAAGTTCACCTAAGGATAACAAACCTTTGCGCTGCTGACGATAGACCAATAGCGAATCAATTTGCTGCTCGGACAGAAAGGGAAGCTGCTGCAAATCGCTGCGGTCAACGCGGTTGATTTGCATGGGGTGATTAGCAAGGTTTTCAAGCCACAACAAGTCGTCGGCCGAAATAGCTTCATCTGTTTCATTCTCTTCGCTTTGTACGTATTCCTGCAAAAACTCTTCCCACGACATGTAAGCACCGCTTTGCCATTGGGCGCTTTAGTGGGGATTAATTTTTGCATAGTCAAAGTTAATTAAGAACTTTGCTATATGGAAAAAGATTACTTACAGATGCTTGCGCAGGTAGTGCTGCCGGCAGAGATTTTAGAATATTTCTCTATAAGAGGTATTGAGCAATCAGCGACTGAGATTCATATCAGTTTTGATGAAAAGATGAGTCCAGAGTTAAGTAGTGATGCACATTATGAATCCAAGGGTTTCATGGAAGCAGTAAATGTGACAGACTTTCCGATACGAGACCACAAGGTTATACTCAAGATCCGACGTCGGCGATGGACAGATACGCGCACCGGTAAAGCTTCAGTTTGCCGATAAGCCTCGATATAGTTGCTAAAGGCACTCGTTACTCCAAAGAATTTGGAGCTTTTTAAAAGAAACGTATGGAGACGTCCCCAGTGACCTGCCGTACGCTTGAGGAATTCTACCACATCGACGGACATACATTTGAAAAGCAGTATAAGGAGGTGCTGAGCGGTTTCCGCTACTGGGACCAATTGGAACACGCAGACGATTGGCTGCTTTTCCCTGACAACATTGGTCCTAGGATTGCCATTGACGAATCATCGCTCTCCAATGGTGAACTGTATACGTTTGTAACCAACAGGGGATGCATGTACCAGAGAAAGATCCCTGGTGGCTGTTGTGGCAGGCACGAAATCGGAAGATGTGATAGGAGTGCTGAGATGTATTAACGAGGAAAAACGTTTTGCAGTTGAAGAAGTAACTCTTGATTTGTCCGATTCCATGCGAAAGATCGTTCGTTCGGCATTTCCAAAAGCCCGTCGCGTCATAGACCGTTTTCACATTCAGAAATTGGCTTGCGATGCAGTGCAGGAGCTTCGTATTAAGCACCGTTGGAATGCCATTCAGCAGGCCAACGATGAGATG
>VOFC01002754.1_pt1 | contig 99302 bp, 117 predicted proteins | sample 5384161 | NCBI WGS metagenome assembly VOFC01 (sample SAMN12384722, study PRJNA508395) | human gut metagenome | isolation source: healthy gut B | host: Homo sapiens
CAACATTGCGAAGGTTTCCTCATTGACATATCCGGAATAAAAGATGTTTATACCTCCACGCGATTGCAACTTGGCGCGTGGACGCCGGGCATTAGCAAAATCCGTAACGGGTATAATCCCAAATGCTCCGGCGATATACTTATAGAAATAGCACCGGGCTGGAATCTCGTAAACGACAATACAAAAGAAGTAAGTTATTGCAGCGAGGCATATGTCAACTTCCCAATTTTCTTATACGGATACAATATAAAAAGCGGAAAAATAACAACGCCGGTAAGCGTAGAACGTATAGCACCAACGCTTTCGTCGTGCATGAGAATCCGTGCTCCCAATGCCTGCTCTGCAGCTCCTCTTGAAGGAGTAAAAATAAAAACAAGCTACAAGCAGACAGGCATATAATAACAATACAAGAACATTAAAAATGGACATTAATAAACTATTAAGCAAAATATTCGGAAACAAATCAACTCGCGACATGAAAGAGATTCAGCCGTGGGTTGAAAAAGATAAAAAAGCAGAGCCTGCTATTCAGGCTCTCGATAACGATGGACTGCGTGCAAAAACGCAAGAACTAAAAAACATAATCCAAAGTTCTGCAAATGATATAAAAGAAAAGATTACAGAACTCAAAGGCAAGATTGAAGATACGCCTATAGAAGACCGTGAACCTATTTTTCTCAAATAGACAAACTCGAAAAAGAAGTTCTGGAACGCTATGACAAAAAACTCGACGAAGTTTTGCCTGACGCTTTTGCCATTGTACGTGAGACTGCACGCCGTTTCTCACAAAACGAAGAAATCACGGTAACTGCTACAGATTTTGACCGTGAACTTGCAGCTACACACGATTTCGTAAGAATCGATGGAGACAAAGCTATATCAGAATCACTGGATTGCCGGCGGAAACGAAATAACTTGGAATATGGTTCATTACGACGTACAGTTGTTCGGCGGCGTGGTACTACACCAAGGTAAAATTGCAGAAATGGCAACCGGCGAAGGTAAAACTCTCGTTGCAACCCTTCCGGTTTTTCTAAATGCCCTTACAGGTAATGGCGTTCACGTCGTTACTGTAAACGATTATTTGGCAAAACGCGACTCGGAATGGATGGGAACAATTTATATGTTCCATGGGCTTAGCGTTGATTGTATAGATAAACACCAACCAAATAGCGCAGCACGCCGCAAAAGCCTATCAGGCAGATATTACTTTCGGAACAAATAACGAATTCGGTTTCGATTACCTTCGCGACAATATGGCTATAAGCCCTGAAGATCTTGTACAGCGTGCACATAATTATGCTATTGTCGATGAGGTTGACTCCGTTCTTATAGATGATGCTCGCACACCTTTGATTATTTCCGGTCCCGTGCCCAAGGGAGATGACCAAATGTTTGAGCAATTCCAACCTTTGGTAGAGAATCTCGTAAACGTGCAAAGACAACTTGCTACAAAATATCTTGCAGAAGCCAAACAACTTATTTCCGAGAACAAGGATAAAGAATCCGTAACCCAAGGTTTCCTACAGTTGTTCCGTTCTCACAAAGCTTTGCCAAAGAACAAACCGCTTATTAAATATCTTTCCGAAACCGGTATAAAAGCGGGAATGCTAAAAAAAACAGAGGCTTACTATATGGAGAATAACAACAAGCTTATGCCGGAAGCCACCGACCCTCTTTATTTTGTTGTTGACGAAAAGCAGAAAAGCGTTGACCTTACAGATAAAGGTAACGAATGGCTTGCGAAACAAGTTTCCGATTCTTGATCTTTTTGTTTTGCCCGACATTACTTCGCAACTTTCAGCCCTTGAAGCAGAAAACGATTTGAGCGAAGAAGACAAACTAAACAAGAAAGATGAACTCCTTACAAACTATGCCATAAAGAGTGAGCGTGTACATACACTGCAGCAATTGCTCAAAGCATATACCATGTTTAATCGCGATGATGACTATGTTATAGACGGACAAGTAAAAATCGTAGATGAACAAACCGGACGTATAATGGAAGGTCGCCGTTGGAGCGACGGTCTGCATCAGGCAGTTGAAGCAAAGGAACACGTAAAGATTGAAGCTGCTACGCAAACTTTTGCAACTATAACGCTTCAAAACTATTTCCGTATGTACCACAAGCTTGCTGGTATGACAGGTACGGCAAGCACCGAAGCCGGTGAGTTTTGGGACATTTATAAACTTGACGTAGTTGAAATACCAACAAACCGCCCGGTCATCAGAGACGACATGAATGACCGCGTTTACAAAACACAACGCGAGAAATACAAAGCAGTTATCGAAGAAGTTGAAAAGATGATAAATGCCGGTCGTCCAGTCTTGGTTGGTACTACAAGTGTGGAAATCTCCGAGATGTTGAGTAAGATGCTTGACATGCGCAAAAATTAAAACACAACGTACTCAATGCTAAACTCCACCAAAAAGAGGCAGACATCGTGGCACACGCAGGAGAGAGCAGCATTGTTACCATTGCTACGAACATGGCTGGTCGTGGTACCGATATTAAACTTTCACCCGAAGTTCGCGAAGCAGGCGGTCTTGCCATAATCGGCACAGAACGTCATGAAAGCCGTCGCGTGGACCGTCAGTTGCGTGGACGTGCAGGTCGTCAGGGAGATCCGGGTTCTTCTGTTTTCTTTGTTTCTTTGGAAGACAAACTCATGCGTCTTTTTGCGTCTGAAAAGATTGCGCGTGTCATGGACCGTCTTGGTTTCAAGGAAGGTGAGATGATCGAATCGCCCATGATTAATCACAGCATCGAACGTGCACAGAAGAAAGTTGAAGAAAAACAACTTCGGTATCCGTAAACATTTGTTGGAATACGACGATGTGATGAACAAGCAGCGCACCGTTATATACGAGAAACGACGCCACGCCCCTCATGGGAGAACGTATCGGGATGGATATTTCTAACATGATTTGGGATCGCTGCATAAACATTATTAATAATAACGACTACGAAGGTTGCAAAGAATCGTTCTTCAAGATTTTTGCAATGGAAATTCCGTTCACGGAAGAAAAATTTGAAAGCATGAAGCGCGAAGACCTATACGAACGCGCTTTCCAAGAAGCAATGAGCAACTTCAACCGCCGCACGGAGCGTATGTCGCAAGTGGCTAATCCCGTCATCAAAAAGGTTTACGAGGAACAGGGCGATATGTACAAGCGCATACAAATTCCTATAACCGACGGTAAACGCCAGTACATTATTACAAGTGACCTTGAAGAAGCATATAACAGCGACTGCAAGAGCGTTGTAAAAGATTTCGAGAAATCCATTCTTTTACACGACATTGATGACGCATGGAAAGAAAATCTGCGCGAACTTGATGAACTTAAACAATCTGTTCAAAATGCAAGCTACGAGCAGAAAGACCCGCTCGTAATCTTCAAACTTGAAAGCGTAAAACTGTTTGATTCCATGATTGACGACATCAATAACAACACGGTTTCAATACTTATGCGCGGACAAATACCTTTGCAAGCTCCCGAAGAAGTACAAGAAGCTCATGAAGAGCCTGCACCAAGAAGACCGCAATATACCGAAAGTCGCACAGACCTCGTTGACAGTAATCAGCAGGCAGCCGCCAATCAGGATACTCGCGAACCGCAGAAACAACAGCCTATACACGTTGATAAACTTCCCGGTCGAAATGATCCGTGTCCTTGCGGAAGCGGCAAGAAATTCAAGAACTGCCACGGCAGAGGACTTGTATAACCTTGCAGACTACAAATAAAGCAGAATAATTATAAGTTCTGCCATATATAAATAATGAGCTTTTCTATGTGGAAAGCTCATTATTTATTGTCTATATGCAACCTTTATTTTTCGAATGCCAGAAGTTTCTCTCGCAATTTTTATTGCTTACCTCTATAACAGACTTACTTTTTGGCAGGTAAAACTTAATCTTTATATCCTTTCTTGGAGGCCCGTACCAGATAATCGCCCGCCTGTGCCGGCACGTCCATCGCATAGACCGTCATGAAATGCAAGCTGTCGTTTCCCACCTCAAACACCTTGGATTCGGACGGAATTTCCACGCTGTCGGATCGAAAGAACGAAACTTTACATTCAAAAAGTCCGCACTTCAAGTAAGCATCCTAAATGTTTCCCCTGAAGTTTTACTTTTTCTGTCTTGAGCCAATGCCGATGAAAGACAAAGCAAGAAGTAAACCAATATTAACAGACTACGTTTCATGATATTCCTAATGCAAATATAGAAAAAAGCAAACAACAAGCAAAAAAACAAACGCTATTCAAAAATTACAAAATCATACATTTTCAAGATCGGGCACATTGTTGTACGAAAGCACACGCCCGTATATGATTTTCCTTGAAATTTATGCCCTTGCAAGCCCCATTACGACGCACTTTTTCCACACATTTTCAACTTCTGATAGTTCATTGTTTATCAAGCATTTGGAAATGCGCAAAAATACAAGGCACTTATTTTTGAAATAAGTGCCTTGTATTTTAAAAAATATGTGCCTTATATTTTTTATTATTTCCCATGTGTGTTTTTCGCCTTCATTGCGCAAGAAAAAACAGACGACTTTACGAACCTTTGCCGCCTTATGTATTTTTTGTAACTTTGCACCCGGAAAGCAAAATGCTTTCTAAGGGGTGTCCGCTTTATTGGGCGGTCTGAGATCATACCCTATAACCTGATCCGGATAATGCCGGCGTAGGTAGGTGCAAGGATATTATCCCTTCATTATTTTATTATCAAAAACAAAAGGTATCAAATGAGAAATTTGATTTTAGCCTCTTCTCTCGCCATCGCGGCTTCGGGAATTGCTCACACCGCAAAAGCCGACGATTCCATACGCAGCGAGAAATTGCAGGAAGTGGTTGTGAAAGGCGTGCGTGCCCAAAAGAACGCACCGTTTGCAGTGGCAAACATCAAGAAAAACCGAGCTTAACAACTTTTCAAAGAGCGGCAGGGAACTTCCGTTCCTCTTTGCCAACACTCCGGGCATTACGGCATGGAGCGAGAACGGTGTGGGAACCGGTACAACCTATATGAGAATACGCGGAGCGGCAGGAAGCCGTATAAATGTTACTCTCGACGGTGTGCCTCTCAATTCGCCCGAAGACCAAACGGTGTTTTGGGCTAACATGAACTCTTACGGTTCGCTTCTCAAATCGGTTCAGATACAACGAGGCATAGGTACGAGTACAAATGGCGACGGTGCTTTCGGCGGAACCATATCATTACTCACAAACATGCCGAGCCGCGAAAAAATGCTTGAAATAACAGGTTCATACGGAACCTATAACACATACAACGCAGGGGCAAGTTTCTCGAGCGGACTTCTTTGGAACCACCTGATATTCGATGGTGCATATCACGAAACCGGTACCGACGGATTCATTCACGGAACAAGCGGACGCTCCGGCTCATATTATGGCGGACTTACATGGTTTGGCGACAAATTCACCCTGCGCTACAAAAACATCGGCAACTTTGAAAAAACCGGTCAGGCTTGGAACGGAGTAACTGCGGGCAACGATGACGCATCACTCATGTCCCAGGGAATACACTCCTATAAAGATATGTACAAACACGGACTCGGTAGATTCAACTCCCTGTATGAAGGCATGGTTTTCGATTCCGACAACTGGATATTCCCGCAAGATTCGAAAGGAAACTTCCAGACTTACCGCTACAAACTTGACAACGGAAAATATTGGGACAAAACCACCGACAATTTCTATCAGAACCACAACATTCTCTCTGGTTCGTGGATGCCCAACGAACATTGGAGCCACAATGCCGCAATTCACTACACTTACGGTCATGGTTACTACAGCGAATTCCGTCCCCAAAACAAATTTTCCAAATTCGGACTGAAAGCCACCGATTCCGAAGGCAACACAATCGAGAAAGCCGATTTCGTAAGAAAGAAAGGTCTTACACAAAACAACTACGGCGCACTCTATAATGTGAACTTCAAAAACGACAAGTGGGACGTGATAGGCGGAATGAACATGACGCAATTCCGTTGCAACCACTTCGGCAAACTGAAATACGTATCCAATGTGGGACAGGTGGAAGATTACACAGGCTATAAATATTACGATTCCGACGCTCGCAAAGACGATTATTCGGTTTTCGCAAAAGCCACTTATCATGTCTTTGATTTCTTCGACGTGTTCGGAGATATTCAATATCGCCACGTATTCTATAAGACAAATGGTAAGAATGACAAATTCTATGAAAATGACAACAGCCACCAAATCCTTGACATTCACAAAAACTACGACTTCTGGAATCCCAAAGCAGGTATAAGCTATTATCAGGACGGACATAACGCATATTTCTCGGTGGCTTATGCGGGACGCGAGCCTGAACGCAATAACTTTACCGACAATGGCAGCTATCCCGCACCGAAAGCGGAGCACATGATAGACTATGAGCTTGGCTACAACTATGACGGCGGAAACTGGCACGCAGGTGTGAATTTCTATCACATGAACTACAAAGACCAATTTGTGCAAACAGGAGAAAAAAAGCGACATTGGCGAAAGCCTCACAACAAACATATCCAAGAGCTATCGCCAAGGCATTGAAATTACAGCCGATTGGAGTCCGTTTTCATGGTTTACCGTTGCAGGAAACGCAGCACTTTCGCAAAATAAAATCAAAGATTTCACAGAATATGTGGACAATTGGGACGGCGATGCCCAGACACAGCACTACGGAAAATCCACTCTTTCGTTCTCACCTGCCGTTATCTTGAACGGATTCCTCAATTTCCATTACGCAGGATTCGATGCAACGTGGCACACAAACTTTGTGGGTCGTCAATATCTTGACAACACCGAAAACAAAGACCGTTCGCTGCCCTGCTATTCCCAGACGGACATAAACATGAACTACACACTCGACACTAAAAAAAGCTGTCGTTGGGTGTTAAGCAGGTTGTGTTCGGTCTCAGTCTCAATAACATTTTCGACAGACACTATGCAAGCAGCGGCTGGGTGTATAGCGCAGTGAGCCAAAAGAATGGTTACGATCTCGACAACCGTTATTACCAGATAGGATTCATACCTATGGCAGGTTTTACGGCAATGGGCAACATAACATTGAGATTCTGACATGAATTTCTTTGCCGAACACTGGCTTGACATTGTTACCACGGTTCTCGGGCTTGTTTACATTGCGCTCGAATACCGCGCAAGCATAGCCTTGTGGATTGTGGGAATAATAATGCCCGCTCTCGACATATATTTATACTACAGCCACGGTCTTTACGGCGATGCAGGAATGGCTGTGTACTATACGGCGGCTGCCGTTTACGGTTATATTGTCTGGAAGTTCGGTAAAAAAGGGCGACAGCAAGGAACAAGAAATGCCCATATCGCATTTCCCCCGAAAAAAAATACTGCCTGCCGTGATTTTTTTTCGCAGTTGCCATGTGGGCAACCCATTACATTTTGGTCAATTACACAAATTCCACTGTTCCGGTGCTTGACAGTTTCACCAATGCCCTGAGTTTTGTGGGACTTTGGGCGTTGGCTCGAAAATACATCGAGCAATGGTTTGTTTGGATTGTGGTTGACGTGATTTCGTGTTACCTTTACATTGACAAGGGAATACCTTTCAAAGCCGGATTATACGGATTGTATGTGGTGATAGCGGTTATGGGCTACATGAAATGGCGAAAGATGATGCAGACAAGGCATTAAACAAAAAATCTCCGGCACATTTGCCGGAGATTTTTGTTTTCGTTTTCTTTGGACGGGTCAGAGTTTTCCCAATTCGCCGAGGTAACTGTCCTTGAAGCCGAGAAAATATAACACCCCGTCGAGTCCGATGTTGCTTATGGCTTGCCGGGCATTGGCTATCACTTTTGGTTTTGCGTGGAAGGCTATTCCCAATCCGGCTTCCGAGATCATAGGCAAATCGTTTGCCCCGTCGCCCACCGCTATTGTCTGTGCAAGATTTATTTTCTCCACTTGCGCAATGAGCCTGAGCAATTCCGCCTTTCGCGTGCCGTCCACAATTTCACCCACATAGCGTCCGGTGAGTTTTCCGTCCTCTCCTATTTCGAGTTCATTGGCATATACGTAGTCTATGTTGTACTTGCGTTGCAGATATTCTCCGAAATAAGTAAATCCGCCACTGAGAATGGCTATTTTATACCCGCACTTTTTCAACACGGACATTAATCTGTCGGTTCCTTCGGTTATAGGAAGATTCTCCGCTATGTCTTTCATTACCGCCACATCGAGACCTTTGAGCAAAGCCACCCGCTGTGTGAAACTTTCTTTGAAATCTATTTCACCACGCATGGCTCGTGCCGTGATTTCCGCCACTTTATCGCCCACTCCGTTGCGTTTGGCGAGTTCGTCTATACACTCTGTCTGAATCAATGTGCTGTCCATATCGAAACAAATGAGTCGGCGCATGCGCCGGTACATGTCATCGGTTTGGAAAGAGAAGTCTATGCCGAATTCGGAAGAGAGTTCCATGAGTTCTTTCTGCATCTCGGGATAATTGTTCGGCGTGCCGCGCAGCGAAAATTCTATACAGGCTCTTACATTACGCTGGGGATGCACAATACTCATGCGACCCGTGAGACGCAAAATGGAATCGATGTTAAGACCTTGGGCGGCAATCACCTTGGCTGCGGCGGCAATCTGACGAGCCGAGAGACTGCGACCGATGAGTGTGAGTATGTAGCGGTTTTTTCCCTGCTGGTTCACCCAGGCTTCGTATTCATCGTCGGTAACCGGGTCGAAACCTATCTGGACATTCAGTTCAGAGGCTTTGAACAGAAGTTCTTTCATCACCTGCCCCGCCGAAACATCGTCTATTCTGATGAGTATTCCGAGCGAAAGGGTGCTGTGAATATCAGCCTGACCTATGTCAAAGACTTTTGCACCATAGCGCGAAAGAATCTCCATTGCCGACGCCGTTAGTCCCGGTCGGTCTTTGCCGGTGATTCTTATAAGGATTTGCTCCTCCTTGGTTGGTTTTATTTGCATGATGATATTAAAATATACGCGAATATAGTGTTTTATCTCAACACAGGCAAAACATTTGCGCTTCCTGTTGCGCCATAAGCCACATTCCGCTCACCGCCGCACAGAAATAACAAATTAATTAATTCGGGCTTTGCGGGTAAATACACACGGGAAAAAGTCCCGGAAACATGGGATTCGGGGCAATTTCATATTCATTTTTTGCATATTTGTAAGCATCTGTTTTTCCATTAGTTACGAATTGCCAAAAATACAAGCCATATATTTTGAAATAAGTGCCTTGTATTTTAAAAAATATATGGCTTGTATTTTTCACGAAATGCCTTATGTTTTCGAACGTATGAATATACAGAGTTTTTATGCAGCCTGCCGGTACGTTTATACGCACAAGATTTACGAACTTACGGGGTGTGTTACATCTTTTTATATGTTGCCCGTAAACGAGAATGAAAAAAATGCGTACTTTTGCACATAATGCGAAATCCGACAAGTGATGAAAGCAAGCGAGCATACTTTGGAACAGATAAAAAACGTCATAAGCCAAGCCCTCGGAGCGTTTCCCCCACTCTGACGAAGCCTTGCCCATGACCGACATCCTGATTCAGGCAAATCAGGACAGCGGAGAATTGGTTGTAAGCGACGACGAAAACAACGAACTCGCCCGCGCCGTGATAGAAGAATTCGCAGAAAACGAAGACGAAGACTTTTACAACGGCATTCTGGCAGATCTGCGCCGCGCCGTAGGCGATATGCACGCACAACTGTTGGATGCCGGCATCATGAAGCCCTATGACATTCTCCTTGTGAACGATGAGGGAGAAACGGTGGCAAACCTGTACTGCGTGGAGGAGGACACTGTTGTGCTTGACGACGAGATGATCAGAAAAATAGACGATGACCTCGACAATTTTCTGAAGAAACTAATGGAAGAATAACAATAAGCAACTACATTAAGCCGCGCGTACAAAAAAGGATATGGAACTGATTGTTGACATAGGTAACTCATCTGCGAAAATAGCCATCTTCGAAGAACGTAACATAGTTTTTTCAAGATTCCTGTCGCAATGACTTTTTGAAACCGCTTGACGAAATTATCGGGAAATACCCCATAAAACGCAGCATAGTGTCAACCGTGGCGGGACTGAAAGGCAAAGTAGGTCCGCAACTGCGTGAAGCCGGACTTCCGAACGTTCTGCTGAACGATGCAACCACTCCCGAATATAACAAACGCTACGGGCTGCCCTCGACAATGGGAAGCGACCGCCTGGGAGCTATCGTGGCGGCAAAGACAAAGTTTCCCGACCGCAACATACTGGTTGTGGACAACGGCAGTTGCATTACATACAATTCATATCGGCAAACGGGAAATATTTGGGAGGCAACATATCGCCGGGAATCTACATGCGCCTGCAGGCAATGCACTACGTGGACTTCGCTGCTGCCCTAGACACGGAAGGACCTCTGCCCGAAATAGGATACGACACATACACCGCCATGCGCTCCGGCGCAGTGAACGGGTGAATCACGAAGTGGAAGGATATATAAGGCACACGCTGACAAAGTATCCCGACCTGATAACAATAGTAACCGGCGGGCGGAAACCGACCTTTCTGTGAAAGGAGCGGAAATAATATACGACAAGCACCTTGTGTTTGAGGGACTGCGCGAAATACTTATCGACAAAGTGCCCGACACAATTCAAACAAAATAAGAGACCACAACATTCGACAAACAATGAACAAAAGAACAAGAATATCGGGAATTGCAATTGCTGCGGCAATATCGCTCATATCCTTACAGGCAAACGCCCAAAACGGTAGCAACTCGCCATATTCCAGATACGGATTCGGCACAATAAACGATCGTGCACAGGGATTCAATAAAGGCATGGCAGGTGTGGCACAAGGTTTTCGCGATGCCACAGCAGTTAACTTCCAAAACCCGGCATCATATTCCGCAGTAGATTCTCTGACACTTCTTTTCGATATAGGAGTTTCGCTGCAAAACGCCAATTTCAAACAGGGAAGCCTTAAAACAAATGCCAAAAACACTTCGGTCGATTACATAACCGCACAGTTCAGAGCCTGGCGCAATGTTGGTATGTCGTTCGGCTTGTTGCCGCTTACTTCAATAGGCTACAGTTTCAAAAATAAGCAGACACTTCCCGACATGGACGGCAGCGGAGAGAAAACAGAATCGACATCCTACTCCGGCGACGGCGGATTGAGAGAAGTGTATCTCGGTGCAGGCTGGAACATAGTGAAAGATTTCTCGATAGGTGCTAACGTGGGATTTGTTTGGGGCGACTACAGCCATACTATACAGGCAGCTTTCAACGACAATAACGTAAACCAGTTCCGACGCGTGTATTCCGCAGACATTTCAACCTACAAAATCGATTTCGGCGCGCAATACAGCAAATTGCTTTCAAAGAAAAGACCTCATGACTGTAGGTGCAAGCTACACGTTGGGGCATAAAATAAATTCCGACGCGAAATTCATTAATCAGACAGCCAATTATTCTGGTTCCGTTTCCTCGGGCGACACAACAAAAGTGAAGAATGCTTTCGAAATGCCCCATTCCGTAGCTGCTGGTGTGGCCTGGAATCACAACAACAAATGGAAAGTGGGACTTGATTACTCTATCGAGCTGTGGAAGAACGCAAAATTCCCGCAACTGACCTCGAAAGGCGGCGAAAACAAGTATGTTTCCACCACGGGAGCTTTTGACAACAGTCAACATGTTTCTTTGGGCGGAGAATATGTGCACAACAGCCTCTGCATAAAGTATCGCGACCATATACGTTACCGCGCCGGTGTTTCATACGGCACCACATACGCAAAAGCCAACGGGCAAAGCGGTGCAAAAGACCTGTTGGTTACACTCGGCGTAGGACTTCCGATTGCAAACATAATAAACAATCGCTCCACGCTGAACTTCTCGGCACAATGGGGAAAACATAAAGCCTAAAGGACCGGGGGCAATAACAGAAAACTATCTGCGTCTTTGCATCGGCATTACCTTTAACGAGAAATGGTTCCAAAAAAGTGGAAAGCAGAATAAAAGCCGCCCTCCTGATTGTAGGAACTGCAGCCCTTACCATGGCATGCAGCCAAGACGAAAAACCAACAGCCCCCGCACTGCATAACAGGGACAAACTTCCCATTATGACTACTACGGGAGTTTCGAAATTGATTTCCGACTCAGGAGTAATAAGGTACAAACTAATTGCAGAGGACTGGAAAGTTTACGATCGCACCAAGCCGCAAAAGCAAACCTTCATGAACGGCATTTTCATGGAAAAGTTTGACGAACATTTCAAAGGTGGCAATGTTTTTAACCGCTGACACCGCTTATTGGTACGACCAAAATCTTTGGGAACTTCGCGGACGAGTGGAAATAAGAAAAGAAAACGGTACGGTATTCAATACCAACGAACTTTTCTGGGATATGGGCAAACACATAGTCTACTCAAGCAAATTTGTACATATAGTAACTCCGCAGCAGGAACTAAAAGGCGTGGGATTTCGCTCGGATGAGGAGCTGACAAACTATGAAATTACAAACTCAGCAGGTTCTTTCCCCGTACCGGAAGAGAAAAAACAGGAAGATTCCGTGAAACGAGAACCCGACATCTCTAACAACAAAACAATAATCACAGATGCCCCGAAAGATATTTCGGCAAAAACAGACAACACGGACAACAAACACGACCAAAAGGCAGAGAACCACAAAAACAAGATTTTACCGCCTAAAAACAAATAACCTGCAACGATGTTTGTGCATAGATGATTTTTGCAGTACAAAATGCCTGCGGTTTTATTGATTTTTTATATCTTTGCATGTATTTAAGTAAAATCATACAGATTGAGTTTGGACGCACGCAGCACGGATTTCGCCGCTAAGTTCTTACAAATCATAACAATTGAAATAAAAAATAATTATATAATGGCAGCAATTCAAACTATTAGAAAATGGGGGCATAGCCCTGTTGGTAGTAATAGGTCTCGGTCTTTTTGCTTTTATTGCAGAAGACTTCTTCCGCGTTTTTGACACGCTCTTTGGCGAAGATAAACGCCACGTAGGCCAAGTTTACAACGAAAAACTTGCTATCAACGATTACCAGTCTTTAATTGACGAATACACCGAAGCAATTAAGTTTACACGCGGTGAGAGTTCTTTGAGCGACGCAGAGCAAAACCAACTCAAAGACCAAGTTTGGCAAACTTTCGTAAACAATGAGCTAATAAAGCATGAGGCAGAAAAACTCGGGCTTACTGTTACGGATGCAGAGCTGAACAATGTTATAAGCACGGGGAACAAATCCTATGCTTATGCAAACTCCTTTCGTAAACAAGCAAACCGGTCGCTTCGATGCCGCACAGCTCAAACAATTTCTTGAGCAATACGACCAAATGTTGGCAAAACCCGACCAGGTTCCGCAAGAATATATCGAATATTACCAACGTCTTTACAAATTCTGGGGATTCATTGAGAAAACTCTCCGTTCTTCTCTCTTGAACGAGAAGTACCAGGCACTCGTTGGTCGTTGCATTCTTTCCAATCCGATTTCTGCGAAACTTGCTTTCGAAGGTGTTTCAAGCAAGAGCAACGCTGTTGTAGCTTCCATCCCATATACTTCTGTTCCTGACAATGATGTTAAAGTTGCTGACGAGGATATCAACAAACTTTACGCACAATATAAAGAAATGTTCCGTCAATTCAACGAGAGCAGAGACATTAAATATATAAGCGTACAGGTTAAAGCGTCAGCAGCAGACAAAGAAGCTCTCGAAAAAGAGATGAAAGGCTACGCCAAAGAGCTTTCCGAAGGCGAAAACATCGCTGCAACAATAAACCAAAGCAGTTCGCTCGTACCTTATTCCGGACTTCCATTCTCAAAAAAAGAGGCTTTCCCCAACGATATCCAGAGTCAAATAGATTCTTTGAGCGTTGGTACAGTAAAAGGTCCTTATTATAATGCGTACGACAACACTCAAAACATTCTTAAACTTGTTGCAGTCTCCGAAGTTCCCGACTCCGTGGAATACCGTGCCATTAACTGCGCAAACACTTCGCTTGACGCAGCAAAGGCAACTGCCGACAGTGTAATCAAAGCCATTAACGGCGGAGCGAAGTTTGAAGACGTGGCAAAGAAATACAATCAGCCCGCACCCGGTGTTTGGCTTACAGCTAATCAATACGAAGGTCAGTCAATTGATGCAGATAATGCGAACTTCATCAAGACCATTACTACAAGTGCAGTCAATTCCATTCAGAAAATTGAGCTTGCACAAAACGTAGTAGTTGTTCAAATTACAAAGCGTCAGGCAATGAAGAAGAAATACAATCTTGCAGTTGTAAAACGCACCGTTGATTTCAGCAAAGACACCTATTCTAAAGAATACAACAAGTTCAGCCATTTTATTGCAAGCAACTCCACTTTTGCAAAAATGGAAGCTAACGCAGCAAAGAACGGTTATACCGTACAAGAGCGCAAAGACCAATTCTGCAACGAGCACTATGTGGCTAACATCCCCGGTACAAAAGATGCACTTCGTTGGTTGTTCGAAGCAAAAGAAGGCGACCTTTCGCAACTTTATGAATGCGGCAACAACGACAACATGCTTATCATCTATGTAACTGGCAAGCATAAAGTAGGCTATCGTCCAGCTACAGACCCGGAAGTCAAGAAAGCTCTCACACAACTTGCTCTCCTGACAAGAAAGCCGAGAAAATCATGAGCCAACTCAAAGGTAAGAATTTGCAGCAAGCACTTGAACTTCCCGCAGCATCAAGAGATACTCTCAACGGAATTACTTTTTGCGATGCCGGCATTCGTTGCATCAACTGGCGGAAACGAACCTGTCCTTGCCGGTGGCGTTTCTTACGGAAAACTCAACAAGAGCTACGGTCCTGTAAAGGGTAACAACGGCGTTTACATGTTCGAAGTTACGAGCCGCACAGCTTCAGGAGAAAAATTCAACGAAAAGATGTACGAACAGAGCGTAGCAGAAAGCTATTTGCGCAATGTAGGTCAATTTACAAACGACCTTTTCTCAAAAGCAAAGGTTAAAGACCGTCGCTACCTCTACTTCTAAAACATCAATAAGCAATTATAAAATCTCCCGTAAATCATACGATTTACGGGAGATTTCTTTTTTATCCACACCAAACACTCTTTTCTTTTAGCAATGTCTGATTAGATGAAATTTGCCTCTGCATACGAGTATACTATTTCACAAGCTAACAAAAAGTAACCACCTCGAAAGAATCTTTTTTCACACATTCATGCCAACAAGTATAAATTGAGAACCAAATAACATTGCTTCAGCAACAACGTGCATAAAAACACCCAATCTTTGCAGACTTCCGAAATTTTATTCCATTTATAACACGTGTCATAGATATTAGTCTTTCTGCCAATCCTCCACTCCCGCTTGTACTACTTCAAAATCATTACACCATAGCAGATAACAGAAATAAACTTTCTCATGAAAACACGGTCGAGTATATTTACACACGAATATCAAACCATATATTACCTACAGAAGCAGAAAGTATCGTATAATTGCACATCGCAATAAGTTAAGCACGATTTTTTGTAAGTAAGAAATGCCAAACCGGGGCTAATTAACCGGATAAAAATCTCAGTGACCACGAACATCCTTTATGTTACAACAGACGGGAAAATTATTTTTCTTGCAAAAAAGCGTGGGCATATATTATTTCGCTATGTTACAAATAAGAAATGTTTCAATCATATTGCTTTTCGCCTGCGTTCTTGGTAAAAACGTATTTACAGTTCCGATTTTGGATTTCCTTGTAACACTTAACAGCCCCCGCATTATTAAATACCTTAACATCCGCACAGAGCCTACGACATTTTTTCCTCTTTACATCACAAACGATTCTTATATTGATTTAATCTAAAATCGCATAAAAAACAACGTTTTCCGACTGCCGAAAAACATAAGGCATGTTCTAAAAAAAATACAAGCCATATATTTTAAAATACAAGGCACTTATTTTAAAACAAGTGCCTTGTATTTTTTGCCTTTCTATCACCTTGTTTTTCCGATATTTGCAAAACGGAGATTTTCGCCCCTTTCGAGATAGTTTCTTCGCTCCGGATTTTGATATAATTCAAGAGCAAACTTCCATACTTTCTGTTCCCGAGCGTCCTTCTACCGTGTATTCTGATTTTCCTGCATTACGACCTTTCAGAAACGGGAATAAGAACCCGCGCAAATGTACATTTTACATTTGCGAACCCATGCTTTGCACTATAAATGCCGCCAATTTCACTCGCAAACGGATATTTCCCGAAATAATGTGCATTTCATGCGTAAATTGACGTTTCTACATTATATTGTAAAGGTCTGCAAACGGAATTATTCTGAACTTTTGAAAGAAATATCATTTCAAAAGCATTTTATTTTCAGAAATCTTGCCATTAAACCAACTTTTTGTATATTTGCAACACGATATAGAGTATTAACAAACGAGTAACAGAAATGAAATCAAGCGAAGTAATTGAAAACTTGAAGCGCCGCTATCCGGGACAGCCCGAATACATTCAGGCTGTGTCGCAGGTGCTCCCCACAATTGAGGAAACATATAATCAGCACCCCGAGTTCGAAAAAGGTGAACCTTATTGAACGTCTTTGCATTCCCGATCGTATCTACCAGTTCCGCGTAACATGGGTTGACGACAAGGGTAAAGTTCAAATCAACAACGGCTATCGCGTACAACATAACAACGCCATTGGTCCGTACAAAGGCGGTATCCGTTTCCACTCCTCTGTAAACCTCGGCATTTTGAAGTTCTTGGCTTTCGAGCAGACATTCAAGAACTCTCTCACCACTCTTCCCATGGGCGGTGCCAAAGGTGGTAGCGATTTCAGCCCTCGTGGCAAAGAGCAATGCGGAAATCATGCGTTTCTGCCAGGCTTTCATGACTGAACTTTGGAGAAATATTGGTCCCAATACCGATGTTCCCGCAGGCGATATAGGCGTTGGCGGTCGCGAAGTCGGCTACATGTTCGGAATGTATAAGAAGCTCACCCACGAATTCACCGGAACTTTCACCGGTAAAGGTCTCGAATTCGGCGGTTCTCTCATTCGCCCCGAAGCAACCGGCTACGGAAATGTTTACTTCATGCTCGAAATGCTTAAGACAAGAGGCATTGACGTTAAAGGAAAGACAGTTTGCGTGAGCGGTTCGGGTAATGTGGCACAGTACACCGTTGACAAACTCATAGATCTCGGAGCCAAAGTCGTTACTCTCTCCGATTCCGACGGCTATATCTATGATCCCGATGGCATTGACCGTGAGAAATGGAACTATGTCATGGAACTTAAGAACATTGAGCGTGGTCGTATTCGCGAATACGCAGAAAAATACGGCGTTAAATACGTTGCCGGCGCACGTCCCTGGGGGAGAAAAATGCGACATTGCACTTCCTTCCGCAACACAAAACGAAATTGACGGCGACGATGCACGCAAATTGGTTGCTAACGGCGTAATTGCTGTAAGCGAAGGCGCAAACATGCCGAGCACTCCCGAAGCAATCAAAGTGTTCCAGGATGCCAAGATTCTATATTCTCCGGGCAAAGCAGCAAATGCGGGCGGTGTTTCCGTTTCCGGTCTCGAAATGACCCAGAACTCCGAGCGTCTTAACTGGACATCCGAAGAAGTTGACAAGAAACTCCACAACATCATGTGCGACATCCACGCCGCTTGCGTGAAATACGGCACAGAACCCGACGGGTATATCAACTATGTTAAGGGTGCAAACGTTGCCGGCTTCATGAAAGTTGCCAAAGCCATGATGGCGCAGGGCATTCTCTAAACGCATCCCTGACACCTACAATAAATCCTCGCGGCTGCTGTTTGCAACCGCGAGGATTGTTTTTTGAAAAATCGCAGCCAAGGACAAACCGTATTTCAAAAGCAGAAAAACTCGCTTTTACGCTAAAAACAACCTTGTAAATTGTTGTCATGTCCCTTTGGTTTTGTTGTATTTCATGCCACACCGCGAAATACAACAAAAAATAAACAGGGAAAAAGGAGGGAAAATGCCGTATATTTGCACTTAGTAGCAAAACAAGACAATACATAACAATTACTATTATGAACAAATTCAAAACCCGAAACAAAAACACGCTGTCGGCAAAAAACATCACGGCTGTGCTTGCCCTCATCTTCTCGACAGTATTCCCTGTAACATCCTACGGCTTTGGCACAGGAATTACTTTCGAATACACGCACAATAACACGACTTGCAGATACGAGATTATAAACAGATATCAGCGTTATGTGGAATTGGACAGGTGTCTAAACACAACATACGGCAACAATGCCGACCCCGACAAGATAATACTTCCTGAAGTTGTGGAATACCAAGGTACGAAATACGAGGTAAGGTGGATAAACACCGGCGCATTCCGTGGCAAAACTGGTATTGAATGCCTCAAACTTCCCTCCAAAGTCACGGAAATACAACCCTACACTTTCGAAGGCTGTACAGACCTTAAAGAGGTGCAACTGCCCGACAGTCTGCGCTGGATTTATTACAACGCCTTCCAAAACTGCTCCTCGCTTGAAAGCATCACTCTCCCCCAATATTTGTATGCAATCGGACCGAATGTGTTCAGGGGGGTGCCGCAGTCTCAAATTCGTCGCATTCAGAAAATATCGGAAAGAAAAAATAGAAAATGGAGGAATTAACGAAACGACATTCGACATAAGCGATATAGACTCCGACACGCCCATATACCCGAAAAACACTGTACACTGCCAGTGACAGGCTGGCTGAGCTGCAACAAACTTCCCCCTGGAACCTGTTCGGGGAAGTCAAGGCTTCAAGCGGATATTATGTCGAGGTTGCAGGGCAGATGATAAACGACCTCAACCGTTCCTACCTTAACCTTTGGAACACGAAGTTCGGGTCGAGCGGCAGAATTTACTTCGACCCCGCCACCACTACGCTTACGCTCGACAACCTAAAATGGGACTACAGCAATCACCGCATCATCGATAACTTTGGAAACCCCCAAAACCTGACCATAAAGGTGAAAGACGAGTGCATACTTGGTGTTAATACTGATGATGTTGTATTCTTTTTTGGCAGGGGACAACACTGTCACAACCATAACCAATGCCAACAAAAACTCCTCGCTGACACTAAGGCTCGGAGCGAAGTCAACCGGCATAAACGCATCAAGAAGCACACAATGCATACTCAAAGACGCAAACTTGATAATAGAAAGCTACCCCGATGTGGACAGTTTTGAATCAGGTATAGACGGAAAGCCCGGTTGGGGAACAGGAGGAATGGGAAATCTCAGCATAATCAACAGCGTTGTGCAGATTACGAAATCCCGGCAAGTGGGGCTGCAATCGGCGGCTTCCTGTCCATGAACCTTGACGGCTGCGAAATAATCACACCCCAGAATGCCACTATCGGAGACGACTACACAATTTGCGAAAACGGGGAAGCCGCAAAGAAAGTGCTTATAGCCCCCGCCGGACACCCTGTTGGAATCGCCTCCACGAAAAACGGCACAAAACCCAAGTGCGAAAGCATCTACACACCCGACGGCGTAAGGCTGACAACACCATTCGGTCTGCTGCCACGAGGGATATATATTGTAAACGGAAAGAAAGTGGTGAAGAAATAACGCCGGCAACACAAAGCCACATAAGCAACAGGGTGCGCTTTATGGCGCACCCTGTTGTCTTTTTTCATGTTCACAAATGTTCTGTACATAAAGCAGGAAAAACAGTTTCCCACATTATTCCATAGCCATTTCGTTCACGGTACGGCAAACTTAGCCAAGCACACGTAAGTTTTTGTATTTCAAAAGAATACCCATATAAACAACATTCTCTGTAACGATTTGTTTTTCAAAGGTTTGCAAGTAGCAAAAAAAGGTCTGATGTAGTTTGAATTACATCAGACATAATTTTTTCTACATCGGACATAGTTTTTCCTACATCCGATGTAGTTTTTCGGCGTGTTATGAAAAAAGCCATCGTTTTCGTTTTACGATAATTGCAGGCGTATGGCATACGCCCTGTATGCCGCCGCATGAAGCGCACCGCAAACCGCCACCAAAACATTGCAAAATCCGCGCAATTCTAGGCGTATGCAATACCCCCTACAGAGGTACAAATTTTTTGATTACATGAATTTTGTTTCGGCAAATCGCACTCAAATGCGGTTTGTCCTGGCCAGAAGATAATAGTCGAGCGTTACCATTGCCGCCATGGCTTCCACTATCGGCACGGCACGTGGAACAACACAAGGATCATGCCTTCCACGAGCAGCTATGACGATTTCCTTTCCATTTACATCAACTGTGTGCTGCTCCACTTTCAATGTCGGCACCGGTTTGAAAGCCACGCGGAAATTCACATCCATTCCATCGGTTATTCCGCCTAGCACTCCGCCGTTGTGGTTTGTTGTCGTAGAAATATTGCCCTTATCGTCCAACACGAAAGCATCGTTATACTGCGTCCCGCGCATTATTGCCGCATCGAAACCGTTTCCGAGTTCAAACGCTCTCGCCGCATTTATCGACATACTTGCTTCAGCAAGAGCCGCATGGAATTTGCCGAACACTGGCTCGCCAATTCCCACGGGACAACCTTTTATGACGCAATCCACAACGCCTCCAACGGTGTCACCGTCGGTCAGCGCGGATTTTATTTCGTTTTCCATGCTCGCGGCAAGCTCTGCATTCGGGCAGCGAACGGCATTCTTCTCCACATCTTCCGTGGAAAACCAACCATATTCCCGTTCCATGCCCACCGAACCTATACGCGAGGTGTATGCTCTGACTTCTATCCCCGTCTTTTTCAGGGCAAGCTTGGCAAAAGCACCGGCAACGACACGCGCTATGGTTTCACGCGCACTCTGTCTGCCACCGCCGCGATAATCTCGAAAGCCATATTTTTTTTGATAAGTGAAATCGGCGTGCGAAGGACGGAAAACATCTTTCAATTCCGAATAATCTTTTGAGCGCTGATTCTCATTTCTCACCTCAAAACCAATGGGTGTGCCTATAGTCCTGCCTTCGAAAACGCCGGAAAGTATCTCCACTTTGTCAGACTCCTTGCGCGGAGTGGTAAGACTGTTTTGTCCTGGACGGCGACGGTCAAGTTCTCTCTGAACAAACTCCATGTCAACCTCTATTCCCGCAGGCATCCCGTCTATAACCCCGCCGATTGCCACACCATGGCTTTCGCCAAAAGAAGTAAGGCGAAAAACTCTTCCAAACGTATTCATATTTCTATTTACGGTATTCTTTTTTTGTTGCAAATTTAAGCAAAAAACACGTGTTTTCCGGCTTTTGTTCGCAATAAAGGCTATTTGAACATAATATCGGTAACTACATCCGATTTGACCAAAGCATTAATCTTTTTCACAAGCTGTTTGCGCTGCATGAAAAGATTGTTGCGCAACGCCGGCGACGGCACTTCCACGAAAAGAACCTGATTATAGATTCTGACATTCCCTGTGGCGTTAGCCACACGCTCACCCACAACTTGCGACCATGCGTTCACAGCCCTCGCTTCATTGAGCGGGGTTTCAAGACCCTGCATTCGGAGAATTGCAGATACGACATCACTGATTTTTTCTACATCCTTTTTTCTCACAAGCTTATTTCTCCTTTTTTTCACATTAAACACCCTGTAGTCCTGCTTTGTTGCCGCAAGAATGGGAGCAAGTCTTTCGCGGTCGGTGTCGGTTATGAAAATTTGTCCGAAGTCATTTCCCGCCACCATATTCACTATCTGCGACACGCGTGAAGCATCAAGTTTGTCAAACAAATCGTCAAGCAGCAACAAAGGCACCTTGCAGTTGCCGGAATGACGCAACAAATCAAACTGAGCGAACTTCAAAGCAAGCAGAAACGACTTGGTTTGTCCCTGCGAACCCTCATTGCGAATGGGATAACCGCCAAGGCACATCTGCAGTTCGTCGCGGTGAATGCCATGAAGCGAATGTCCTATAATCCTGTCCTTTGCGCGTCCGCCACGTATGATTTCAAACAGCGGACCTCTCTGACAATGCGAAACATAAGAGAGACACGGCTCCTCGGCATAGTCAGAAATAAGCGAATAATACTTTTGGAACAGAGGCGTAAGCTTCTCCGTAAGAACAGAACGCGCCTTGAAAATTTTCTCTCCCTCCACCGCCATTTCCTCTTCGTAAATATCGAGCATGGAAGCGTCAGGTTCGGCATCTGCACGCAGAATGGCATTACGCTGTTTGAGAGCACGATTGTATTTTATGAGAGAATCGAGATAAAGTCTGTCATATTGCGAAATAACAATATCCATGAATTTCCTCCGAGCCTCTCCCCCACCCGTAACAAGTTCGCCGTCGTTGGGCGAAACCATTACCAGCGGAATAAGTCCTATATGGTCGGCAAGACGTTTGTAAGCCTTCTTGTTCAAAGCGAACTTCTTGCTTTTATGCTGCTTCACACCGCACGAAATCTCATACTTCTTTCCGTCTTCATCAGAATAATTACCCACAGCCACCATATATTCTTCGTCGTGTCTCACGGTCAAAGCGTCAAGCATAGAGGTTGCGCTGTGGCAAAACGACATATAATATATTGCGTCAAGCACATTAGTTTTGCCTTCGCCGTTCTTGCCAATCAAACAATTGATCTTGGGCGAAAATTCAAGGTCGGCGGCAGCAATATTCTTGTAATTAATCAATGACAGCCTGTGAAGTATCATATTATGCAGTTTCTATTGTGCGAAGTTAGCAGTTTTCCGCTGCCCGATAAGCCATGCACAACAGAAAATCGCACAAAAGAGAAAAAAGTAGAGATAAAATTTCATCATTTGATGCGAAAAGACTAATTTTGTCCTGCCTAACAGCAACAAACCAATAAAGAATAACAACAAATGGCTAACATAAAAACAAACAACTCTACGGAAATGGCTGAAGTAATCAGTCGTTCGGAAGCATTTCTCACCAAGCAGAAAAAACCATTGCTCATTGTATTGGCTGCTATAATAGTTATTGTCGGCGGCGGATTGCTTTACCACAATTTCGTTTCCGTTCCAAAAGAAAACAAAGCTTCAACCGCTCTCGCCAAGGGGCAGGAATATTTCTCTCAAGGCGATTGGCAGAAAGCTCTTAACGGAGACGGTGCAGGTTTTGCAGGTTTTGTGAACATTGCAAAGCAATATAGCGGAACCGATGCGGCTAATCTCGCAAAGCTTTACGCCGGTATCGCTCTCTATAACACCGGCAAGGCGCAGGAAGCTCTAAAATATCTTAAAGATTACAGTACTGCGGGTGACGCAATGATAGAAGCCGAAGCAATTGGAGCTATTGGCGATTGCTACGCAACCCTTGGTCAGAAAGATGAAGCCGTAAACAATTTTAAGAAAGCGGCAGCAAAAAGCAGACAACAACTCTTTGAGTCCTATATATCTTGTAAAAGCAGGAGAAGTTCTCGAATCAGACAATAAATACGATGAAGCTCTCAAACTTTATCAAGAAGTAAAAAGACAAATATGTACAGAGCGCAATGCAGCAAGATATAGACAAATATATCGAGCGTGCCACTGTAAAGAAACAATAACAAAATGTCGAGTAACGCATTCCAACTCACCGACAGCAATATGTCTTCTATTCCCTCAGGAAAAGGGATGAGAGTAGGCATTGTAGTAGCAGAATGGAATGACAATATAACAAAAGCACTTCTTGAAGGTGCAAAAATACACTGAAAGCCAACGGCGTTCTTGCAGAAGACATTGTCGTGGAAATAGTTCCCGGCAGCTTCGAATTGATATTCGGCTGTTCGCAAATGGTAAAGCATCATACAGTTGACGCAGTGATTGCAATTGGATGTGTAATCCGTGGCGACACACCTCACTTTGATTATATTTGTCAGGCAGTAAGCAGCGGCATTTCAAAATTAATGTTGAAGGTGATGTTCCGGTGATTTTCGGATTACTAACAACAAACAGTCAGGAACAAGCGGAAGAGCGTTCGGGCGGAATACTTGGAAATAAAGGCGACGAGTACGCTATTACAGCATTGAAAATGGTGGCTTTCGCACAAAAATATAAATAACTCAGGAAATATAGGGGCAAATTCCAGAGTGGCCAAATGGGGCAGACTGTAAATCTGCTGACGTTCGTCTTCGGTGGTTCGAATCCATCTTTGCCCACAACAATCCGTTAAGATTTTCTTCTTAACGGATTGCTTGTTTTTGTATAAATCCAAAAGAATGACTATATAATTTCTGCGTAACGCGCTCCTGCTCTTAGCACACATGATCTAATTCTCCATAGATTACAGAAAAGGCGTTTCTAAGTGCTTCTTTTCTTAACGTGATGCTACAAGCCTCCTGCAAAACTGCGCATAGGCATTTATACACCCGCGCGTTTCGCTACAGTTTGCATGTAAACACACACAACCACCGCAACATATCACACAGGGTATCGAAAACAAAGCAATGATATGCGGCTTTGCATATAACAAACGTAGTATAACACTCTCTATTACAGTAAAATTGTTTCTATAATATGCACATATTATTACGAAATGCAGGAAAATCTCAAAGAAAAGGCTTATAAATACTACTAATTCTACAATATTTACAGCGAATTGCCGAACATGAGCAAGTAAAACAGAGGTAAATCACACCGGACATCGAAAACAAAGCAATGAAATGCGGCTTTGCCAACAACAAACGTAGTAAAATTCTATCTATTACCTTAAAGTTGGTGTCTATAAAATGCACCTTTTATTACGGAACGCAAGAATTTGCCTACGAAAAAAGACATATAAAACAACCAATATCACCTATATTTACAGCAGATTGGTGAATGCGAGCAAGTAAAACTAAAATAAATCACACAGGACATTGAATACAACAAGCGAACACTACTATTTATTAGCATGACTTCGAAAACAAAACTGCGGATGCGCATAATTTCTTGTGTATCGCCGATGTGTCGGAAATATATTGTACTTTTGAAAAAGAATAAACCTACCAATGATGAATTGTTACGCATCACATAACTATCGCGACTTTTCGCACGCGGGAAACATCTCGAAAAATTTCAACGAGCATATAATGCAAGACATGGGCTTCAAGAACGTTGCCCTTAGGCAGACCCATTTCCACAACAAAATACTCGGTTTTTTCGCCACCCTCGCAGGCGTATGCGTCATACCTTTCCGTTTACACAAAGGCGACCGCCTTGTGTTGCAATATCCCATAAAAAGTACTACACTTTTATTTGCAAAATGGCTCACATACGCGGTGCAAAAGTCATCACACTCATTCACGACCTCGGCTGCTGCCGACGCAAAAAGCTCACGCCTCAAAAAGAAATGAAACGTCTCAACAATTCCGACGCACTCATAGTTCACAACAACAACATGAAGCGTTGGATTGAAGAACACGGCTATAAAGGCGGCATTGCTGTCCATAAAATGACAGACTACACGGCGAATGCCGAAGCTGCGGTTCATAAATATGACGGAGGCAAATGCAAAATTCTTTACGCCGGCGCACTTTCAAGAAAGAAAAACGCCTTTCTCTACGAGCTTGCCAATTCTTCGCTCAACTACGATTTAGAACTCTACGGCAGAGGTTTCGATGCTTCGCAAATAAAAAGCAAAAACGTTCACTATCACGGCTTTATGAGCGACACGCAACTCATTTCCGAAAACAATTGTACTTTCGGACTTGTATGGGACGGTAATTCCATTGACGCATGTGAGGGAGCTTACGGCAGTTACCTTAAACTGAACAATCCAATAAAGACTTCGCTTTATATTCGTTGCCACCTTCCCGTAATTGTGTGGGAACAGGCTGCCATTGCAGAAGTTGTGAAAGAAAAAGGAATTGGAGTCCGCGTTGCTTCACTGCAAGACATTGACAAGATTGTTGCAGAAATCACTCCCGAAGAATACGACAAACTCGAAAAGAACGTAATTGAATGGAGCAAAGAACTGAAACACGGCAATTGTACCCGCAATGCCATAAACCAATGTTTGGAATATCTGAAATAATTCCGCGAGGAATCAGAAAACAAGCATTTTTCGTCAGATTTCCGCAGTGTTCATACAGCACAAAACGCCCATTTTTCGGCGGTTTTTCAACACATTATTTTTCAGACACTTAAAACAGCAAAAAAAATACAAGGCACTTATTTTAAAATAAGTGCCTTGTGTTTTAAAAATATATGGCTCGTAATTTTTATTATTTCCCATGCACTTTTTTTTTTTCTTATGGATTTATCGCGTAATTTCATAGCGTAAATTATGGAAAATTCGCACAACATTTCAGAATCTTTATAGCATCATATACCTTCAAATCTTGGAAAAGCGGCATTTCGGGGCAAAAAGCCTTGTAAAAAGTGGCACAAAGTCCATATATTTGCCATAGGGAAAAGGCAAACATCAAATATTCCCAAATAATAAAGCCACACACCGGAGCAAAAAACGGAAATGACAAATAGAAAGATAGACAACCATATCAAACATTACTATCAAACCACCAGCAATGCCTTACTTGTTACCGGTGCACGACATCACGCCTTACTTTTTACAACAACAAGAAGCGGGGGGAATGGGATTTGGCAATAGAACTTAAGTCAAGACTCTGCCCATTGAGGTAAAATCATGTAAAGATTACGAAACACTTCGCGCTTTGTCAAACATAACGGACTGCAAAGAATATGACATTCCTAAGACAGTTATTTTCAACAACGACAATCTGCACATTGCAGATAAGATTGTCTATGCACCAATATACATGGTTATGTTCCTTGAAAAGTCAAACGTAGCTCCACTTTATATAAAGCGGACATTTCCTGACTATAAATAAAAAACTAATTATACGAACAGCAAAAAATCACACGATGAAAATCAGAAACCCTTTCAAAAAGAAAAAAAAGATTGAACTGCTTCTTACCGATTGGGAAGGAGCCGACGGATGTTTAGCCACAGACAGAATAGCCGTGGACGGTATGCCCGTGGGATATATGTATCGCGAAGAACCGGCAGACAATTACCAAAAGGGTATGACAGCGGGTGGCGTTTCTTTGCCGGAGACGAGGACGACAGTTACGACATGGTGAAAAATAGTTCCGTGTATAAACTTAATACTATCTGCAATTTCAGTCCGGACATCATTCCACTGCTTCATGCACCCTATGGAACGGCATATCTAAGAACAAAAGACGGGGAATTAAAACTATACGAAGAAGCCCTCCCCACCGAAGAAGACGAATAATCCGGTTATTTGCGCCAAACAGCAATACAATAATACGACCAAGGTGAATTTGCTCAAATATTTTTGCAGAAAGCGAGAATTGTCTCCCGACCATATTGGAAAATATTCACTTGACAAACATGGGTACGTTGATTTAAGTAATCAACGTATAGATTGCTCCTATTTGGCGAACAAATACATAAGATGCAATTTCTACAAATCTTTGTTTGCACATTCTGACACGATATACAGGATTGAAGGCAAAGCTTTTATAGACTCTTTATTCTGCGGAACAATTTTCAAAGCTGCAGCTGAACATGGGAACAAATTTTATAATTGCATATTTGATTCTGTAAATTTCAAAGAAGCAATTATCGGATACGGTTCTTCCTGTTATACAAATTGCACTTTTAAGAATGTCAGGTTCGGAGCATTTATAAAACCGCAATTCAAAGGCTGCAAATTTATAGATTGCAACTTTTACGACGTGGATTTCAAGCTTCGAGTTTTGAACATTGTGCTTTTATCGGCAAAGTGGAAAATGTTTGGTTTAGAGGAGGATTCCCCACCGATTCTTTAAGAAGGGAGTTCGGACACGCTAAACCAAACATAATGCTTGATGTCTCTTTTGAGAATGCAATATTACATGACGTAACATTTAGCGATAACTGCGATTTATCTACCATAGTGCTCCCCCGACAAGGACGATATGTGTTTTTTGACAATTGGGACAAGCAACTTAATATAATAAAAGAAAAAAGGTATAACACACCAATCTGCGACAACAAAAGATAATATCATTTCTTTTGTAGAAATATATAAAGTACATTCTGATAGCCAAAGATATTATATCTTAAATACAGAAGATTTACTAAAAGAATACTCAGAGAAAGCAGTTGAAATAATAAAAGAAAATGCAACGACAGTAATCGAAAACTCCAGAATTTGATTTGCCTTGCAACTTGCAATAGTATACTGCTATATGCAATAATGACATAGAGAAACTGCTAATAGATTTGCTTTTTCATAATAATCATTTCCGAGCAATAAACTAGTTCTGTTTTCTGAAGTTTTTCATGCTTTTTTCTATGATTTCCCAATACAATCCCAACTATTTTTCCCGTCTCTGCCATATAAAACGCGGCAGTCTTTTGTGATTTCATTTCACTGCAAGAGAAGTTGTACGTTTGGCGATAAATTGCTATTTTTGCAATGTTGGTGAGTGCTACTTCCAAAGTAAACACCACGCCAACGAACTTTTTGGAAAGGCGTTTACTTAGCGCTTGGTCTTTGGCACACAGAAATCTCGCAAATTTCCATTCACAGTCAAAGAACAAGGCAACGAGTGGATGCCCATTGTTGTATGTATTGCAAGCCCTCAAAGGGTCTGCACTATATTTACGTGGGGATCTCTCGTTGCTCGTTCTACTGTGATGGGCAATGCGAGAGCCCTTGTGTGCGGAACGGGCGACGAAGTTTGGTCCCCACGTTCTTTTCTTCACATCGCATAACCAATTAAATAATACGCCATTGGGAGCCGGGCGGACACACACTTAGGCAGATGGCAAACAAAAACCTTACTGATGCAAAAAACTTAAAAAACGATGAGTTCTATACGCAGTACGATTACATTCAGAAAGAGGTGAACGCATATTTGGAATACAATCCAAATACTTTCAAAGACAAAATAGTATTGCTTCCTTGCGATGATCCTAAAAGAGCAACTTTACGCGTTTTTTCGCACAAAATTTTTCAAAGCTTGGATTGAAGAAACTAATTAGCACAAGCTATGCTCCGGAAAGTAAAAAAGATAAAATACGAATTGGAAAATAAAACATTTTTCGATGAACCTGCAGAAATTACAGATATAGATAAAGACAAAATAAGAACCCATGGTAAAGTTTATATCTTGGATCACGACATAACCGGTGATGGGAAAATTGATTTTGATGATATTAAAGACCAATATATAGAAGACGCAAAGGAACATGACGGAGATTTCAGAAGTCCATTTGTGAAATGTTTAAGAGACGAAGCCGACATAATAGTAACAAATCCACCTTTTTTTCTATGTTTCGTGAATTCATAGATTGGATTATGGAAGCCTATAAAAAGTTTCTTGTCATCGGCAATATGAATGCTATAACCTATAAGGAAATATTTCCCCTCATTAAGGAGAACAAAATGTGGATTGGTGCCACTGGATTCCTTAATGATATGGTTTTCGGTGTACCCGAAGGAACAGTTGTCAAAGAAACCGATAGAGCTAAAGCCGCGAGATTGGGATATGTGGGAAACTACACAAGACTGGGAAATTCTTGTTGGTATACAAATCTTGAACACGGACGCAGACATCAACCACTTTCTTTGATGACTATGAGTGATAATTTGCGTTACTCCAAGCATAAAGAACTAAGAGGCAAAAGCAGGATATGACCATTACGACAATTACGATGCAATAGAAGTTCCCTATACAGATGCCATACCGTCCGACTACGACGGAGTAATGGGCGTTCCAATCTCTTTTTTAGGTAAGTATTGCCCGGAACAATTTGAAATAGTAAATGCCAACGACTACCGCAAAACATTGGACGTACCCGTAAAGGCACACGGACTTATAAAGGACAAAGAAGCAAGTATTACAACCTATAAAGATTCCGAATGTAAAAAAAAACTTCAGGACAATTTGGCAATTTCCAACAAAACGCCAAGAGAGAGAGACGAACAACCTATGCACGAATCTGTATCAAACATATTGCTCGCTCCCGGAGCTGACGGTTGGCATGTCAACGGACAACGCAAATATGCAAGGATATTCATCCGTTTCATATCTCGACATGGTAGCAAGACCGATTGTTCAAGGAATTAAATTATACAGAAGAGTATTCATAAAGAAAAAAGATATAATCATGAGAACTACACTAAGAACAGACATAACAATAGACCAAATTTGCAAAGATTTTGTTTATAACGAACTTGAAGGCAAAGGACTTTTTCGGACTTTCCGGTAAACTCGTAATCCAACCGGAATACCAACGCAACTACATCTATGCCGACGGGAAAAAGACACAGCGGTTATAGAATCAGTTCTGCACGGATACCCGCTTGGTTTAATATATTTCAATCAAACAGACGAAAACAAATATGAAGTGCTTGACGGGCAGCAACGCATAACCAGCCTCGGACGTTTTTTCTTACAGACAAATTCGCCATTACCGACAAGAACGGTATGCCCATGTACTTTTCAAGTATGGCAGAAAATTTGAAAGAAAAGATAAAGCAAACACACTTGCTCATATACATTTGTTACGGAGAAGAAAGCGAGATAAAAGAATGGTTCAAAACAATAAACATAGCCGGCATACCGCTTAACGAGCAAGAATTGCGCAATGCCATATACTCCGGTCCTTTTGTAAGTGCGCTGAAGGAAGAATTCTCAAACTCCAACAATGCAAGGATACAAATGTGGCAAACCTACGTTAGCGGCACTGCAAACCGACAAGACTTTCTGCAATGTGCACTAAACTGGGTGAGCAAAGGTAATATAGATGAATATATGTCGGCACACCGATTTGACGAAAACATTTGCGAAACAACAACCTACTTCAACAGTGTTATAAATTGGATTTCGGGAATTTTCATAGACACAAAGGCAGAAATGCGTACACAAAACTGGGGACGTCTATATGAACTCTATCACAAAATTCCATACAACCCCGAAAAAATACATGAAAGACTCAGTGCTCTATATGCAGACGACTGTGTGGGAAATAAGAAAAGGTATTTACGAGTATCTTCTTGGCGGCGAAACGGAAACAAAGCTACTGAACATAAGAGTTTTCGACAAGAAAAACAATTCAAACAGTGTATGAACGACAAACCGCAAAAGCAGAAAAAGAAGGAATATCAAACTGCCCTCTTTGTGCACATAGCAATAATGAGAAACAGCGTACACGCATCTACAAAATTTCGGAAATGGATGCCGACCACGTTACGGCGTGGAGCAAGGGCGGTTCTACCGATATAAATAACTGTCAAATGCTATGCAAAACTCACAACCAGGCAAAGGGTAACAGGTAAACCACGACTTCTCCATACAAAAACAAATAAAGTAAGTCGGTTGTTAATTAAGTACAACCGACTTATCTTTGCCAAACTTGTCTGTCTATTAAAATCTACCTTTATGGATAATTGCTATAAGTTATTCCTATAGCTTTATGGTCTTAGGCAAGGAGTTTTTAACCAATTCTGAAATTTTTTTCCCGTCGGCTTTACCCGCAAGAGCTTTCGTGGCAGCTCCCATGACTTTACCCATATCGCGCATTGAAGTTGCTCCAACGCCGGCAATAATGGATTTTACCTCTTTCTCTACTTCTTCGTCTGATAGTTGCTTTGGTAAATATGTCTCTATGACCTTTACCTGTGCCTCCTCCTCTTCTGCGAGATCGGGACGGTTTTGCTCGTGGTACAAAGCAGCCGTATCTTTTTCCCTGCTTAGCCATTTTGGCAAGAATCTTCAAAGCCGCATCGTCTGTAAGTTCGTCATTGGAACCCGGGGCGGTTTTTGCTTCTATGAAATTCTTTTTAATGTTGCGTAATGCCTCAAGACGCACTTTGTCGTGAGCCTTCATGGCACTCATTATGTCTTTGCTTATTTGTTCAAACAATGCCATTTTGTTTATGTTTTTAGAATTTTATTGTACTCGGATCAGTGGTTTGCTCCGCATCGCCATTTTGTTTCTCGGGAGCAGAACCGCCGTAGTTTTTCTCATAAATGCGTCGCAACATAGCGCTGCTGCGGTGTGCCGTAGGGGTTTGCTCCACCATAGATATTATATCATCGTTGTCAACATCCACGTCATTGAAACGGAACACATGATGAGGGCGACGATATGAACCTACGCGGCTCTTTTCTTCATAACCGAATTTCTTGCGACGTTCTGCTTTCTTCTCTTCTTCCTCTGCAGCCTGTGCAGCTTGCTCGGACTCATCTCCGCCATTGCGCACAAGATATTCCTCCATATAAGGAACGTTTGCCAATCCAAAACCCGAAGCCAATACGGTTACCTTTACCTGTTTACCGAGAGAAGGGTCGAAAGCTATACCCCACTTTACTTCGAAATCCCTTCCGAACTTGCTCATGAAATCATGTACTTCGTTCATCTCCTCCATTGTTATTGTGTCTTCGTCTTTGTCGGAACAATATATATATAGCAGAACTTTCTTCGCATCGAAGATGTCGTTATTATTAAGAAGAGGAGAATTCAAAGCATCGTCTATAGCACTCTTTACGCGAAGTTCTCCCTCACCTTTTCCTGTACTCATTATGGCAACGCCACCATCGCGAAGCACTGTGCATACATCATTAAAGTCAAGGTTTATCTTTCCGTGCGTGGTAATAATCTCCGCAATGCTTCTTGCAGCAAGCGTCAAGGTGTCGTCGGCACGTCCGAAAGCATCACTTATAGTAAGTTCCGGATAAATCTCGCGCAAACGTTCATTGTTTACAACAAGCAAAGCATCGACATTCTTGGAAATGGCTTCCACACCGTCTAACGCTTGATCTATTTTTCTGTTCCCCTCAAATTGGAAAGGAATTGTAACGATGCCAATGGTCAGGATGTTCTTGCTTTTTGCCTCACGCGCTATGATAGGAGCAGCACCGGTACCTGTTCCGCCGCCCATGCCCGCAGTTATAAAGACCATCTTGGTACCATCTGAAAGCATTTTGTCTATCGACTCTATGCTTTCTTCTGCGGCATGGCGTGCTTTTTTCCGGAATATTGCCCGCACCAAGTCCTTCGCTTCCCAACTGTACTTTGAATTGCACGGGAGAATCGTCCAAAGCCTGGGCATCTGTATTGCAGACTACGAAACTAACATCATGAATTCCGGTTTGGTACATGTGGTTTACGGCATTACCGCCACCGCCACCCACACCTATAACTTTTATTATATGCGGATTGCCTGTTCTAAAAGCAAAATCTACTATTTGATCTTTCTCGTCCATATTTCTCTGTGATTAATATTTGTCAGTTGCCGAAATAAATTTTGCCCGTTGCCGGTTCTTCTTTGGCAGAAATATTTTCAGTCGTCTCCGGCTCTGAATAATCGTCTGACTGACTCTGAATTCTTTTCAATGTCTCGTAGCGTCGTGTTTGCGTATTGCTTTCCGAGACCATTTTTATTACATCCTCATTATCGAGATCAGCGTCCGAAAACTTGTAAATGAAATGCGGACGTTTTTGTTTGTTCACTTTATTTCCATAGAATTTCTCACGTCTTCGAATACGTTCTTCCTCTTTTGCCCGATTGTCTACGTCGTCATTAATACTGACAACTCCAGAATTAGCATTACCCATACTGTCAGAAACATATGGTCTTGTACCCAAGCCGAAACCAGATGCAAGAATTGTGATTTTTATCTTTTTTCCCATTCCCGGCACATAAGCCAATCCGAACTTTGTATCAAATCCGCTATCCACGAATTTGTTCATGAACTCATGAATTTCGTCTATCTCCGGCATAGTGATAGATTCTTCATTTTTGTCGGAGGTATATATTGCAATCGTAGCCTTACGGGCATTAAATATATCATTGTCATTAAGCAAAGGAGATTCTATTGCATTCTTTATGGCATCGGCAATACGATTCTCGCCTTCGCCCTCTCCTGTGCTTATCAAAGCAATTCCACCTTTCTTTAGCACAGTGCTTACATCGTTAAAGTCAAGATTCCAATGCATTGTTCTAGTTATTATATCAGCAATGCTCTTAACAGCCACCAACAAAGTATCGTCAGACATGTGGAAAGCCTCGAGAAGCGTTTTGAACGCGCAAATCTTGCAAAGACGTTCGTTGTTGATTACAAGCAAAGAATCGACATACTTAGACAATTCATAAACTCCGTCAAGCGCACGATCTATTCTTATTTCTCTCTCCATTGCGAAAGGAATGGTAGCTACTCCAACCGTAAGCATACCCGCTTTTTTGCGCTTCGCGGGCAATTACAGGTGCAGCCCCTGTTCCAGTTCCGCCGCCCATACCTGCTGTTATAAAGACCATGCGTGTGCCATCAGAAAACATTTTGTGTATTTCGTCAAGACTTTCTTCTGCAATCTCTCTACCTCTTTCAGGATTACTTCCCGTCCCAAGTCCGTCCTTCCCCAGTTGGCGACGAACAGGCACGGATTCTTCACGAGATCTTTGTGGTCGGTGTTGCAAACTTCAAAACGCACGTCATGAAGTCCTTCCTCATACATTCGGGCAACAGCATTGCCACCGCCGCCACCAACGCCTATAACTTTTATTATTCTTGGGTCATTGACGGACACGACTTCACCGTTTTGCGGTAAATTAAAGTCTATAATAGAATTTTCTTTACGAGCATTCATTATTATACAACACTGTTATTGCAATATCCAAAGAAGATTATTCTTCTGGGCTTACCAATTTGTCGGCAGTATTTTTAATGCCATTCCCAAGTTTCTTAAACCACTTCGCAAACTTACCGGGTTTCTTGGTTTGCTCCTGCTGTGGTTCTTCCTCAGGCGTCTCTGGATTAAGTTCGGTTATATTATCCCTGCCTTTTCCTTCATTAGTATCTTCCGGCGGTGTGCGTCCTACTTCTTCAAACAATCCCTGTTCCTCAGGAATTATATCTCCTGCACACTCTTCCTTTCCTTGCGTAAGCAACGAAAGGATTGCATTCAGAGTTCCGTCTGCCTGTTTTGCTTCGGCATATTTCGTATTTACTTGAAGTTTACGTACTTGGCAAATTTGATTTTTTCTTCGCCTATCTTGGTATATTGCTTAAAAGCTTTGCTTAAATCTCGCAAATTAGAACCGCCGCCCGTAAGTATTGCACCACTTATCAAATCCTCACTTGCCTTTAGTCCCGAACGACGAATCTGTTCTTCCACATTTATGAGGGTTTCCTCCATTCGTGCCTCTACTATTTCATTAAGCTCACGCGCATTAATATCACGTCCATCGCTTAATGTGTAAATTTTGTCGCTTGCATCTTCAGCCACGTCTTTTTCTGAAAAAGCAGAACCATATTCGCACTTTAGCATCTCTGCCTCAGATTCCTCAATTCTGAAAACAGAAGCTATATCCTTTGTTATGTTTCCTGAGCCAAGTGGAATAACAGCAAGACGACGCAAAAGTTTTGAGGAATACACAGCTACGGATGTTGTATCCTTTCCAAAATCAACAAGAACGCAGCCTGTACGTTTTGCATCCATGCTCAGCAGTCCGTCGCCAAGAACTATAGGAGTCATCATATACTCCACTTTCTTAAATCCGGCTGATACCAAACATTCTTTTATGTTTTCGTAAAAGCTGTGTCTGTAGAAAACATTCAGAAAACTGCCTTCCAGTTTGTCGGAAACAACTCCTACAACCGACGAAGACGAAGAAGCCTGCCTTTGTTTACCAAGATAATAATCCTGCGGTATTATCTTCATAAGCCAATAATCAGGAATATTCAGATTGCGGTCTTCCTCATATAAAGCATCAACTATCTCTTGAGTTATCTTCGTTTCGGTCTCGAAATCTCTTGAAACGGTGTTTAATACAGAATGCAGACTCTGCCCGCCTATGCAGACATAAACTTTCGAAATGTTTTTCTTTACCACATCCTGAAGACGCTGCTTTATGTTCTTAAGGCACTCACTTGTTTTGTCTACATTATGAACGGTTCCTCTGCGAATGCAATCGCCGGAGTTTTCCTTGGCGCAAGCCAATATCTGAATGCTGCCATCCGCCATTCGTCTGCCCACCATTCCTGTTATCTTTGATGAGCCTATTTCTATGGCAGCTATGAAGTTATCTGTTGTAGCCATTTCGTTATTTCTTACATATTATCTGATTGTCATACTCTATGTCTATTCTGGAATACTTGTTCCATCCCACCTGATTCAAAACTTGGGCATAAAAAGCCTTGAGTCTTTTCAATTTCTGCGTCACTCTCACCGGTTGCCCAATATATACGACATGGTCGCCTATTCTCGGAAATAATTCCACATTGCCGGCACTGTCTACATTTATCTGTTCTATTTGGTTATCCCAGAATTTATCATATTTCAGCAGTCTTCCTATAGGCAGCAATTTTGAATGCGCATACTGTTTCGAAATATGCCCCGTAGCCACTACCAAATCTGCCGAATAGTGCATGTGCGGCATAACCTTTCCGCGTGTATCTATATAATAGTTGTCTCCGTTGTCGCTGATAATTCTCATAACGGGCAGTCGCTGCGTTACGGTAACATATACATGGTCTCCCGCAGTTTTATAGCTTGTTATATTATCAATGAAAGGATTTCTGGCAAGCACTTTCTCTATTTCCGCGCAATTGATATTGCTCATTTTTTGTCCCACGGGATACAACTTCGAATCTTTCAGGATTGTACGTATTTCCAATGGAGTTATGAAACCTGCCACATCGCTGTCTTTTACTATCACGTCAACTGCTGCGCATTTCTGTCGCACTTCGGGATTGTTGAAAACGGTAACAGCCAATCCCAAATATACGGCAAGCACAAGCAGCAGCAGCAATTTAAGCAGATTTTTCATGACTTTCAGTATGCGTTTTGCTTTTAACTACGCGGGAGCAGAATTTTTGTAATTTCCGGAGTCATATTGTCCAAATCGCCCGCGCCGAGAATCAGAAGCACATCTACATTCATGCTGCGAACCACATCAAGCACATCTTCCTTACGGATAATGCGTTTTTGCATGTCAGGACGGAGATTATCATAAATCAAACGACTTGTTACACCGGGGATAAGACGCTCACGAGCAGGATAGATTTCAGTCAGAACCACCTCGTCGAGCAGAGAAAGACTTTTGGCGAAATCCTTATAGAAATCGCGCGTGCGTGAATATAGGTGCGGTTGGAATATAGCCGCAATCTTGCGTCCCTTAAACACCTTGCGCACAGAGCTTATGCACTGTTCTATTTCTTTCGGATGGTGTGCATAATCGCTTATAAGCACTATCTTTTCGGTATTTATCTTTATGTCGAAACGACGTTCCACCCCCGAAAAGGTGCGCATGCCTTCTCTAATGTCTTCTGCCGAAACTCCCGCTATCTGTGCGAGAGCCATTGCAGCCACACCGTTTTCTATGTTTACGTAGACCGGCACACCCAAATCTATGTTGGCAATATTACCCAACGGAGAAATGAAATCAAACATGATTCTGCCGTTACCTATACGTATGTTCTCGGCATGGAAATCTCCTTCGTCCACACTGTAATCATAGAAACGAACACCGTCCTTAAGCTGTGGCTTCAAAGCTATGTTCTTGTGCATTATGAGTGCACCGCCTTTGCGTATTAACGATGTGTATTTCTCGAAACTTTCTATATATGCCTCGTGTGTTCCGTAAATATCGAGATGGTCGGCATCCACAGCCGTAACCACCGAAGCATAAGGCGTGAGTTGGTGAAAAGAATGGTCGTATTCATCGGCTTCTATAACCACGTACGGGCTTGAAGAGTTCAACAAATAGTTTGTTCCGTAGTTTTTCGAAATTCCACCGAGAAAAGCATTGCAGCCCACATGGCTTTGGTGAATTATATGCGCAGCCATGGTGGAAGTTGTGGTCTTGCCGTGAGTACCGGCCACACACAATCCGCGATAAGCACGAGTCAACGCGCCGAGCACCTGAGCGCGCTTCACAACATAGTATGCCATATTCTTGAAATAGCCGAGAACTTTATTGTCTGCAGGAATTGCCGGAGTATATACCACCAATGTGTTCCTCGGGTTCTTGAATTCCGAAGAAATCTCATCGGGGTCGTCATCATACTGCACCTTTGCACCCTCGGCCTTCAAGCGTTCGGTAAGCACCGAGGGAGTTTTGTCGTAACCTCCCACGGGAGTTTCTTTTTGAAAGAAAATATCGCGCAATCGCGCTCATACCAATGCCGCCGATACCTATAAAATAAACGGCTTTTATATCATTCAAATCCATTTCGTTCTGTATTTTAGTTTTTATTGCTTTTTTCTGCCAAAACCACCACCTCTTGAGCTATTATTTTAGCCGCATCGGGCAGAGCCAATGACTTTATGTTTTTACTTAAATTCGCAAGAAGCGCATCGTCAGCCACAGCGTTCAATGCACGCGGAATAAGAGTGCGCACGGCATCGGCATCTTTCACATAGAGCGCTGCATCGCGTGTGGTAAGAGCCAGAGTATTTTTGGTCTGATGGTCTTCCGCCACATTTGGCGAGGGAACGAGTATCGCAGCTTTGCCCAAAAGTTGCAGTTCCGAAATACTTCCCGCGCCGGAACGCGAAACCACCAAATCGGCTGCGCGATAAGCCACCGCCATATCCGAAATAAATTCCATTACGGCAACATTGTCCGGTTTTCCTCTCTTAGCCAGTTCCTCTTGTACCGAAGCACTGTAATATTTTCCCCGTCTGCCATATAAACTGTGCGTTGCTTTGCTTTATTAGCACGAGATTGTTAAGCACAGATTCGTTCATGGTTCTCGCACCAAGCGAACCGCCAATAATGAGAATGGTCTTTTTTCGAAGGATCAAGCCCGAACGTTTTAATGGCATCCTCTCTGCTCACACTGCAATCGAGCAAAGCCTGACGCACAGGGTTTCCCGTCATTATTATCTTGTCTTCCGGAAAGAAACGCCCCATTCCTTCATAAGCCACACATATCTTGTCAGCCTTCTTTGCAAGCAACTTGTTTGTTACTCCCGCATAAGAATTTTGCTCTTGTATAAGTGTAGGAATGCCCATAGCTTGTGCTTCGTCAAGTGTTGGTCCGCTGGCATATCCTCCCACACCTACGGCAACCATGGGGCGGAAATCTTTTATAATACGTTTTGCCAAACTGCGGCTGCGCATTATCTTGAAAATGGTTTTTTTATGTTGTTCAGTATATGCTTCCTGTCAAAACCGCAAATAGGCAAGCCCTTTATTTCATAGCCGGCTGCCGGAACACGCTGCATCTCCATTCTGCCCTCTGCGCCAACAAACAGGATTTTAACCCCCGGACACATCTCTTTCAGGGCATTGGCTATTGACACCGCAGGGAATATATGCCCGCCTGTACCGCCGCCGCTTATTATAACTCTCAATTCTTTATCCATTATTTTTCAGTGTTTTTTATTCTGCACGTAAACACCCGCAGGTGTATATGCTCCCGAATATTGCAAAATTAATAATAAAAATTTTTATTACGCATTAAAACAAAAAAGAATAAACCGCATTCCCCACTATTTTCATAAATGGAGAACGCGGCTTTATGTTTGCGCCGTTTCGGGAAGCTACTTCACTACGCCCTCACAAACCACGGGTTGGTTGGTGGTGATATAGTCAACTTTGGCATCTACAAGCTCTTTCATCTGATTCTTGTCATCTATAGTCCAAATGTTTACCTTCAATCCCAGCTTGTGAGCCTCGGCAATCCAATTCCAATTCTTCTTGATGTCTCCCCAAGAGTAATCGAGCCCCGCAGTTCCTATTTCCTTAAGCTGTGCAGGCGAAAGTTCACCGTTAAGATAGTAAACCTCAGTGCCCCTTGGAGCTTCGGAAATCAACTTAACCATTGCCGGCAGAGAGAACGTTATATATGTTACACGCTTCGTCAGTTTTGTATCTTTGAACAACTTCAAAACTTTCTCCACACACTTCAAAGTGCGGGCAACATCTCTGTGAGGCTTTATTTCGCAAACAAGCTGCGTCTTCAGCTTCTTACCCAAATTCAAATATTCCTCCAAAGTGGGAATTTTCTCTCCATTGTTCAAAGGATATTTAAGTAAATCGCTGTAATTGGTATTCTCTATAATCAAATCCTTTACGTTGGCATCGTGATGAACAACCAGTTTATTATCCTTTGTAAGCCAAACATCAAACTCACTTCCGTAACATTTCACAGAATCAGCCTTTGACAACGATGCCAAACTGTTTTGCGCCGACCCGTCCGTGGTCCAAAATCCGCGATGAGCCACAACCTGCGTCTGAGCCATGGCAAAACCGGACACCAAAAGCGACAAAGAAACCGCCAATACTCTACTTTTCATGCTTTATAGTTTTTTGTTTTGGCAAAAATAGCCATTTTAGTTTGAACACCCAAACCCCAAGCCATGGTTTTGGCTTCGCGCGGCAAAAGGGCGAAAATTTGCCCCATAAAACCACTAAAAAATCCGCTTTTATAAGTCATTGTATTTCCAATACTTATAACGGCAAAAAACACAAGGCACTTATTTTAAAATATATGCCTTATGTTTTTTACAACAAGCCATGTGTTTTTACACATCATATTTCCGCCCTCGGAAATGCCTTGCGCGGCATTTTTAGAGGCACAGATTTTTTGTCATTGCGTGGGTTTTAATTAACAAAAAAGGAACTTCCCGCCATAAGAAGTTCCTTTTGCTTTTTTAGAGGTGCCAAGCAGATTCGAACTGCTGTAGACGGTTTTGCAGACCGTTACCTAGCCACTCGGTCATGGCACCATGGTGATGTTTGCGGGTGCAAAAGTAAGAAATAAAGTCGAAACAGCCAAACGCTGACTAAAATTTCTTCCCGCCAAATATCATTTTAACCGTAATAAGTATTATTTTCAAGTCTCCCACAAGGGTGCGCGTCCTCAAATAGTCAAGGTCCATATTGAGGCGTTGCAACATTTTTTTCCATTGTGTCGGTATAGCCGTTAAATAGAGTGGCTTTCGATGTCAGTCCGGGCGCATTAGATATATGAAACGACATCTTTGGTCGCGCTCCATTATCTTGTCTATAAAAAATTTTTCGTTCGGGGCGCGGTCCAACTATACTCATGTCGCCTTTCAATACATTAAAAAGTTGCGGCAGTTCGTCAAGATGATGAATACGCAGGAATTTACCGAAACCTGTTACGTGTGCCTTGTCTTCACAAGGGGTCAAACGCGGTCCGTTGTCCTCAAATCCTTCGCTCAATGTCCGAAATTTGTAAATCATGAACGGTTTGCCGCCGAGACCTATGCGTTCCTGTTTGAAAATAACTCTGCCTTTTTCCGTCAGTTTCAGACGCAGGGCTATATACAAGTATAACGGGGATGACAAAATCATAGCCAATGCCGCCCCGATAAAGTCGCAAATTCTTTTCAACGCCTTTGCCGGGGCACACATATTGTCAACTATTTCCGTTGAAGTGTTGTCTGTTTCTATAGAGCTGATGTTTTGCACTCTTTTTATGTCTCTTTAATATTATATAACTTTGCGTTACTCTTTTTATTGTGTCGGTCGCGGTTATTTGACTTGCTTTATAGGTTCCAACACAATTTTTGAACGCCCTTCGCCGGAAAACGAGTAAGTAATGCCGCTATATTTGCGCAACAACCCGTCTGCCTTGCCTCCCAACAGTCCTGCGAAGAACGGTGTCCCTACGAATTCCGGCAAGAAGAATTTTGCGTGGCACATTTCGCCTTTTGCTCCGGCGGCAAAGGCTTGCACGGATTTTTCTTCGCCTTGCAGCTCGGCTTTTTTACCATAACGGCACACAAGTTTCCCGTCTTTTCTAATGCCGAAAGCAAAATATTTTCCGCCCACTCTGCATTCGTATCCGCCATCCGGCGTTTTAACTATGTGTTCTTGGGGATTGTTCTTTTTATACTGCGAAATGCTGTCCATGAACGCCGGATCCTTTACATCGGCTACTATATGCAGGCTCACATTTCCGTCTTTGTCAATATCTTCAAGTGAAAAAAAGCGCATCGCCCCTGATTGCGGCAATTACTTTCCCCCATAACGGTGGTGGACCTAAGTACAGCGAAAAGACCTTTTGCCGATTTTTCCGACCCGAGACGCTCCGCAAACTTCTCTCCGTCCATTCCCATGAGCATGAAAGCCTTGGTGTTGCCCGCCAAACGCTCACCGCTCATCCCGCCGTTGTATTGTTTCAACCCGGAAGCCTTTGCAGGATTTCCGCCGTCGGTTGTTTTCAATTCGTTGTCCATTACTATTCGTCCGCCATCAGCTATGATACACGAAGACTCCAATATCACAGAGTCGGCATCCACACTTCCGGAACACTGCAAAGCCAACATTCCGCGCAGCAAGGCAGGCAGACACGAAAGTCTTGCTACCATTTTCGCGTTTCCGCCTTGTTTTTCCAAACTTTCGAACAACGGGCTGCGATCAATACCTTTGCTGCTGTTGAACATGGCACTCACCGTGCGACGCATGAAAGATTGTTCGCCGGCAACCACGGGACCGAGCATAAGCAATGCTTCATCGTTCCACGCCAACTGCCAATTGGATTTCCAAAGTGCCCAATGCAAATCGGAACTTCGGTCAACGGCTGAAAAATCGTGCGATTTCTGTATTTCACGAGCCAAATCGTCTTCATCGTTTACCGCAACCACCACGCCGTAATAGCCGTTGGGCGAAATGAAACCGTAAGCCGGTTGGCTGAAATCTATTCCGCTCTTCAAAGGCAGGATGTCGGTCAGAGCTTTTGCGTCTTCTCCTGCTTCGGATGCCATTTGCGTAAAATCAAAAGAGGCGATGGCAGGCGAAGATTCGGGAATGACGTTATAATAAGCCTTACCGCACGAAGCAAAACACAACGCGCACGCCACTAAAAGCCAAATACCGAGAAACCTATACATCACATTCATTTGAAAGCCTCGCTTAGTTTGGAATTTTTCAGGTTCATCAACATCACAGAGTATAATGCCGCCGTCTCGGTGCGCAAACGGCTTTCGCCCAAACTTACAGGGATAAAATCGTTAGCTATTGCCTGCTCTACTTCTTCGAGAGCGAAATCGCCTTCCGGTCCTATGAGCACTACTTTACTGTCATTGCCCATGACGGCAGGCAAAAAACATCGCGGAGAATCTGCCGCCGGTTTTCCGGAAAGCTCTCCACACACTTCTTCATTGAGACAATGGGCAATGTATTTCTCACCGCAAATGTCGGGACGCGCTATAAAATACTTGAAAGGTACGAGCGGGTTTACTTTCGGCATCTTGGCTTTGTGGCTTTGTTTCATGGCGGAAACCACAATGCGTTCTATGCGTTCAGGCTTAAGAACTTTGCGCTCCGAAAACCTGCAATCCACAAAAGAGATCTCATCAAGACCTATTTCCACGGCTTTTTCCACAAGCCATTCGGTTCTATCCATGTTTTTTGTGGGAGCCACGGCAAGATGCAAATGACCCTGCCACGGGCTTTCGGCTTTTCGTTTGTTCAAGATACTGTACTCGCACGATCGCGAAGAAACACACGAAACCTCGGCATCATAAAAATATCCGCGCCCATCGGTTATGACAATCCGGTCTCCCTCTGTCAGGCGCAGCACCTTTATTGCATGACGAGCCTCCTCGACAGGCAGTTCGCACAATTCACCACCACCGGGCACATAGAAGTAATGTATTTCTTTCATCGTTCTTCCAATAATCTATGCAAAGTTAGTTAAAACTTTCCTAACCCCGCATACAGAAAAAAGGATTGGAATCCATGAGGATTCCAATCCTTTCGCCACGCATTATATTCTTATTAGTTTCCTGCAGCCCTTACCTGCTCCAAAAGTTCGCGCTGGCGGTCGTTCAAAGATTCGGGCAAAGTAACATTGTAAGTGATAATCAAATCACCGCAAGTGCCGTTGCCCTTGTCATATCCCTTACCTTTCAAACGAACCTTGCTACCCTGCTGCGTGCCCGGCTTTACGCGCATGCGCAGTTTGGAGTTTCCCGCCTGAAGCATGATTTCGCCGCCCAACAATGCCGTATACATGTCAATGTTAACCGTGGCGTGAGCATCGGCATCCGGTTTTGCTCCAAATCCCGAGCCGCACGAACCGAAACCTCCGCAGGAGTGCGAACTTCTGCGCCTACCGCCGCCGAAAAGATTCTCAAAGAAACTTGAAAATCCTCCACCCGAGCCGCTGAATTGGCTGAAATCGAAACCGCCGAAGCCATTAGAATCACTGCCGCCGCCGCCGAATCCGCCGGCTTGTTCATAGGCATCAGCCTGCTCCCAACTCTCGCCGTATTTATCATACTTCTTACGTTTTTCCGGATCATTCAAAACGTTGTACGCCTCATTCAATGCCTGAAATTTATCTTTCGCCTTGGGGTCATCGGGATGCAAATCGGGATGAAACTGTTTGGCACGGCGCATGTAAGCCGCACGAATGTCCTTTTGCGGAGTATCCTTGGGAATACCCATTATCTTGTAATAATCTATGAATGCCATTTTATTTTAACTCCTTTCTTTTATGTATCTGCAAAAAAAGTGCCATATCCCCAAGATGTCGGAAAACAATAAAAAACATGACGACAAATCCGCATACGCATGTCTGATTTTATGCCTCGCATTCCTCGTTGTTTTTACGCCTTTCCCATGCTCAAAAAAACACACATGGCTTGTTGTGAAAAATACAAGCCATATTATTTTAAAATACAAGGCACTTATTTTAAAATAAGTGCCTTGTATTTTTTGCCTTTCGTAATATCTGAAACACAACAACTTACAAAAGCCTAAAAATTCGCTTTTCTTGAGGTGGCTTAAAGCTATCGGGTGAGCGAAACTTTTATGCTTACTCCGAAATCCTGGGTTGTAGTGGGATAGGATGAGGACGAGAGCAGCGGAGTGTTGGTTTGGCGGTCGTAATAAGCCGACAGGGTTATGAGTTTGGACAGTGTGTAGTCTGCCGAGAAGGAAATCTTAAACGCTTTGTTGCCCGAAGTTGCCTGCGAGAGCATTGTGAGGATGTTTCTCTGAATGGAACTTTGATTGCGGAGCGAGAGGTCAAGGCGCAGATTGAGATCGTTGGATATTGTACCTGCACTACGGCTGCCGCGCGAGGTATTGGTGTCTTCGGATTTCTCTTCGTCGCTGCTGCTTTTCTTTCTCGAATTTGCCGCACGTCCTTTTGCTCCGCGACGTTTGGGACGGCGCGTGGGCGAGAATAGTTTGAGGTCGTCCACTTTATATCCCACTCCGATGACATAATCGTTTGAACGTGCCTCGGCTATCTGTTGCGATGTGAGCGAAAGCGAAAGCATTCGCGTGCGATTGTATTCCACTTTTGCCGTGAGGTTATTGTTGAACGTCATGTCGAAGCCCAAGAACGGCGAGAAGGTTTCGTTGATTGACACATTGGAGATGTCGTACATGGAAGAGGGGACGGATTTCCGGTAGATACGTCATTTACAAAACCACGGTCGCCCGCAAGTTTCATGAACGAGGAGAATGTGTTGTAAGATCCCACCGAATATACCGACTGATAGGAATGATTCACATTAAAAGTCTTGAATACGGGCTTCATAAAGCGAAGTTTTCCAAGACCGGAATAAGTGAGTCGCCAATTAGGCAACATGCGCATGAGAGACGGGAAAAGCTTGAGATTTTTTGAGCCTCCGCAATAAGCTGAAAGGAAAGCGGGTATCATGACATCGGAAGAATATTGCGAAACCGTGCCATTGGCAGGATCAAAAGTCTTACCCGCCAAAACACTGTTGACAGGATATGAAGTTCCCGTGTATTGCGCCTCAACACGATTGCGAAAATCGGGAAGAGAATTGACAAACTTGGTAAATGTCTTGTTTTCGTAGTTGTTCTTGGCATTTCCGATTGAAGCGAAAGCTGAAGAAATGGAAATGGTAGTCATGTTGAACGAACCGGTTTCGGTAGCGGGCATGCCGTTGAACATATATTGTATGCTGCGCGACCTGTTTATCGTGCGCGAAGCGGTGAGATCTATCTTGAAATCTCGTAAAGGCTCGAGAGTCGCGCTTATCTGTAATGATTCGTTCTTGCTTGTGGCTGCAGGAGTTGTTACACTGTCGTTGGAAAGCAGCCATCCTCTGCGTTGAGCCTTGGAAATATAGCTTTCACCAACCATTCCGAATGCGAAATCAAGCCCCGGTTGCAAACCGCCGGCAGAGCGTTGTCCGAACATGTCGCCAATATTGGGCAGGAAACCCGGAAGAGACATGCTGTAAGTGTTTTTGTAAGAAATACTGACGTTTCTGACCGACATGGCAAGGCGTGCCGTTGTTTGGAGAGCCTTGTACCAGAATTGGTTCTCGGGATTGCTGCGCGGGCTGACGGTTATCTTTATTTTTGCAGTGTCGCGCGAAGTGATGAGAATATGATTGTTGTCTACAACTTTATATCGCACAGGATAACTTGTGCCGTCCTGACGGAAAGCACGAACGCGAAGATTTTTGGAACGTCGGTTGTGAGCCACGTTAACAGTGGTATCGGCAAGCAATTGTATTTCGGAAGTAAAGAATTTCTTTTCTTCATCGTTGCCTTTGTTGTCTTTCTTCTTTGCGGCATTTGACGTAGAGGTGGAGAACTTGCGATTGACTTTTTTGAGAAAAGGAATGTTGTTGTAAAGAGTCAACATGTTCAACCGCAAATTGCCGTTTATGTCGCGCGTATTATTAATGGTGTTTCCGAGAGTAGAACCATCTTCAAGATAAGCACCGCGATTCCACCCGTATGTAGAGCGGTAAGTTAAATCGGGAGTAATCCAGTTGAAAACAGGTATCTTGTTCAACGGAATTTTCCAAGAGAAATCGAAAGATTGTTGATAAGTGAGCGGAGTACCAAAGTGTTTTACGCTACGCCATACCGAATCTTTCCACGCTTCATACTCGTTGGGATAAAGAGATTTGTTGACCGGCACATTAGGTTGCTCTATCTCGGCATTTGTACCCGAAGAGAAAGATGCATGAATGTTGGAAGTAAAATCCCACTGCAGATTGAAATGACGATTCCAAAAGAAATCGCTCGCCCAAGTCATGGGAAGAGAAGTATTGTCAAGCTGCTGCATATCTCTTTCCTGAAGTTCGTAATAGGAACGAGTAATATCGGAATTAACAGATATGTTCTGCGGCGCAAAATTAATCTTTTCTTCTTTAAGAATCTTCAGCCACGGGCTGTTGCTCTTTATTTTTTCAAAAGGCGCAATAGGTTTGAAATTTGGAGAATAAGAATAATTTCCGTTTAACCTCCAACTGTCGTCTTTCTCCCACACAATTGTTTGTCCCTCGCTCTGCTTGTGGCTGTGAGAGTAACTGAAAGAGAAATTGGCAGGATCGTAAGGCATGGGATGAGACTTTGTGGCAATATTAAACTTTACGTTTGAAAGACTAAAGTTTGAATTTACTTCTGTAGTTTCACAAATACGGCGCAAAGAGTCTCTCTCGTGTTTTGTTGTCAATGCGTCTATTGCATCGTCCATTTCCATATCAGTATCGAGCGGATTGTATTTGGGCTTGACCTTTTTCCTTGCTGTATGAATAGTAAAGCGGAGCTTTGAATTTTATTTTCTCGGGAAGGAAACGACCAAGATCTACATTCATAGACATATCATATTCATAAAGATTGTCGTCCCGCCTTTGGTCCACTCTATCTTCTACTCCGCCGAAGCCATCCGTCTCAACGTGTCCGCCGAAGTTGAATGTACCAAGATCGGAAAGTTGCAAATTAAGATTACCTTTGGCAGCCCAACCGCCTTTATTGGTATAATGTTGCAGACGTAGCTCGTTAACCCAAACCTCCACGTTTGAAATCTGGCGGGAATTGTTACGCACGCCAATCATCATGGTATGTATTTCGCCAAGCGAAGGATTACCCACAACAGTTATCTTGTTTTTTGGGCGGTCTGTGTCATATGAAGAAAACTGTTGGGAAAAAGATGCCTGCCCCGCACTTTTCTGACGATTGCGTTCGCGCTTCAAATCAGTGAACTTGGACAAGTTTATGTCGAGCATGTTTTCTTCGGGCCAAACAAGGCGACGCGCAGAAGTGGAATACCTGTCATATTGTCCTTCCTCGGTTAACTTCAAAGGAATCTCGTATTCGTAAAAATTGCTCTTGTAATCCGAACCAAAACGAATAAACAAAGACGTAGCATCGTCGGCAATTGTTTTGTCGCCCACCAGAGCATTTGCGTGAACAAACATTTGTATATGCTTATACTTGCGCAAATCGAGCGAAATATTCTTATATACGGCGCGAGCATCACCACTCGCAAGATTTTTTATGACAAGTTGCAATGCCTGTTCGTTCTGTTCCAAAAGTTGCGATTCATTGGGATCGACTACACGGGATATGCCGGGCGGAATAACATAGTTCACAGGTTTCTTTTCATTGTTCTCTTCGTAATTAACGGCAGCCACATCCATTGTACCGCTTACCGACGGAGCCTGACCGTTATATAAATTTTGTTCGTAGCTTCTCCATTCTCCGCGCGACAATTCGAGAGTTGCAAAACGCAATACCACAGGCTTTTCAAAATTAGTGAGATACATTCTCATAAATCTGATACTGTTGAAATCGCTTATGCTGCCAACTTTGCCCGTATAATTCTTTACGGGAACACGGAAAAGATACCAAGAAACATTAGCCTTGTCGCCGTTGCGCAGAGAGACGCTTGAAGTCCTCTGATCCACGATGTTGTTTTGCCCCACCTGCATTCCGTCGGGGGAAAGGTGTATCTTGTAAAGGAAATACTTCTCGTATTCGTTAAGGGTATAGTCTTGATTTATATCTTCCACATCGGGAGTGGACTTGAAAGCCGTGGAATAGCGTTCGGGAGAGTCTTTGGATTCTGGAGAATTGCCTTCGGGACTGTTAATATGCTTGTATCTGTCAAGTATCGAGGTTCTGTTTCTGTCAAAATCCGAGCCACGGAAATAATGATAGTTATCCCCTGCCGGATCTGCGGCTATTGAGTCATAAACAGCGGTACTTACTTTGGCATGTACCTCATCAAGATAACTCTTATAAGTAGGGAACGTTGCTTCATCGGTGCTTGAAAGTCCGTTTAGACCAATATCCTGTCTGTCTCTTGCTCCGCTGCTCGTATTAAAAGCATAAGTAACGCTATTCTGCACAGGCACACGCCCCCAAACGGTTTCCGTATATTTTGTCGGGTCTCCGTCTATAGGCATTCCGCTTTCGTAGAATTTTTTCCCGTCTTTGAGAATATCCTCGCTCACTTCGCCAAGATTTATGCAAAGATCTCCGGAATAATCTCCCGTCTGGCCCCTTGTATATATAAAGGATCCATCATCCAAAACTCAATATACTCGATATTCGCCTGTTCAAAGTCGCTCGTATTGAGTTTTTCTCATCATACCTCCCCAATGATTACGGGGATTTGCAAGATTTCCGTTTACATCAAGGTCGGGATTCAAATTATATGGTCCGCGTTCGTTGGGATAATAGGCAAGATTGAGTACGGAAAGCGTGGAACTTTCTCCGAAACGCTGCTCTTTGTTCGGGAAAAGCTCGCGATTATAAACCTCTCTTACATAATGGTTGGAAAGCTGGTTCAAATCGCTCTTTATGTGGCTCGGAGTAAGAGAAGAACTGCGTCGTGTGAAGAGCGGGTCGATATTGTACCAAGCCAAAAAGCGAACGATTGTAACCGTATCGCACATCATTATTAAGTTTACTCTCGGGAAATTCCGAAGGTGTGGATGCAAGTTGCCAATCTGTGGGAGTACTTATGTCTATTTTGCTTTGCGTTTGTTCAAAGTCGTCTATATAAGATGAATTACCCTGCGAACCTTTGTTGTTTCCTGCCACAAGTTGTGCAAATTCAGCGGAGAAATTAATACTCGACGGTTTTTCGAGCGAAAGGAATGGCAGTTTGTCAAGCATATCAGTGAGCCATTGGCGCTGCTTTTTCCAATTAAGGCTCACGCCCCAGATTGTATTGTTCAACGGTTCGCTTCCCATTGCCACTTTTGTTGTCAGCGGCTGTTCGGAAAGATGCATGAAAGTTCCGGCAAGGCGCAGGTCTTTACTAAATTCGTACTCCCAATTCAATCCCAACAATGTTTTGCGCTCAAGACCGTAGTCGGTATTGCTTTCAAGGCTTACGTTCACCGGCGTACCGGCATCAAGAATGCTTTGGTTTATTATAGCCACCGTGCCCTCACTATAATTTACAGTATAGTCCACACCTTCCGTCAGCGTAATGCCTCCGGCTGTTACCACAACGCTTCCCTGCGGCACATCTGTGGCTCCGAGACTTATTTCTCCGCTTTTCTGTGTAGCCTTGAACTGCCCGGAAATTATATATTTGTTTTTCTCGGCTATTTGCCGAGCCACTGTTTTTGTGGAGTCATACAGTTCTTGGAAACAATATTTGTCAGCCACGGCACCGCTACCTATCTTTCCTCTAAGAAACTGTCCGAAAGGTTCGGCAGACGGAAAAATACTCGTCCCGTTGAGGCATCTATAGTATAGCCGTCCACGAAATCGAAATAGCCATTGGGATTAGCCTTATTATTATTGTCCAAACGGTCAAGATTCATGAGTCTTACGAGCGGTGTGTTCTTTAATCCCGGTTCGGGAATGTATGTAAGATAAACTCCTGTCGTATCGCTCAAAATTTTAACGTCAAGCCGGAAGCGGTCTTTCTGTACTCTCGTGGCGTTGAGGGAATACACGTTTCTCATCATGAGCTTCCAGTTTGCCATAGACGGCACATTCGACGTGTTTTTCAATGCTTTTTACAAACAGAGCCTGCGTATTGTCTTTTATGTCGGTTGAAAACTCTCCCACTTGGTAGTTTTGTCCGCGATAAGTGTATTCAAAAGCCACGGCAAGCACTTGGTCGGTTTGCAAAGCCGATTTCAAAGAAATATATCCCAAAGCCTTGTTCACCGTATATTCCGAAGAACTCAGCATACGTGCACTCTCAAGTTTTTCATAATCCGAGCCGCCCACAAAGTTTCCTATTCCGTCGAGTGTCGATGCCGTCAGGCTTATGTCTCTTGCGGCGGCGTAGCTCCCGGTTATGGTTGCAAAAAAGATTGTTCGAAGTGTTTTGCGGCTGATCCTGCCCGTTGCCGCTCCAAAGAGCATTACCAATGTGGCGACTCTCGCCAAGATCGGCAAAAGCCACTATGTTGCGCGTGTTGTTTGTAGCTCCCGTTTTATTCGTTACCCACACCTCCACACGGTTAATCTTTATGCCCGAAGTAATGTTGGGCAACTGCGCCATGGAGCGGTCGTAGTTGTCGCGGAAAAAGTGAGACAGAAAGAAATGGCGGTTTTCCTCGTAGTCGGCAGCCGATATTTCGAAAGGCGTAAGCTGATTGCCGCCGCTTGACTTTACCGAAGAGCTCGACGAGTTCTTTCTTGACACCACGCCCTGCAATTTCAGTTTGCCGAACTGCATGTCGGCTCTCACGCCAAACAATGATGAAGTTCCCTTAACCAGCGAAACATTCGACGGCATGGACACATTTCCGGCTTCGAGCAATTTTACTATTTCGTCTTCCTTTCCCTGATACGTCAACTTCAAGTCTTTCGAATCCACATCAAATGTGGCTTCGGTGTTATAGTTGAGCGTCATGTCCATCTTGTCTCCAATTCGTCCGTTGACGCTCAGGTTCACTTTTTCGTCAAAGTCGAAAGCAAACGTTTTACGGAATCGCAGCGGCAAAGTGGGATTGTCCACGCTCGTGGTATTGGCTCCAATCTTCAGTTCCGCCGACCCCTGGGTTTTTATCTGCACACCGCCGGGACCGAATATTTTTTCGGCAGGACCGAGACTGAAGTGCATGTCGGTGAAATCGAATTTGTCTTTACCTTCATTCTTGAAAAGTTCGCTGTTTTTGTTTGCGTAATATTTTTGCATGGACTGTTTCAAGCTCCAACGCATATATTCGTCGCGCGTAAGCAATACCGGAGTGTTGAGATAAGAATCGCCTATTTTCGTACCGAGACGATATCCGCCGCTCTCGTCAAGTTCGGCATCCTCTTTCATGTTTTTCGGAGTAACAAGGTCAATGGGGCGTTTCTTTATGTCGTCTTCGTTCTGCGGTGAGGTTTTGTTCACATCCACGCGCATGCGTCCCACACTGTCGCCCGTTTCCACGACATTCTGGGCTTCGGCTTTAATGCCGAAACCTGCAAGCGCAGCCACAAAGGAGCACACACTTCAACAGCCAGTCGCGAAACAACGCCTTTTCCACTCCTCTTTTCTTCAAAAACAACTAAAGCATTTTCAATGCCCGCTTAATCATTTCCTCCACAGCCTGCACTTCGTTGTCGGCTTTCAGTATTGCACTCACGGCTTTCTGCGCCATCGGGGCGGGATAGCCCAGTGTTACGAGCGCGCCCACCGCTTCGTCGGCATTTTCATTGCGCGTGGAGCGTTCGGTTCCCGCGAGATTTCCCATTTCCACCTCGCCGTCACCCGCAAGTTTGTCTTTCAAGTCCACAATTATGCGCTGCGCGGTTTTCAGTCCTATTCCTTTCACCGATTTCAAGGCACGCGAATCCTCGTTTGCCACAACCGTCCGCAGTTCTGCAGGAGCAAAGCCGAAAGAATGGTGCGCGCGGTGTTGCCTCCAACACCCGACACCGAAAGCAGAGCCACAAACATTTCGCGTTCCTCACGCGAGGCAAATCCCCAGAGCACATAGGCATCCTCTCTGATGCTTTCGTAAACATACAGCTTTGCCTCCTTTTTATCTTTCAAAGAGTCATATGTGGTAAGCGAAATATTCAGTCCGTACCCCACTCCGCCGGCTTCAATCACCGCCTGCGTGGGAACAAGTTCCGTCAGTTCGCCATGAATATATTCTATCATCAGTTTTTCTTTTCTGCGTAATGAGACTTAATTTATAACGCACGATTTTATTACATATTGCATTTTCTCGGAATATATGGTACTAAAAATCCCGTGCCATGCCCGATGAGGCATTCCCTGACGTGCATGCCCTGCATCCCGTTTGTTACGGCGTTTTATGGCAAACTTCCGGCAACAGACGTTTATTTTACTGCATTATGCAAATTTCACAGCATTATTTACGGTTTGTTCAAAATCTAAAACTGCTATTTTTTCGTCTTTGTAAGTTTCTGATTATCAACAATGCCGATTTTACAAAAAATATATGGCTCGTATTTCAAAATACAAGCCATATATTTTCAAAACACAAGGCACATATTTTTGAAAAAGTCCCTTGTAATTTTTCTTGCGTGGGAAACGCGCTGAAAATTTTCCTGTACCTTCCCGAAATTCCGCGTATTTTTACTGCCCGTCCGGGACTTTCAGTCCTTGAACAAAGGCCACGCATCTGCAAGAGCCTGCATTGACGGAAACACTATGCCGGCTCCGGCTTCGCTGAGCATTTCGGGAGGCAGAGGACCGGTGTTCACCGCCACTGTGAATATCCCCGCAGCCACACCTGCCTTTACGCCGAGCGGCGCATTCTCTACCACTATTGCCTCATTGGGTTTGAGACCGCCCTTTTCCAATCCCCTTGAGATAAGGTTCGGGCGAAGGTTTGCCATTGACAGTGTCGTGGCTCGACACAACAAGTTCCTTTTTGAAAAAACCGTGATAGCCGTGTTCCAAACGCGACAGCAGGGATTCCTGACCGCTTCCCGTTACCACGATAATCTTAAGTCCTTGCGCGCGCACCTTTTTCGAGCAGCTCTTTTGCGCCCGGCATTTGCGGCGCTTCCTCGGGATAGGAATTGAACAACCTGCACTTTTCCTCGTAAATCTTATGCTTCTCTTCCGCAGTGGCAGGTCGCCCCCAAAATCTTTGCGCAAAAATATCTATCGTGCCGTCTCCAGTGCGCCCTTCGTGCATGTAAGGCTCTTCGTCAGTGATGTTAAGCCCGAATTTGCGGCACACCTTTGCCCACGACTTTGCATGGCGGGGCATGGAATCGAACAGAACGCCGTCCATGTCAATTGAGTAGGAGGAAAACGAAGCAGTTTTCTTCCTACTTTCGTTTTCCGACCTCTCACACCACCGTACGTGCGGTTCCGCATACGGCGGTTCCTATTTTGGATACCATTCGAGATACGCATCCATTAAAGTAGCATACCCTGCCCCTACATAGATGCTCTTTTGTTATAGCTCTATGCAGTATGTAGCTGTCTGCTATACGCCAATAGCCTTTGCGAGTATTACCCCATTCGTATGCTTTGTATTTACTAATACCACATTTAATGAGGTTTGCCACTTTTGTCTTGACTTTCTTCCAAGCTTTCCATATACACATGCGGATTCTACGTCTTAACCATTCGTCTGTTTCAAGCAAGAGACGCTTCATATTGGCAAGGTGATAATAGCCGACCCAACCTCTTATGTATTCTTTCAGCTTCTGCTTTCTCTTGGCATATCCCCATCCGTTGCTGCGACTTGTCAGTTCTTTCAACCTTGACTTCATCTTGGCTTTGGATTTTGGATGCACCGTGAGTTGGCATTTGCCTTTCATCACATAAAAGGAGTAGCCGAGATATTTCACTCCGCGCACATACGACACTACGGTCTTTTCCTTGTTGACTTTGAGATATAGAGTATTCTCTATAAATCGGGTTATAGACTCCTTCACTCGCATTGCAGCCCTTCTGGACTTGCAGAATATCATCGAGTCATCAGCATAGCGCACAAAGGGTAGTCCTCTGCGTTCGAGTTCCTTGTCCAATTCGTTGAGCATGATATTACTCAACAACGGACTTAGCGGTCCTCCTTGGGGAGTTCCTTCCTCGCTCGCTTCAAAAACAAGCCTTTGTTCATTACACCACTTCAGAGATATTTGTGTATAAGACTGACCACTCTGCCGTCTTTGATGGTACGGCTGAGGATTTCTATAAGTTTGCTATGGCTCACGGTGTCGAAGAAGCGTTCAAGGTCAAGGTCTACTACATATATGTAGCCTTCTGTTGATTATCCTCTGCGCTCCTCGTAGTGCGTCATGGCATCCTCTTCTCGGACGGAAGCCATAGCTCGTCTTGGAGAATTGGTTCTCATAGATGGGAGTCAGTACTTGGTTTATGGCTTGTTGCACCAGACGGTCTACTACTGTTGGTATTCCTAACAGGCGCATCTTGCCGTTGTCTTTGGGTATTTCTACCCTTTTCACTGGGTTCGACGGTAAGAACCGTCCATCAAGGAACGGATGAGCATGTCCTTGTTGGTCAAGAGCCATGGGAGCAGCTGTCCACACGGCATCTTGTCGATACCACCACAGCCATTGTTTCTAACCACCGCCTTGTAGGCTCGGCTGAGATTTGCAGGACTGAGGATTTGCTCGAAAAGGTGTTCCTTGTCGAATGGTACTTCCACGATGTTGTCTTCACACATCCACATGAAGGTCTGCACTCCCCCATACCATTCGGTTTCCGACCTATCTCTTTGGGGGCAGCCATTAACTTGGGATAATGTTTTCTGCATTCTTTCCTTCATAAGGTATATTTCAATTACTATCGTTTAATTGTTAGGTTCAGCCCTTCGTGGAACGTTATCGAATACCCCACTACTATGGCGTCTGCTGACTTCTCACGGCAAGCTTTACTCCATGGCTTTCGTAAAAGCAACTAATCGTCATGTCCGTGAGACCTCCTCGGATAAGGGCTTATTCTTTCCATCTTATACCCACTTCATTTACACCAACCATTCCGAATAGCAATAGGACTTTGATTTGTGATGCAATCTTATCCATGGTCAAATGCCTTATATGAAGTTTCTGTACGTTAGGTCAGATGTTTGCCGCCAGCTTTCTTTCAGATTCCACCTCACAGTGGACACCCTTGCTATTGGCTATACAATTCCCGCTATTAGGGCTTGTTAGGGGACTTGCACCCATTAGAATAAACTCATGCCGAGCATACAACAACACGGCTTTAAGGTTCAAAGCCTTAAAGCCGTGGTTGCCGAGATATTCGTCAAGTTGCTTTTTATACATGATTATTCTTTGTCAAGACGGGCGCGGATGGCTTCGCTCTCCTTTTCATAACTGGGTTTGTTGAGCAAAGCAAACATGTTTTTCTTGTAAGCCTCAACACCCGGCTGGTTGAAGGGATTAACGCCGATAATGTTGCCGCTAACACCGCAGGCACGTTCAAAGAAATAAATAAGCTGACCTATGTAACGCTCGGAAAGCTTGGGAACAATCACGCGGATGTTGGGAACTCCGCCGTCCACATGGGCGAGACGGGTGCCGAGTTCGGCCATTTTGTTTACTTCGTCTACTCTGCGACCCTCGAGGAAGTTCAAACCGTCAAGGTTTTCGTCATCATGGGGGAAGAGAACCTTATGGTCAACCTCTTCAACGCTCAACACGGTTTCGAAAATAGAACGCTCGCCCTCCTGAATCCATTGTCCCATGGAATGAAGGTCGGTGGTAAAGTCAACAGATGCCGGGAAAATGCCCTTGTTGTCCTTGCCTTCGCTCTCACCATAGAGCTGTTTCCACCATTCTGCCATAAAATGAAGTTTGGGTTGGAAATCGGCAAGGATTTCTATCTTCTTGCCCTCGCTATACAAGGCATTGCGCACAGCAGCATACTGAAGGCAGATGTTTTGTTCGAAAGGAACATCGACAGCTGCGGCTTTCTCTATGTCGCAAGCACCGGCAACAAGTTCGTCTACATCGAAACCTGCGCAAGCTATGGGAAGAAGACCCACGGGAGTGAGCACCGAGAAACGTCCGCCCACGTTGTCGGGAATTACGAACGATGTGTAGCCTTCCTTGTCGGCTGTGGTACGTGCAGCACCCTTGTGCGCATCGGTTATGGCTACTATCACCTTGCGGGCAACCTCTTTGCCTCTCTGGTCTTCGCACTGCTTTTTGAGCAAACGGAATGTGAGAGCAGTTTCAGTGGTTGTTCCCGATTTTGAAATATTTATAACGCCGAACTTCTTGTCTTTAAGATATTCGGTAAGTTCGAAAAGATAGTCTTCGCTAATGCTGTTACCCGCAAAAAAAGCACCGTTGGGTTCTTCTTGTCATTCACAAGCCACGAAAGAGTATTGAAAGAGATTCGATCACGGCTCTTGCGCCGAGATAACTTCCGCCTATGCCTGCCACAACAATAGTGTCGCATTCTTTGCGCAGGGTTGCCGCGCAATCTTTCATGGCTTGCAGATCAGCCTTACTTATTGAAGAAGGAGGATGAAGCCATCCGAGGAAATCGTTCCCGGGACATGTGCCCGCTTCAAGGGTTTTCTGGGCTTCAACAGCCTTGTTCTGCATTTCGGCAAGAGTGGAATCCTTTGACGAATTGGCTTGCCTTTGAAAAATCCAAACTTATAGTTTTCATTTTGCTGTTTTATTTTGTTTTGTTATGTTCATCTTAGAGAATCCGTAAGTAGTTTAATCTCGAGCGCAGGCGACACGTGATTGTAAAGAATGTCGTAAACGGCGTAGAGAATAGGCATGTTCACCATGAACTGCCGGTTGATTATATACAAACACTTTGTGCCGTAATATCCTTCCGCAACCATTTCCATTTCTATCTGGGCACTCTTAACGCTATATCCCTTTCCTATCATCGTGCCGAACTCTCTGTTGCGACTGAAATTGGAATATCCCGTAACCAAAAGGTCGCCGAGATAAGCAGTAGCGTAAACGTCGCGATTTATAGGGTAAACGGCTTTGAGAAACCTGTTCATTTCTTTCACGGCATTGGAAATCAACACTGCCTGAAAGTTATCGCCGTAGCCAAGTCCCTTGCAAATGCCGGCGGCTATGGCATAAACGTTCTTAAGCACCGTGGCGTATTCAATACCTACCACATCGGTGTTGACAGATGTCTTGATGTATGAACTGGAAAGGAAATCCGCGAGCGCACGTCCCAACTGTTTGTCAATACATCCTATGGTGAGATAAGTGAGTCTGCCGAGAGCCACCTCTTCCGCATGGCTCGGTCCGCTTATCACCGCGAGTTGGTTGTCGGGTACGTTATATATTTGACGGAAATACTCTGTAACCACCAAATCTTCGTCGGGAACGATGCCTTTTATGGCTGTTACAACAAACTTGTCGGTCAGCGGAGTTTTCAGTTTCTTCAGGCTGCTTTTCAGATAGGGCGACGGGGTTACGAAAATCACCGTGTCGCTTTTTCGAAACAATGTCGTTTATGTCGCTGCTGAAGTTTATGCCTTCCACATCGAACTTTGCCATTGTAAGATAGTGCGGGTTGTGTCCCAAACGCCTGAATTCGTTTATGGCATCCTTTGAGCGCACAAACCAATTAAGCGCACCGCAATTTTCCATTATTATCTTGGCAATTGCAGTAGCCCAGCTTCCGCTGCCCACAAGTCCTATTCTTCCGCAACCAGACATTATATATATTATAGTATATACAGCGCAGGGGTTAGGCAAGTTTTGCAGTCCACGCTGCCACTTCGTCAACCGAAGGCTTCTTTATTTCAAGTTTGTATTTCTTGATTATTTCGCCTATCTGCATTTGTATTTTCTGCGGGTTCACGTCTTTCAAGTCGGCAACCATGTTGTAGCCTGCCTTTTGCAGTATCGGCACGAGTTCTTCAGCCACACCGATTGCCGCATATTTGTCTGCGGAGTCGCGCTGAGGCTTTGCTTCGGGACGCATCTGCGGGAACAGGAGAACTTCCTGTATTGTTGTCTTGCCGGTCATGAGCATTACCAGTCGGTCTATGCCTATGCCTATGCCGCTTGTGGGAGGCATGCCGTACTGCAAGGCACGCAGGAAATCCTGGTCTATAACCATTGCCTCGTCGTCGCCTTTGTCGGCAAGACGCATCTGTTCCTTGAAACGTTCTTCTTGATCTATCGGGTCGTTAAGCTCGGAATAGGCGTTTGCCAACTCTTTTCCGTTGACCATGAGTTCGAAACGTTCGGTTAGTCCGGCTTTTGAGCGGTGCATCTTGGTAAGCGGCGACATTTCCACGGGATAATCGGTGATGAACGTGGGCTGGATGTATGTGCCTTCGCAGAACTCGCCGAAAATTTCGTCAATCATCTTGCCCTTTCCGTAGGTTTCGTCCACCTGTTCCAGATTCAGCTTCTTGCAAACCTCGCGTATTTCTTCCTCGCTCTTGCCTTCGAGGTCGTAGCCCGTTTTTTTTTCTTTTATGGCTTCGAGTATTGGCAAACGGCGATAAGGAGCTTTGAAGCTCACAATGTTGCCGTCTATCTCGCGCTCAGGCTTGCCGTTAACCGCTATGCAAACCGTTTCGAGCAGTTTCTCGGTAAACGACATCATCCAATTGTAATCCTTATAGGCAATATAGAATTCGAGACAGGTGAACTCGGGATTGTGGTTACGATCCATGCCCTCGTTGCGGAAATTCTTGCCAATTTCGTAAACGCCTTCGAATCCGCCCACAATGAGACGCTTCAAATACAGCTCCGTGGCTATACGCATGTACATATCCACATTGAGCGCGTTGTAATGAGTGATGAACGGGCGCGCGCTTGCTCCGCCGGGAATGCTTTGAAGCGTAGGAGTTTCCACTTCCGTGGCTCCAATGGCGTTGAGTTCCTTGCGAATGGTATTAATCACCGTGGCTCTCTGCACGAAAGTCTCCTTTACACCCTTGTTTACTATAAGGTCAACATAACGTTGGCGATAGCGCAGTTCGGCATCGTCAAAGCTGTCGTATGTTTTGCCGTCTTTTTCTTTCACAAGAGGCAGCGGCTTGAGGCTCTTGGACAAAAGCTTCAGTTCTTCGGCATGCACGGATATTTCGCCGGTCTGAGTGCGGAACACATAACCTTTCACACCCACAAAATCGCCGAAATCGAGCAGACGTTTGAAAACCACGTTGTAAAGGTCCTTGTTTTCGGACGGGCAAATGCCGTCGCGGGTTACATAGACCTGTATTCTGCCCTTGGAATCCTGAATTTCTATGAAACTCGCCTTGCCCATTATGCGGCGGCTCATCATTCTGCCGGCAATACATACCTGTCGCGGCTCGGCGTTTTCGTCAAAGTTTTCCTTTATATCTGTTGAAAAAGCATTCGTGGGGTATTCTTCGGCAGGATAAGGGTCTATGCCCAATTTCTTCAGCTCCGCCAAACTCTCACGGCGGTTTATCTCCTGCTCACTCAAATCTAATACGTTCATTTTTGCACTATAATGTGATTTCACCTGCAAAATTACGAAATTCTTTCCGATTGCCCCCAACATACCGGCATTCATGTGTCAATTGTTACCAAGCTTTCACCAATGGAAACTTCATTTAGCAATCCGCAGACAGAATCATCCGTGATTCGTTCCTGCAGTCCGACAAACTAACAACATTTTGCCGCGCAGAGAATGAATATTTTTCACTTCCAACGGTTTTCACGCACTTGAAAACTGTGTTTTCGGATGGTCTTATAAGTTATTGTGAATCAAAGGTGTGCAAATGGTCAAAAATACAAGGCACTTATTTCAAAACATAAGGCACATATTTTAAAATATATGGCTTGTATTTTTTGCGATAAGCCTTATGTTTTTTTCGGGGTACGGAAAAGCTATAAAAGAAGTTCATTTTGGCGCATCGAAAAGACTTCTTGTTTTTGTCGGAAACGGTGGCATTTACTACCGTGCGGGAGGTACGGAGACAAAAATACCGCAACCCGGAAAAGTTGCGGTATTCTGTTATGTTTATTGCTCTAAAATCAGTTGTTCTCGGGACGAAGTTTGCGAACAGTCTCGCCTGTGCGCCACATTTCGCTGTTGTGGATAGCCTCAAGCTCTTTGTTCAATTTCTCGCGATAGTCGGGTTTTGAATTGCTATCGATAGAAATCTGCGCTTCATTGCCGGTGGCAACGCTTTCATAGAGTTTCTCCATTACAGGTTTGATGGCATCGTGGAACGGACCCATCCAGTCGAGCGCACCGCGCTGTGCGGTTGTGGAGCAGTTGGCATACATCCAGTCCATACCGTTTTTTGCCTACCATAGGAAGAAGACTCTGTGTGAACTCTTCAACTGTTTCGTTGAATGCCTCGGAGGGAGTGTGTCCGTGGCTGCGGAGAGTTTCGTATTGTGCGAGGAACATTCCCTGCACTGCGCCCATCAATGCGCCGCGTTCGCCGGTAAGGTCGCTGTAGGTCTCACGTGTGAACGTTGTTTTGAACATATAGCCCGAGCCAATGCCTATACCCATTGCCATGGTGCGCTCTTCAGCCTTGCCGGTTGCGTCCTGGAACACAGCGTACGAGCTGTTGATGCCGCGCCCTTCGAGGAAGAGTGAACGAAGTGAGGTGCCCGAACCCTTAGGAGCTACCATGATTACGTCTACATCTGAGGGAGGAACAACGTTGGTGCGTTCCTTGTATGTAATGGCGAAGCCGTGTGAAAAATAGAGGGCTTTGCCTTTGGTTACATACTTTTCGATTTTGGGCCACATCTCAATCTGTGCAGCATCGCTCAGAAGCATGCAGATGATTGTGCCTTTCTCGGCAGCCTCTTCAACAGAGAAAAGAGTTTCGCCGGGCACCCAGCCGTCAGCAACACATTTATCGTAAGTTTTGCTCTTGCGCTGACCAACAATTACATTGAAACCGTTGTCGCGAAGGTTCAAAGCCTGACCCGGACCTTGAATACCATAACCAAGAACTGCGATGGTTTCGTCTTTCAGAACCTCACGAGCCTTGCTCAAAGGAAATTCTTCACGCGTTGCAACATCTTCTACAACGCCGCCAAAGTTAATCTTTGCCATTTTGTTTTTGTTTTTGCGTCTCCTCTTCGCCCTTGGGCGGGAGACATGTTATACATGTTTATTTTGTTCTTATTTGAATGTCATGCGGCAGGAACATATTTTCTTTTTCCCTGCCGGTCTCGTCTTCCCGAGGCAGCATGCGCACCTCCACATCCCAAATCCCGGGCGAAACACACTGCTTGTAGAGTGCAAGAGAATCACCGTAAAGAGCCTCGCCATGGTAGGCAATCTCAAGATTCGCCAAAGGGTGACCGGTATATTGCTCCTGCGGGAAAAGATCGAGCATGTGCTCGATATATCTAATGCTGTTGACGTGGCGGTTTATGTCAATATCGCTGTAATAGGCGGTAATGACACGCGAGGGTTCGGATTCCTTCACCCTGATGCGCGAATTGTCGGAAACTTGGCATATTTTTTCGTCATCAATCCACTTGGCGAATCCGCCGTCGGGGAGATTCTCAAGATTCACAGGCATACGGGTCTCCATGTTTATGAGTGCCCACGTGGTATAAGCATAGCCGTAAGCCGTATTGTCGGGACGGAGAATGGCAAAACATCTGTCGGTGAAAGTGCGATAGATATTGCGAATCCAAGTATCAACAGCGTATTTTTCATTTACCTTGGGCATTTCGTTCATGCTGATTGTCATGCGCGATAGAACCCACGCCATGTTTTGCGGCATGAGTTGCTTCATTCCGAATCCGTGACTGTCGGCGTGCATTCCCGCAGCGGCGAGAATTCTTTTGCCGAGTTCCTGCCACGCCAACGCACCTGTGAAATCTTCTGTGAAAGGTTCCACGGTATATTCGAATTTGCTCGATTTGCCCAACTGTTTCATTTGAAAAGTTACTCCTCCGACTGCAAACGCGCTCTGTTGCGATGGAGCAGATACTCCGTTACGAACTCACGCTTACTCTTGGTTACGGCAATGGAACCGGAATGGACAAACTGCAAAATGCAATCGAGCTACCTTAAGATGTTTGTACAAACTGTTTATTTCTTCGGTAACTCCTTCCATAGAGACAATGGAATAAGTGGAATTGACTTCCACGAACTTAGCTCCGTAAGTGCGGATTTCTTTTGAGATTTGTCTGTTCTCAAGTACCACGGGCGTTGAAAGTTTGAACAATGCCGTTTCGAGAGTAAAGATGTCGTCCTCGGTGAAAAAGCTTTGCAGAGACCACATCTATTATCTTCTCTATCTGCTTGGCTATTTTCTCGATTACAAGTTCTGTTGAGTAGCATGTTATGGTATATCTGTGCAGACCTTCAATGCTCGAAGCCGATACGTTTAGACTCTCGATGTTCACCTGACGGCGCGTAAAGACAGTAGTAATGTGATTGAGCACGCCGGGGAGGTTCTCGGAGAATATTATAAGTGTATATAATGTTTCGTCTGATTGCATGATTGAGTAACTTTCTACGTTTATTTTAGTTCGAGCAACATATCGTCCACATCATGTCCGGGACAGCACATGGGAAGTACGTTCTCTTCTTCAGCCACTACCGTTTGCAAGAGATAAGGACCGTCGGTTTCTATCATTTCCTTCACAGCATCCGCAAGATCTTTTGCGATCAATCACCGTGCGACAGGGAATGTTGTAAGCGGAAGCTATCTTTTCGTAATCAGGATTCATCATCCGCGTAAACGAATACCTTGACTCAAAGAACAACTGCTGCCACTGGCGAACGTTGCCCAGATAGTTGTTGTTCATTAATATGATTTTCACGGGCGAATGCTGCTCCATAATCGTGCCGAATTCCTCTATCGTCATCTGCAAACCGCCATCGCCGGTAAAGAAACAGACAGTTCTTTCGGGAGCTGCGAATGTTGCGCCTATGGCAGCGGGAAGTCCGAATCCCATAGTGCCCATGCCGCCGGAAGTAACAATACTGTTGTTTTTGGAAAACTTGAAATAACGCGCCGACATCATTTGATTCTGCCCGACATCCGTTACAAGAATCGCTTCGTTATTTGTGGCTTTCGTAACAACATTGATAACTTCGCCCATGTGAAGCGGACCTTCTGCAGGATGTATCTCGCGGTTTATTACTTTTTCCTCTTCTATCTTTTGGAATTGCTCGAAACTTTCGCGCCAAGCCTTATGATTTCCCGGCTTCAAGAGTTTTATTACCTCGGCAAGCGTTTCCTTGCAATCGCCAAGCACAGGAACATCAACAGCAACATTCTTGTTTATCTCCGAAGGGTCTATGTCAAAATGAATTTTCTTTGCGCGACCGGCATAAGTACTTAGTTTTCCCGTAATACGGTCGTCAAAGCGCATTCCAACTGCTATAAGCAAATCGCACTCCTGGGTCTTTACGTTTACGGCATAGCTTCCGTGCATTCCGAGCATCCCTACATTTAACGGATGACTGCTCGGCAGTGCCGAAAAGACCAAGTAAAGTGCAACCTGCGGGAGCATCTATTTTTTCAATGAACTCTTGCAGTTCTTTTTTAGTGCTCCGCCCAACTGCACACCCTGTCCCACAAGTACGAGAGGCTTACAGCTTTCGTTTATAAGTTGTGCCGCTTCTTTAATAGATTCCGGGGTATGTTCGGGTACAGGCTGGTAACTGCGAATGAAGTTTATATTTCTTTTTTCGTATTCTGCCAGTTCTGTTTGCGCGTTCTTCGTGAAATCAAGAACAACAGGTCCCGGACGTCCGCTACGAGCTATATAAAATGCGCGGCTTACAGCCCATGCCACTTTCTCGGCACTTCTTATCTGATAAGCCCATTTCGATATTGGCTGCGCAATATCAACTACATCACATTCCTGAAAGGCATCGGTTCCCAAAGCACCCACTCCTACTTGTCCAGTAATAACTACCATTGGAGTGCTGTCCATCATGGCATCGGCGATGCCCGTTATGGTATTTGTGGCACCCGGTCCGCTCGTTGCTATAGCCACACCAACTTTTCCGCTTACGCGGGCATAGCCTTCGGCAGCATGCGCGGCAGCCTGCTCATGACGCACAAGAATATGATTTATCTGCTTTCCCTGATAATCGTAAAGCTTGTCATACACCGGCATTATGGCTCCGCCGGGATAACCAAACACCGTAGTTACTCCTTCGTCTATTAAGGAGCGTATGAGAATCTCTGCGCCGGTAATCAATTCACTTCCCATTTCATTCGTCTTTGAGAATTCTTACACCACCTTTGTCGGCAGAGCTAACCATTGCAGCATAAGCACGCAAAGCTTTCGACACCGTGCGATTACGTTTCAAAGGCACCTGCGGACGTGCCTCGAGCTCTTCGTCTGAAAGGAGAACTTTTATAGAACGTTCGGGAATGTTTATTTCGATAATGTCTCCGTCTACTATTTTCCCTATTGCCCCGCCGGATGCAGCCTCAGGCGAAATATGTCCTATGCTCAATCCGGATGTTCCGCCACTGAAACGTCCGTCGGTAATCAAGGCACATTCTTTACCAAGATGAATACTCTTTATATAAGATGTGGGATAAAGCATTTCCTGCATGCCGGGACCGCCTTTAGGTCCTTCATGAGTTATCACAACCACATCACCGCTCTTTATTTTTCCGCCAAGGATTCCCTCACAAGCTGCTTCCTGCGAATCGAACACCTTTGCAGGACCTTTGAAATGCCAAATGGATTCGTCCACCCCCGCAGTTTTCACCACGCAACCGTCCTTGGCTATATTACCAAAGAGAACAGCAAGACCACCATCCTTTGAGTAAGCATGCTCAAGGTCGCGAATGCAACCTTCTGCGCGATTATCGTCAAGAGTTTCCCACTGCGCATCTTGCAAGCCCATGGTTGTGGTGAATTTTCTGCCCGGTGCGCTATGATATATGCGCGAAGCCTCCGGGTCTATTTCTTTCTTTGTTATATCGTATTTCGAAATTGCTTCTCCAAGTGTCATGCCGTCAACACGCTTTACTGAAGTGTCGAGCAATTCACCCTTTGCCAATTCGCCCAAAATGCCGAGAATACCGCCTGCACGGTTACAGTTTTCCACGGAGTACTTCTGCGTATTCGGGGCAAGCTTGCAAAGACATGGCACTCTGCGACTCAAAGCGTCTATGTCCTTCATCTTAAAGTCCACACCGCCTTCGTTTGCCACGGCAAGAAGATGAAGAACAGTATTTGTAGATCCTCCCATTGCTATATCAAGAGACATGGCGTTCAAAAAGGCTTCTCTTGTGGCTATACTACGCGGAAGAACGCTCTCATCGCCTTCGCCATAATATTTATATGCATTCTCAACTATCAGTTTTGCTGCGTCCTTGAACAGTTGAATTCTATTGACGTGTGAAGCAAGTATTGTTCCGTTTCCCGGCAATCCGAGACCTATTGCCTCGGTCAGAGAATTCATTGAGTTAGCCGTAAACATTCCCGAACAGCATCCGCATCCGGGGCAGGCATGCTCTTCGATTTCATTGAGTTCGTCCAGTGAAACGCTTTTATCCGCACCTTTCACCATTGCAGTGATAAGATCAATATTCTGATTGTTCCATCTGCCGGCTTCCATAGGTCCGCCCGACACGAAAACAGTTGGAATATTAAGTCTCATGGCTGCCATGAGCATTCCGGGGTTATCTTGTCGCAATTACTTATACATACAAGCGCATCTGCCTTGTGTGCGTTAACCATATACTCCACGGAGTCAGCTATCAAATCGCGAGACGGAAGAGAATAAAGCATTCCGTCATGCCCCATTGCTATACCGTCGTCAATAGCTATGGTATTGAATTCGGCAGCATAGCAACCGAGTTTTTCTATTTCTTTCTTTACAAGCTGACCTGCCTCATGAAGGTGCGTATGTCCCGGCACAAACTGCGTAAACGAGTTGGCTATCGCAATGATAGGCTTTCCAAACTGCTCACGTTTCATTCCCGTGGCAACCCACAGGGCACGCGAACCGGCCATTTTTCTTCCTTCTGTGGAGAAGGCGCTTCTTAGTTGTATTTTCATCTTTTCAGTCATTACCTTGTCCTATACGGAGTATATATGCAATATCTATGTCATTAGCAAAAGTAGGTATTTGAGGGCGAAAAAACAAACAAAAACGGATGATTTAACGAATTTCTGCGATATCAACTGACAAAATAACACACCATGGCGGCAAACGTGCAAACTTTTGCAATCAACTATAAACAGTACTTGACAAAACTATACACACATGTCCGCACATGATTACCGCTTGCGGTTTTGCGGTTTTATGTTTCCGTATAGCCGGAACTTTCCATATTTTTGCAGCATATTATTTTCAAGATATGAATCTTACAGATGCAATTCCTTTGCGGCATTCCGTGAGAAGTTACACGGAAAAGCCGGTTGAAACCGAGAAACTCGCCATTTTGGAGAAGGAGATGGAAAAGTATAACGCCAGAAACGGCATATGCATGAAACTTGTCAAAGACGACCCTTCGGTTTTCAAAAGTTTTCTTGCCCGCTACGGAAAATTTCGCAACATATATAATTGTGTGGTGGTTGCCATGCCGTCCGCACTTGAAAACGGCGAGGAACTTTGCGGATATTTCGGCGAACGAATAGTTCTGCTTGCGCAAACGCTCGGACTGAACACCTGTTGGGCGGGACTTACATTCAGCAAAAAAGCGGCAAAAAAGTATCTTCTGCCCCACCAACGACTTTTGGCAGTCATAGCATTGGGATATGGCGAATCGCAGGGCAAACCTCATAAATCGAAAACCTATTCGGACGTATGCAATGCGGTATGTCCGCCGCAATGGTTCGCAAAAGGCGTGGAAGCCGCCCTACTCGCGCCCACGGCTTTGAACAAACAAAATTTCAGGATTTCGCTTTTCGACAACGGTAAACCGATGTTTTCCACAGGCAGAGGCATGTACTCGAAAATCGATTTGGGTATTATAAAATGCCATTTCGATTTGGCTGCGGACATTGCTCCCGATTCATCGTCCGAAAGCGAATTTTAATATCGAAACGGGATAAATTTTTCCGTGCATGCCGACACCGAAAAAACATAAGGCATGTAATAAAAAAATACAAGGCACTTGTTTTAAAATAAGTGCCTTGTATTTTAAAATATATGGCTTGTATTTTTAGCCTTTACAAGTTCTTGAAATTCAACAACTCACAAAAGCCCTAAAAATTCGCTTTTTATTTCTTGTCAGATTGGGGATTTGCCTTCTCCAACAGATAGGAAACGAACGGTGTGAGATATTTTTTGCAAATTCCACATTATAAATCTGTTTTCCTATGCCGCCGCCCATGCCTTCAAGGGCAAGAACGCTATATTCGGGCGCGTTTGTCAGAGCTTTAGCCTTTGCGGCAACAGCATCATAGCGTGCCTGTTTTTCGGCATCGGTTTGAGACATGGCGGCAATGTCCATCAGTTCGTTCACAACCTGCGCGGTGGCTCCCAACTTCAAAATCCACGGGCAGATGTCCTCATGAAACAGCGACAGTTCCTTGATTGAAGAATATTTCATGCCGTTCAGGAACTTGCAATTCTTGGCAATGTTCTCAAGAACAGCCTTCAACTGCGATGCATCGCCGCCGTTTTTATAAGCATTCACCATTGCGCCGAACTCTTCGGGGTCGTTAATGCGCAAATAAGGTATTACGCTTTTTGAGAGCCGGGGCAAACTGCTTGCCAACTACCGCTGGGAGAGCGGCTTTCCAACTTTCCACACTGTTAAACTCGCTGTTGTTCCACGCATAATCGGCTATGCTGAAAAGAGGTATCTTGGCAATTTCGCCCTGCTGCATAGGATTGCTCAGCAATGAGGCGCAATGCTCAAGATGCTTGGGAAGAGTGGAATTACTCTCTATTGACGGCATATCGACAAAGTTGGAATACATATCGGCAGGGAAAGTCCACGCATCGGCATTGTCATTGCACGGATAATTCCACCACCATGCCACGCCTCTTCCAAAGTCGGTTTCTATCACATTCAAGTCTGTATTGTTTGGAACGCTCCATGTGGCTTTGCCGGTGATATATACTTGAGTTTTGTGGGGAGTATTCGACAAAGCCTTATAGAAATTAACTCGCGTTTGAGGCTTCTCCCAACCGTAAGCATAAAGTTGCGGTACAAAATGCAGGGGCTTCAACGTATCGGCAGGTACTGCGCTCTTAAAATTCCACTTCTTGTCCATGGCATTCTGCAAATCGGTGAGACGTTTTGCATTAAGCGCAAGCGTGGGAGCATCGGTGGGCACACCTACATCGTCAACAAACACGGCAAACTGGCGAACGCCCAAATCGTGCATGAGTTCGAACTTACCGATTATGCGATCTATCACATTATCATCGTTGCCAGTGAAAGCCTTTCCCGGATGAATAGCCCAAATAAAGTTAACTTTCGTGGCAGCCGACACTTCGCATATCTCTTTCATGTTGTCGGCTGTGAAACATCCCATTGATTTCTGCTCATCCGTGAGTGTGGAGGGATAAGGTTTGTCCCAATACTGCGAATGATAGGCATCACTCTTGGCACCATACATATAGGAGTTCATTTTATTGCGCATCATGAAATGAAGAAGGTCCTTGGTTACGGCAACCGAGTAAGGCATTCCGTAATACCCCTCTATGACACCGCGATCTTTGATGTCGGCATAATCGTAAATGTTTACGCACTGAAGATTATCATTCCCGTTGTCGAGCATTTGCTCCAAACTTGCCAGTCCAAAGAACACCGCGTTTGTATTCTCGCCCAAAATCACGAGCTTAGCCAATCCTTTGTCGGACGTAAGCGACAGAATGTGGCGGTCGAACTTTTTGTTGCCGAATATGTCGCGTTTCAGCGCAAGCTTTTTTGCAGCCTTGTCAGCCACACCCTTCGAACCGTTCACGCCGAGGTATATGGTGGCACTGCCCTTTATTGCCTTCTTTGCAAAAACGGCTTTTTATGCCATGCTCTCGCAACACTTCGGTTGCTCTCGCCATTGTAGGCATGTCGATAGCCTTTTCCGCAACAACCGTAACAGTAGGCGTGAAACGGCATGTGCCCTCGGTTTTTACCTGTTCCTGCGGAACGGGATGAATGTCATAGACCTTTTGCGCGGAAACTCCGACGCCCGCGACCAAAAGGCATATTGAAATAATTTTTCGTAAGTTGTACATTTTATGATATGGTTTTGTTTTCGTATGAATTTTGTTGCAAATTTAATGATTTATAAACAATTCGTCCGTTTGCAGCATGTCAAAACGCTAAAGTGCCGTTTTTACGTAATTTCATCTCAAATAAAAACACACGTTTCTGATGGCGAAAGCCCTGTTTCCGAAAACGCAAAAAAACACATGGCTTATCGTAAAAAATACAAGGCACATATTTTAAAATAAGTGCCTTGTATTTCAAAATATATGGCTTGTATTTTTTGCCTTTTCAAGTCTCTGACACACAGCAACTTACAAAACAAGTATAAAAACCCGTAATCTTCTGATTTTTAGCAGGTTGACAAAAACCAGAAAGTAATGGTGTACCGGAGTAGCCGTTTACTCTGCCGCAAGTTTATGCAACTTATCCTCCGTAAGGCGATAAGTATTCCAGTCATCCATTGACACGGCTCCCATGGAGTGATAAAAATCTATGCTCGGCTGATTCCAGTTGAGGCAAACCCACTCCATCCTGCCACATCCGCGTTTAACGGCTGTTTTCACGAGTTCCAGGAACAAAGCCTTGCCTGTAACCCCTTACCGCGATGCTCGGGATAAACGTAAAGATCTTCGAGATACAATCCCGCCTTGCCCACAAAAAGTGGAGAAGTTATGGAAATAGAGCGCGAAACCAACCTCCCCTGCCGTTATCCATTGCGAAAATCACTTCGCCCTATACCCTTTTCAAACAACCACTCGTCAAGAAGTTCTTCTGTGGCAAGCACTTCATTTTCCATTTTCTCGTATTTGGCAATGCCCCCTGATAAACGCAAGAATCAAAGGCACGTCTTTTCTTTCGGCTTTTCTTATTGTCATAATTCTCTTAATATATCCGTGAAACCCAATTAACGGTTTTATAACAAAAACGCCCGCTGACATTTCAGCAGGCGTCTGTTTGTTGGGATACCCGGACTCGAACCAGGAAAGGCAGGACCAGAATCTGCAGTGTTACCATTACACCATATCCCAAACATTATCGGACTCATCCCGAATCCGCATGCAAAAGTAAGGACTTTATTTGAAACCGCAAAATTTTACGTACATTTTCTCGAAAATATTTTTCGGCGTTCTTGTTTTCAAACATTATTTAAGGGCTTTCAAGATGGTATATCCGCAAAAACATATACCTTTGCAGCCAATACATATAAATAATAGATGGACAATACTAAAGAATTACTCAAAAACATCATTGAAGGTATTCAAGACAAGAAAGGAAGCAATTTGGTAGTGGTGGATCTCACCGGAATAGAAACGAGCATCTGCCAATACTTTGTAATATGTCAGGGAAATTCAGCCAATCAAACCACCGCCATAGCCAAATCGGTGGGCGACAAATTGCGTGAAAACTGCGCCACCAAGCCGTTTGCCGTTTCGGGAGTGGAAAACGGTCAGTGGATAGCCATGGATTACAACGACATCTTCGTTCATATTTTCCAACCCGAAGAACGCGAGTTCTACGACCTCGAACACCTTTGGGCGGATGCCTCGCTTACACAAATTCCCGACGTTGAATAAACAAGACATGAATCCACAAAACCCAAGACAAAAGCAGAATATGCCCAAATTCAATTTGAATTGGGTGTATTTCTTAATATTAGGCGCGCTCGCCTTTCTGTATTTCAGCGGAGTTGAGGCGGAAGCAGCGTAGACCGCGAAGTAGATTACACCACTTTCAAAAGCTATGTTTCGAAAGGCTACGCAAAGCGCATGGAAGTGAACAAAGGCGACGGCACATTAAAGATGTTTGTTGACGGTAAACACATTCGCGATGTTTTCGGTCAGGACTCCAAGTCAACCGGCAAGGCTCCTACCGTTACCACCAAGTATCCTTCGGTTGACAAAGTGGAAGAATTTGTTGACAGCGAAACGAAAGCCGAACACTTCAAGGGACATGTTTCCTACATTCAGGACTCCAACATGTTTTGGAACATAATAATAAACCTCCTGCCCATATTGCTGTTAGTGGCTTTATGGATGTTTTTCATGCGCCGAATGGGAAGCGGCGGAGGAAACGGCGGAGTGTTCAGCGTAGGCAAGAGCAAAAGCGCAACTGTTTGAGAAAAACAAGGAAAACACATCACTTTCAAAGATGTGGCAGGGCAGGAAGGAGCAAAAAGAGAGGTTCAGGAAATTGTGGACTTCCTTAAAAATCCGAAGAAATATACTGATCTCGGCGGCAAGATACCAAGAGGCGCACTTCTTGTGGGACCTCCGGGAACCGGTAAGACTCTTCTTGCAAAAGCTGTGGCAGGCGAAGCCGATGTTCCGTTCTTTTCGATTTCGGGAAGCGACTTTGTGGAAATGTTTGTGGGCGTTGGCGCAAGCCGCGTAAGAGACTTGTTCCGTCAGGCAAAGAAAGAAAAAGCTCCGTCGATAATCTTTATAGACGAAATCGATGCCGTTGGTCGCGCAAGAGGAAAGAACCCGTCAATGGGCGGAAACGATGAGCGCGAAAACACATTGAACCAATTGCTCACCGAAATGGACGGCTTCAGCCCCAACTCGGGTGTAATAGTCATGGCAGCAACTAACCGCGTGGACATACTTGACAAAGCATTGCTTAGAGCCGGTAGGTTTGACCGCCAAATCCATGTGGATCTTCCTGACTTGAATGAAAGGAAAGCCATATTCCTTGTGCACATGAAACCATTGAAGATGGACCAAAGCGTTGACGTTGATTTAATGGCAAGACAGACTCCCGGATTTTCAGGAGCAGACATAGCCAACGTTTGTAACGAGGCAGCACTAATTGCAGCGCGTAATAACAAACATGCAATAGAAATGCAGGATTTCCTTGACGCTGTTGACAGAATAATCGGCGGTTTGGAAAAGAAAACAAAGGTAATGACACAGGAAGAAAAGCATTCCATTGCTCTCCACGAGGCAGGTCATGCCACCATTTCCTGGTTTCTGCAATACGCAAGCCCGCTTGTCAAAGTTACAATCGTTCCTCGCGGACAAGCTCTCGGAGCGGCCTGGTATCTTCCCGAAGAACGTAACATTACAACCAAAGAACAAATGGAAGACGAGATATGTGCCACGCTCGGAGGACGCGCTGCCGAAGAACTTTTCACGGGACATATTTCGACAGGTGCACTCAACGATTTGGAAACTGTTACCAAACGCGCGTACGGAATGGTTGCCTATCTCGGCATGAGCGAAAAGCTCTACAACCTGTGCTACTACAACAATCAGGAATACCAATTCGAAAAACCTTATTCCGAGAAAACCGCAGAAACAATAGACAGCGAGGTTTCCGCTCTCATTTCCCGCCAATACGAAAGGGCGAAACAATTGCTCGAAGAACATAAAGAGGGACACGCAAAGCTGGCTGCCCTACTCGAAGAGCGTGAAGTGATTTTCGCCAAAGACGTCGAAGGAATTTTCGGTAAACGTCCGTGGATAAGTCGTGCTGACGAAATTTTGCAGGACGAGCAGGAGCAGATGTCAAAGGGTTCTTCAAATGCGGACGACAAAGATTCTTCAAACGAAGAGTCAAGCGAAAGTAAACAAGACAAAGAAGATAAGCAATGAGTAACCTTGCCACACGCACAATATCGGGAGTGCTGTTTGTAATAATAACCGTTGCAGCCATTTATTGCGGCGCAGTATCGTTCGTAGTGTTTTTCGCCGCCATTTCGGCGGTATGCGTGTGGGAATTCTGCACTCTTGTCAACTCGCGAAAAGGTTTGCAGGTGAACCGCATGATTTGCACCGTGGCAGCAGTCTATCTGTTTCTTGCAGTCATGGCTTTCAACACAGCCGCCGTGGGAGCAATGATTTTCGTACCCTATGTTTTGACCACCGTATATCTGCTTATAAGCGAACTGTATCTCAAACGCCCCAATCCGTTCGGGAATTGGGCAATGGCTTTTGCCTCGCAATTATACATAGCTCTGCCGGTGGCATTAATCAATGTCGTTGCTTTCCGCACAAATCCATACTACGCAAGCGTAAGCTATATATACGAACTGCCGCTTGCGCTCATGGTTTTTCTTTGGATGAACGACATGGGAGCGTATTGCTGTGGTTCTTTATTGCAAAAGTACATACCGTTAAAACTGTTCCCCTCCATAAGTCCGCACAAATCGTGGATAGGCAGCATAGGCGGCGCAATAATAACACTTGCTTCCTCACTCGCATTCGCACACTTCTTTCCCATAATGTCCCTGTCCAAATGGTTGGGAATGGCAACCGTTGTGGTGGTATTCGGAACGTGGGGCGATTTGGTGGAAAGCCAGTTGAAACGCACACTCGGTGTTAAGGACAGCGGTAAATTCCTACCCGGGCACGGAGGAGCACTCGACCGTTTCGACAGTTCATTGCTCGCCATACCGTGTGTGGTTATATACTTCTACAGTCTCGAACTAATGTAACAACAAAAGTCGGGGGAGACATGAAAAAGGTTTTTGCTTTACTTTTTACAGTTATTTCCACAATTTCATTGAATGCACAAGTAGTGGAAAGCGTTGAGGTCGAATGGCCCCGCAAGATAGAGTCCAACAAAAACATCGTAAGCAAAAACAAACTCGGGAAAAACCAAATAAGAACAGCCACATACAGCATTCTGCCTGAAACCACACCGCCCCCAAACCGATTGGAACGCTGGGCGAACCGGAAAACGCAGATTCTGCACCTCATAAAAGACTGCAACATAGACATAATAGGTACGCAAAGAGCTTATTCCCGGCAAATATCCCAACTTGCCAAACTCAGCGGCTATTCCGTAGTTACCAACTCCGACAGCATACCCCACGCAATATTATATAACAGTTCCAGACTCAAACAAGAAGCCTGCGGCTTCCTGTCTCTGACCTCCGAAAACCGATACGACCAAACGCCGCATACCTGCACGTGGGCAAAGTTCAAGGAAACGGACGGCGGAAAAACGTTCTACGTGTTCAACACATACCTTTCGCACTGCAGAAGAAGCCGAAACTCTCCTGCAGCAAACAAAAAAAATAGCAGGGAAAAAGCCTGTAATAATAACTGCAGACCTTTTTGCGCTGCAATACAAGCCCGCCCCTGATGGTTTTTAGAGGCAAGATGAAAGATTCATACGACATAGCCCTCCACAAAACAGGCAAAGTGGGCACCTATCACAACTTCAGAATACTCAAACCCATTCGCAGGATGGACTATATATTTCTATCGCCCCACTTCATCGTTAACGAATACGACACAATAGACGAAGAATTGCAGACAATCCGTCCCGGTTCAGACCACCTGCCCGTTGTCGTGGATTTAACCATAAAATAAAACCCGCTTCTCAAGCCCTGCGAAAGAAACAACGGCAAGTACATTATACTTCCCAACGTTAAAAACTATCGCATTCCTCACCTTTTTCATCAACAGACAGAAACACAGGTGTTTACGCAAAATTTTACGGTTTTTGCAAGTTTCTAATTATCAGGTATTTGAAACCGCCAAAAATACAAGGCACTTATTTTAAAATATGTGCCTTATATTTCAAAATATATGGCTTGTATTTTTTGCGACAAGCCATGTGTTTTTTTCACACATCCCGCACATAAAAAACACAGCCGCAGAAAAACGGATTTTATATTTTGAAAAGCAGGATGCTGGGGCATTGCCGCTGCACGTTTATGGGCAAAAATTGTAAGTCGCAGATTTTATAAAGCGAGTGGCAGCACACTACCAAACTCAAGTGAATTCCATTATATGGCGAAGTATACCACACCACTGTTGCCAAGGATCAACCCAGAAACGACATACGACCTCGTTATAAGCTTCCTCACCCCTCACCAAATAGGCTTGAGTCGTGTTAATGCACGTCGACGTGTGGCATGGATACACACCGACTACACCAAGATATGGGTGGACGCAAAAGATGGTAGATGCGTATATAGATGTCTATAAATCAATCGCTCCCCAAAAACAAAGCGACTTGTAACACAAAACAATTACACATAAACTATACGCAATAATCAAACAAATCCTCTTTTCCCTATAAAACCCCTAATAGCTCTGCCTAAAATGAAGTTTTACTCTTCCCGGGTGTGGGGGCGGCGGGGGAAGGTGTCGCGCTTATAGCCTACGCCGTCAAGCATTTTCCACAGAGTTTCTTTCAGGTCGTCTCCGGGAGCGAGACCGAGCTTTTTGCGGATGTTTGAACGGGTCGTGGTGATGTTCGACTCGTTTTTCTGCAAAATGCTGCATATTTCCCCAATTTCCTTTCCTGCATAACCAATCGACAAACCTCTCTCTCCGAAGGCGTGAGTGTAGGAAAAGCCTTACCAATGGCATTTTCATTGAATTTTTGGAAAAGAAATAGCGTTTCATGTTGTACATAACGTTTTTTTCTGTGCTTTCCTGCCAAGAATATCAAACACCGCGCCGATTTTGTCATCGGTCATCTCCTGTTCGGCAAGTTTTACGTAAGCCTTAACTTGCTCACGGCGGAGATTGAATACCGCAAAGAGTTCTTCGTCTTCCTTTTTCAAATCCAGATTCTCTTTTTGTATTTTCCGGGTGCTCCACACCAAACTGCTGCCAAGGCATCCGAGCAATAAAAAGGTTACCACAAGAATTGCGGCAAGGATTTCAAACCACCGGTCGTGGGTTATTAATGCGCACACGGTATATACCAACAGCGAAAGAAGACTCAAAACCAACGGGTCATGCCGCTGACAGGCAATAATGGATAGGGCTACATTCAAAACCATCAGGGTTATGTTTCCCATGAGCAGTGTTTTGTGAAGCCCCGTAAGCAGTTCCACATTGTTTGCCGATATATATATCATTTGCAAGGATATTGCGTAATGAATTGTATATATGACAATGCGAAGGGCATTTGAGAGTTTGAACCACTTCTTTATATATCCCACAAAAAGAAATGGTTGCCACAATCTGGAGCAAGCTCAACAATATTATGAAAAACAGGCGTGATGTGGCTATGGCTTTAGGCAGAAAAAGCACCGAAATCAATGTTATCTGGAGCGTGTAGTATATGAGCGAAAGCAACTGCTGACGTCGCGAGAAAAGATTCCTCCCGATAAATGAATCGCGATACGAAATTCTTTTTTTTTTCAAAGGGGTTCGTGAGGTGAAAACATTGTGTAAATTAACTGTTTTGGCTCTTATTGATGTTTTTTGACGTGTAAATTTAAGGAAGATATTTGACATTGACTACTTTTGACTGTATGAAAATTTGGTATTGTAGCATTTCGTTTATACCTTTGCAGTGATTCAAAAAAGACAATCGGCAGGTTTGAAAAACTCCGATTGCGAATCAGCAAAAACTGCTTAGACTGATTTTCACATTTTCAACTCTTATTTATTATGTTCAGCCCCCACGAGTGAATCGCCGGGGCTGTTTTTGTTTTATGCTCCAAAGAAAAACGGGATGAAAAGCCTGCATTTTCCGCGATGCAGGATAAAACGGCAAAAACATACAGTAAAACACCGAAAAGTGTTCGTGAATTTTGGCCGGAATCTATAAGTTGTCGGCATCCGCATTGCTTTCCGGCATCCGGAAAAGGCGGGAAAAACCAACACGAGCTATCAGGAAACAAAATGGAAAACTGTAAAAGCCGAAAAACTTAATAATTGAATCAAAGTATTTGGCGAGTGCCACAAAAAATTCTGCCAAACGGCTGACACTTCCGCGTTTTAGGGATTATTACATGGAGAAGAAGAAAAGATTTACCCTAACGTGAAGGAAAATCAAGACATATTGCTCTTGCGATACTCCGAAGGCGTAACGCCGAAACGCTTTTTGAACGCTTTGCTCATGGCAGGCAAATCCATATAGCCCGTATTTATGGCTATTTCGCTTATTTTCGGCGAAGTATTGGCTATCTGATCGGCACAGCGAAGCAATTTCTTTTCACATACCCAAGACGCGAAACTCGTACCAAGCTCCCTGTAAATATAGGAGCTCATGTCGTCGCGCCCAACATTTATAGCATCGGCTATTTCGTCAATATTCGTGTTGCTCTTGTATATGGGATTATCGTTTTCCTGCTCCAACAGTTGGTTTATCTTCTCGCTTATTTCCCTGTAAACAGCACGGTTCCCCACTTCATCACGCATTGCCTTGAGATAGCGTCCGTAAGTGTGGTTGGAACGCAGCACCATTGCGCCGAGCAATACATTACATATAATATGCGGAAGGATGTACGTGTAAAAGTAAGTGGTCAAAGAGGCAGAAAACACCACAACATACAACAGAATATTTATTGTTTCCGCATCGTTCCCGGGACGCGACTTATATTCACTCGGTTCGAATTTTCTGTGTCGCAGGTTGCTCACGACCGACTCCACCAAGACTGCGAGCATTAGCAAACAGACCGCCAGCATTATGGTCAAGAAATAAATTCTGCCATAAACAATGAAATGATTGTCGGCATCAAATAGTCCTTCGAGTGAGAAAATGGGTTCGTAAAGCCCGAGAATACGGCACAGAAGGCTCAATACCAGAACATGAACCCATATTGTATGATTAAGAGCCATATAAACACGTTGCGATAGTAATCCTTGCCGAAATGAGCCGTCGCCATCATCATGAACACGGAAAACACGAAATACAAGGTGCACACCGGCAAAGAGCTATATACCTCCACACCCTGCGGATACACTATGGTGGCAGAGAGCAATACGTTAACGATGAGGAGAATATAGAAACATATAAACAGTTTGCGGCGCACCTGGAACGGACCATCCTCCAAACCATTTCCCAGCCTGATGAACTTTACGGTTACAGCCGTAAGAAGTATCACGAGCAGTATGTCAGTTACGTAGAAAAGCGTTGTCATTATTCTCTTTTTATCGCTTTGCGAATATAATAAAATTTATTAATACAAGCAAATCCGTAACTCGACAAAAAGCTTCGGCATATAGAAAAAAACATAAGGCACATATTTTAAAAATAAGTGCCTTATGTTTCAAAATATATGCCTTGTATTTTTCGCCATTCAAACACCTGTAAAACAAGAACTCGTACTGATGTTAAAAACGTCAAACAATACAGACAAATCGGGAACATTCTACCTCGGAAAACCGCAAGACGCATAAATATACACATACAGAACGTACAAAAAACGTGTCCGGGGAACTTTGTTTCGTTTCCCCGGACACGTCTTCCATCAATGAGAGTTCAAGTAAGAGATAAGATCAATCCCCAAAGTTTCCTTTGTTCTGAAAGCCGACATCGTTTCTCCACTCCACCGACTCACACGTACCATTATATCGAAACGGCGTGAATCGGCATGGTCAGGTTGCCCGGATATCGGGCTTGCCTAAAAAGCATGTGCGTTTTCTATCTTGATTACTTCTATTTGCGGTTTTATATATACCTTTTTCATTAACTGCAAGCATCAACCTCCCTTTCCTAAATAATTTGTTTTTGTATTTCATGTTTATTGTTTTATACCTGTAGTTTGTTTATTTTGCACTTGTGGACTAATCATATTTGACTTGTGGACCGGCGCAGAATGCATCTGCACTTTGTTTTTTGTTTCATTCAGCCTGTGTTCCTCCGAACACGGTTGCAAAATTGAAGATTTCAAAACTTGTTATGCTTGTTAAATGTGGATTTGTTGTTGTCATATTCCGAAAAAATTTTATTGCGCTTTTTTGCCCCTAATGTCTCAAGCAACAATTTTCCACATTGTCATTTGAGCAAAAAGACTTGGCAACTACACTATAAATCAAATTGTTTTACTATTTTTGTACACACTGATACAAACTTATATGCGCTTATAATTGCCCGCATAACAAACAAAAAGAAATAAATGAAATATAGCTTGCGTTTCTCGATCCGAAACTTTTTTTTGCGCGAAATATCATTCTTGGGAAGACAACGTTTCATGACGTTGCTTTTCTACGAAGCGGTGCTGACAGTAGGGTTAAGTTTCAAACTTTTTCGGGCTTACCGGAATAACGAAACCGTGGTTTTTCACCATAAATGCGCTATTCCTCGGAGTGGTTTTGATATTGTTCTATTATATATATAGCGTGCCATACCGCTCAAGGCATGTTTATATGCCACCACCATTGTTTCGCACGCATTCCTGTCGTTGGAAACAATCATCTTCATAAGCGACGGCTCGGATGCCACAGACCATCTTGCGCTTGCCAACATAGTTTTGCTTTCGCTCAACAGTCTCTACTCCACAATGGCATATCTGAAATGGAATTCCTACCTATTGGGATTCCTTACCGTTGCCACATGCGCCATTTCCATGTATCAGATTCACAGTTCCTCACTGCGCGAATATCTGCTGCTGATTATCATTACTTTTGTCATGTCGTTCTTTTTTGCAGCGAAAGGCTTGTTGCAAACACCACTCTCTTGAACAGCGAAAACGTCAAGTTCAAACGCGAAGAGCAAGAACTTCATTTCTTGTTCAGAATGAAACGCGAACAAATGCGTTCGTACATTTTTCTCGGAAGAAAGACATATCCGTCATCGATTGTGGAAAAGCTGGTGAACGATTTGGATCCGGAGACGGCGAGAAACCTCATTATAAACATGCACGCCTATACCACCGAAGCCAAATCAGTTCTACGAAGACTGAAAATGAATCTGCCGGAACTCACGCTCTCGGAGCGCGACATTTGCCTCCTTATTATTCAGGGCAAAAAGCAGGGCGAAATATGCAGGCTGCTCAACAAAAGCAAGAGCAACATAAACACGCAGCGCGTGAACATACGCAAAAAACTAATGCTCAAACCAGAAGAAAACCTATACGAATTCCTGAAACGAGCAGTGGGAATCACATTGCAAACAAACGCAATCTTAAGCGCATCACATGCCAATAAAACAGCCCGGTTTTTGACCCGTAAAAAACATATGCCTTATAACAAAAAATACAAGGCACTTGTTTTTAAAATAAGTGCCTTGTATTTTTAAAATATATGGCTTGTATTTTTCGCCTTTCCAAATCACTGAAAACCAGCGACGAAGAAAAGAGGCTCGGAATGGGGTAAAATCCGCACGCCGAGCCTTCTTTTTTCAAGATTCGCAGCCCTCTGTTCGGGGCAATGTCTTACTTTGTTTCGTTGTCATAGGCTTCGGGCAACCACACACGGTATCTTTCTCCGTGTGTCCATGAATTGCCCGCCGAAGCGAAGTCGCAAAAATCAACTTCCACGGGTTTGCCGTAATCAATATAGTCAATACCGAGAATGACAGGCACCTTGAAACTCATCCACGCCCATCCGGGAGCCGTGGAAGGCTTTACGTCTACAATGCCGTTCTTGTTGGGAATGTTTACAACCTCATCCACATCGCCACTCTTGAACCTGCTGTCGCGTGCAAGCACAATGGGACCGCGCACAACGGCATCGCAATCGTTTTGTTTGACCAGGCGCGCAGGCATGTCAAACTTGATTTTCACAACATCGCCGTTATTCCATTTGCGATTAAGGCTCAGGTATCCCTTTTCGGCAGTTCCCGCCACCTTTTTCTCCGTTAACGCTCACAGCAGTTGCCTTGCCCCACTCGGGAATACGCAGACGCACGGTGAAATCAGAAGAAGTTTTGAGGCTTATTTTGATTTCCATTTCGTCAGTACGGGGATAATCGCCGCTTTGGGCAATGCCCACATCGCCAACTTTGCCGCCGAGCGAAACAGTAGCCTGCGACGGCATATAGAAATTGACATCCAGCACTCCGCTGCCTACATTATATATATAGTCTGCGGTATTGCGGCAAAGCCGCGAGGTCCGTTGGCGTTGCAGCAGTTGATGTGCAAACCGCACTGTTCCTCACCAATCGTACGTTCTCCCTCAAGCGGAGTATATTTGTCTATCTGCGAAGCATCAACTTTGAGCGATGCGAAAAGAGCATTGTATATGCACTGCTCCATAAGGTCGGCATAACGTGCGTCGCCGCTTATCTGCAACATTCTGCGCAAGAGGTTTATCCACGTAACCGTTACACAGGTTTCGTTCTCGTATATCGCGGGGCGGGTTTGCACCTTCCTGCCGCCATACCAGCACTCCCTGGCACTTCCGGAGCCGGTGATATTGATTTCCTGCGCCACAATCATGTCTACAACCTTTGTAACTCCGTCGAGAAGCTTTTTGTCGTTGTTCACACGATACAAATCGAGCATGCCTTGAAGACACGACATCATTTCATAGGCTTTTTGTCCGTTGGAATAGTTATACCAAGAACCCTCGTGAGGGAAACGGTTAGCCAACGGTATGTTCTGCAAAGTCTTTGCAAGGATTTGCGGACCTTTTGAAGACTCTATTTCGGCAGCAATATCCTCAGACAATTTCAGATATTTCTTGTTGCCGGTGATGTTGTACAACTTAACCACGGCGTTAAGTATCGATGCGCTCGGCATGCCGCGATAGTTACCCGTTTCAACAAGCAGGAGATTTTTTTCTTTCAGTTGTGCGGTGAGGAAATCCAGTTGTCGGCACGCCGCCGTTACCGCTTTTTTGTCCTTGGATATGTCATACCACGAAATAAGTCCGAGGATAACGTACTTACGTCCCCAGATGTCCCACTCTTTAAGCTGACTGTCAGGAGCATAATTGCCTATGTATCCGCTTTTCTCCTGAAGTTTCATTATATCTTCCGCCGATTTCTTGATGCGTTGATACAAATTCTCGTCATGAGTGTATTCGTACAGTCCGCAAGCTCCTATGGTCCATTTTCCCCAGAATTCCGACTGCCAGGCATGGGTTTCCTTTTTCGTGGCAAAGACATTGACAAGAGTTTCAACGTCCTCTGTCATGATTCTTTGGGAAATAACCTTGTCGATAATCATTCCGGGATGTCCCGTAATCTTAATGTTTTTTTGACAACGGGCGTTTTCGGAGATGCCGCACGGGCACCGGCTCCAACGGCAAACGCAAAGGCAGCCGCCAAAATCAGTTTTGTTTTCATTTCTCGGTAATATTTTTTGTTTGTTAATGCGAAATAAATTTAATATGCCTCGCGGTATTTCGATTCGTCCCCGTCTTCAAGCATATTAAGATAGGAAGCATAGCGCGAAGGAACAATGCGCCCCTCTTCCAAAGCCTTCTTAACCGCACAGCCCGGCTCGCCGGTATGCGTGCAATTGCCAAAAGCGGCAATCACGTCCTATCAGGAACAGTTCGCGAAAGTAATGGCTCACTTCTTCACGGCGCATGTTGAATGTGCCAAAGCCTTTGATTCCCGGCACATCTATCACCGCGCCGCCCTGTTGCAGGAAATACATTCTGCTGTCGGTTGTGGTGTGCATTCCCGTGAGATGGCTTTCGGAAATCTCCGATGTGCGTGCCCCCGCACCGGGAATAAGAGCATTTACAAGCGTTGATTTTCCCGTTCCTGAGTTTCCCGCAATGAGCGTAACCTTATTCTTAAGTATTTCGAGCACATTGGCGGGCGCGCCGGTGAGAGCGGAGAATTTCACATTGCGGTATCCTACGTTTTCATACAAATCCGCAAGCTCATTCATCCGTTCCGTTTCCGCCGGGGTGTATATGTCGGTTTTGCTGCAAGCCACAACCACTTCCACACCATAGGCTTCGGCAGAAGCAATAAAGCGGTCAATGAAAGTGGTGAGCGTTTCGGGACGCGCAACAGTAACAAAAAGCAAAACCATGTCAATGTTCGCCGCGAGAATCTGGCTCTGCTTTGAAAGATTGGTGGCTTTCCTTATTATATAGTTCTTTCTGTCGCCGAGCGCAACAATCATTCCTCCGCCTTCGGGCGACACCGTAATTTCCACATTGTCTCCCACAGCCACGGGGTTTGTTGTGCGTATGCCCTTGAGGCGGAAGTTTCCGCGCACGGTGCATTCCACATCTCCCCCATCGGTTGTGCGGACAAGACAGGAGCTTCCTGCAGTACGGATAACCGTTCCCTGCATAAATCAGACGGTCATTATTTCCTTGTTCTTGATTGCAAGAAGTTCGTCAACCTGTTTTATGAATTTGTCGTGCAGTTTCTGCAAAGTTTGCTCGGCATCTTTTTCGTTATCTTCGCTTACTCCGTCCTTTATTGACTTTTTAAGTTTGTCGATAGTCTCACGGCGCACATTGCGAATGCTTACTTTGGCAGTTTCTCCTTCCTTGTTGCACTGCTTTGCAAGCTCTTTGCGGCGTTCTTCCGTGAGAGGCGGAATGGTAAGTCGGATTATTTCGCCGTTATTATCGGGCATGATTCCCACGTTAGAGTCTATAATGGCTTTTTCAATGGGACGCATCATGCTTTTGTCCCACGGTTTTATGGCAATGGTGCGTGCATCGGGCGTGGTAACTGCCGAAACCTGATTTAGAGGCATCATGGTGCCGTAGCTTTCCACTCTTACCTCGTCAAGGATTTCCACATTTGCCTTTCCGGCGCGTATTCGCGCCAAAGTTTCCTCAAGATGCTTTACAGCCTGGGACATTTTTTTCTCGCTGTCGTTGAGACATTGCTTCACATCAAACATTGTTGTAGGATTTTTCTATTTAACTTATTTGCAAACTTACGGAAAGTTTTTCAATTATGCGCGAATATTCCCGGTTTAGTCCCTTTTTGCGGGCATTATCCCATATGTGCGGTGCGTAATCAGTCATCAACCTTCACAACTCTGCCGCCATCGGAATTTTCTGCTATTTCCACTTTTACAGTGTCCTCGGGAAGCAGCGGTTCTATGAGTTCGGGCCACTCTATAAAGTTCAATCCGCCGCCGTAAAAGTAATCTTCGTAGCCAAGGTCGTAAACTTCTTCTATTTTCTTTATGCGATAGAAATCGAAATGGAATATACTTTCCCCGAGAGTGTCGCTTCTGTATTCGTTTACTATGGCAAACGAGGGCGAAGTAACTTCTTCTTCCACTCCGAGCTTATGACACACGGCACGTATGAATGTAGTTTTTCCGGCTCCCATTTTGCCGTAAAAAGCAAAGATGCGCCGGTTTCCCATGTTGTTCACAAATTGTTCAGCAGCCGTGTCAATGCTGTTCAAATCTGGTATTCTAATTTCCATTTCGTTTTCCTTTTTATATATTGTATGGCAACAGTTTCAGCGACGCTTTGAACGAAGTGTTACGAAAGGCACTATCATTTCTTCCATTGAAATTCCGCCGTGTTGAAATGTGTTGCTGTAATATCTTGCGTAGTGATTGAAGTCGTTGGGATAGGCAAAAAACTTATTACCCGTGGCAAAAATGTAAGAAGTAGAGAGATTGGGCGACGGGAGTCCTGCATCTGCGGGACGGCGTATGTCGAAAACCTCCTTGGCATTGTATTTCAGATTCTTTTCCGAGCTTGTAACGCAGATTGGTGTTCACTTCTCTGTCGCCAATAACCTTTAGCGGCTGTCCCACGCGAATACTTCCGTGATCGGTGGTAACTACAACGGTGAAACCTTTGTCGGCAAGTTTTTTGAAAAGCTCTTTCATTGCGCTGTGCCTAAACCACGAGAGAGTTATACTGCGATACGCCGCTTCGTCTGCCGCAAGTTCTCTCACTGTTTTCTGTTCGGTGCGCGCGTGCGACAGGATGTCTATGAAGTTTACCACCAAAACGTTCAAATCGTTCCTTTCGAGTTGCGAAAATTGCGCGAGCAAACGGTCGGCAGCCTGCGAATCGTTGACTTTGCTATACGAGAAACTGTTTTTGCGACGGAATCTCGCAAGTTGCGTGGCAATAAGTTCGTTTTCTTTCAGGTTCTTTCCCTCATTTTCACTCTCGTCAACCCAAAGTCCCGGGAAAATTTCTTCAATCTGCAGCGGCATAAGCCCTGCAAAAATAGCGTTTCGCGCATATTGTGTGGCTGTGGGAAGAATGCTAAAGTAAAGTTCCTCGTCCGAAGAGAATATCCCCGCTATTTCGCGGTAAAGCATTCTCCACTGGTCGTATCGCAGATTGTCGAAAACTATCATGAACACCTTTTCACCCCTTGTCCAAAAGCGGAAAGACCCTTTTGCGAAACAGGTCGTTGCTCATCATTGGTCGTCTGTCGGGGTTTCCCATCCACGACATATAGTTTTTTCTCACAAACTTGGCAAAAAGCCACATCGGCTTCCTCTTTCTGCATTTTCAGCACCTCATCCATGGCTCCGCCGGTGTCTTGAAGTTCAAGTTCCCAATACACAAGTTTGCGATACACTTCCATCCATTCGTCGGGAGACATGGAATCGTTTATCTGTGCACTGATTTTGCCAAATTCCTGACGGTATCCGGTGAGCGTTACCTCGTCAACAATCTCACGTTTGTGGATGTTTTTTTCAATGCAAGGAGAATCTGATTCGGATTAACCGGTTTTATGAGATAATCCGCTATTTTCTGCCCCACCGCCTGGTCCATGATGTTTTCCTCCTCGCTTTTCGTAACCATAACAACCGGCGTGGCAGGAAAAGCCTCCTTGATGCGCGTAAGCACTTCAAGACCGCTAAGTCCGGGCATGTTTTCGTCGAGCATTATAAGGTCATACCCGCCGTTTTCGCACATTTCCAACGCGTCAACGCCGTTAGTTGCCGTGTCAACATCGTATCCCTTTGTTTTCGAGAAAGATTATATGGGCGCGCAGAAGGTCTATCTCATCATCAACCCACAGAAGTTTTCCGTTTTGCATCCGATAATTTTTTTTCTGTCTGCGAATATAACTATTTTTGGCGGTTATTCGCGTTGCAGGCAAGTTAATTTTGACAAATGCGGAGTTTCTGTTCGTTTCCGCGCAGTGCATTTCGCCATGCCGCATGCCGGTTTTCGGTCTTCCGGGAGAGCGTTTTTACGAAGCTGAAAACGCCAGTTTTTCGTCCTTTGTAAGTGTTTGAGAAACAACCCATTTGAAAAGGGCAAAAATACAAGCCATATATTTTAAAATACAAGGCACTTATTTTTAAAATAAGTGCCTTGTATTTTTTACAACATGCCTTATGTTTTTCAGGGCATGCCTTAAATGTTTTTTCATTCCCGCAAATCTGCATTTTCAAGCCCCTGCCGAGAGTCGCAAAAAAAACTTATTCGTTTTCTTTTCTGCGTTGCAGGCACAGCGTCATTTCCTGCGCGGCTCGCGCCGAGGCACCGGAGCCGCCCAATATGCGTATCACGTCCTCGTAACCTCGGAGAACCCGGCTGCGGCAACTGCCTCCGGGGGCTATTTTCACCAATGCCTCGCGCACATTGTCCGTTGTCATGCCGTCGGCAACAAGTTCCTTTAACTATCTCGTCCCCCGCAATGAGGTTTACGAGGGATACGAACCTGACTTTGAGCAATATTTTTCGCAAGAAAGACACTATTCCGCCCATGGGAATGTAGTAGCAAACCACCTGAGGCACTCTGAGCAAAGCCGTTTCAAGAGTGGCCGTACCGGAAGTTACGAGTGCGCACGAAGCAAACTGAAGCAAGCCGTAGGTTTTGCCGGAAACAATTCTGACATCGCCGTTTTCCATCATCCCCGACGGATGTTACGCATATATATATTGTCGTCTATATTCGGAGCTCCCGCCACAACAAGTTGAAATTTTTTCCGTGAACGGTTGCGCCGCAAGAATCATTCGCCGCAGGTTATAGTTTATTTCCTGTTTGCGGCTGCCGGCAAGAATGGCTATTATCTTTTTTTCGGGTCTAGTCCGTTAGACATCGTGAAGTCGTTGCGCGAATCGGCATAGTGCACCCGCATGAAATCTTCCACCTCGTCGACCGTGGGATTGCCCACGTAGTGGATGTCAACACCGCGTTGTTTGAAAAAAACACCTTCGAACGGAAGAATGGAAAAAATCTCGTCAACGTATGCACGCAAAAGTTTTATGCGATTCTCCTTCCACGCCCACACTTTCGGGGCGATGTAATAATAAACAGGTATGGAAGTCTTGGTCTTTACATATTTGGCAATGGCGAGATTGAACCCGGGATAGTCCACAAGAATCACCACATCGGGACGAACCTTCATTATTTCCTTCTTACACCTTGCCATAGCTCTGAGAATGGTTCCCGCATGCATCACGACACTCACCACACCCATGTAAGCTATATCGCGATAATAACGAAGCATCTTGGCTCCCGCCGCTTCCATAAGTTCTCCGCCGTAAGCATAGAAATGTGCATCGCTGTCGTGTTCGCGCAGCGCGTTTATGAGGTTGGCGGCATGAAGATCTCCGCTTGCCTCTCCGGCTATAACAAAATATTTCATTGTTCTATGCCCCAGTTTTTAACTTCTTCGGCAAGCCGGTGCGAAGTAACGTCGAGAGTTGTGGAGTAACCGCCACATATCCTCCGGCAAGTGCATGACTGTCGGTGTCTTTTGCTCCCGGGTCGGTGTCGGTATAGTTTCCTGTTAGGAAATAAAACGTTCCGCGTCCTTCCACATCGCATCTTTCAAATTCGTTAATCCAACGACAATGCCCCATGCGGCATATCCTTACACCGTTGAAGCTTGAAAGCGCAGGGAAATTAACATTCAAACACGTGAGCGGGGGCATGGAATTTTCAAGAGCAGCCTTAACCACGCTCTCGACATAGGGTTTCAAGGGCATGAGATTGGCTTGCGGATTATGATTACAGGAAGAAAACGCCACACTCTTAATGCCGTGCAAAGCTCCTTCGATTGCCGCACCGAGAGTTCCCGAATAATGAACATTTATAGAAGCGTTGTCGCCGTGATTTATGCCGCTGACCACCATATCCGGCTCGCGCGGAACAATGTCATGGAGAGCAAGCTTGACACAATCCACGGAGTTCCCGAACACGAGTAAACTTTCAAACCATCTTCCATGCGCACGGGCGAGAAAGTAATGGGCACCGTGGAAGTAATGGAACCTGCCGCACCGGAACGCGGACCGTCGGGAGCAACTACTATTATATCCGCCAGAGGTCGAAGCCAGTCTATCAGAAGATTTATGCCCGGGGCAAGATAACCGTCATCGTTCGACAATAAAATGAGTCGGGATTGCTGTTTCATATATTCACTATTTTCTTTTTTATGCAAATATACGGAAAAATCACCTAACAACACGGCAACCGCAAAGCTTTGAGCACAAAGGCGCAACGTTGTTTTTTACATATTTAGCATATCAAAGGGTTGGGAAATGAGGGATTTTTTCTATTTTTGCATAATCTCAGCCTAATGGGCAGAACGGATTTATATGGGAAAAATAATAGCATTAGCAAATCAGAAAGGCGGTGTGGGAAAACAACCACGGCAATGAACCTTGCCGCTTCACTTGCCACTTTGGAGAAGTCGGTTCTTTTGGTTGACGCAGATCCTCAGGCAAACGCCTCCTCGGGTCTGGGCGTGGACGTAAGAAAAGTGGACTGCTCCATATACGAGTGTATCGTTGGAGGACATGATGTGCACGAAGCGATATATACTACCGACATTGACGGACTGGACATACTGCCTTCCCACATTGACCTTGTGGGAGCCGAAGTTGAAATGCTCAACTTTGACGAACGGGAAAAACTAATTAAAAAGACTCTCGACCCTCTGCGCCCGGAATACGATTACATTCTGATAGACTGCAGCCCGTCGCTGGGACTTATAACCGTAAACTCTCGTTGCATCGGACAGCGTAATAATTCCCGTGCAATGCGAATATTTTGCACTTGAAGGAATAAGCAAATTGCTTAATACCATAAAGATAATAAAAAGAAATTGAACCCGGGGCTGGAAATTGAAGGATTCCTGCTGACAATGTATGACTCGCGTTTGAGGTTGGCGAACCAGATAAACGATGAAGTGCGTCGCCATTTTCAGGAATTGGTATTCAAGACAGTTATTCAGCGAAACGTTAAACTAAGCGAAGCCCCGAGCCACGGCGTGCCGGCAATTCTATACGACGCAACATCCATAGGAGCAAAAAGCTATCTTGAGTTGGCGCGCGACGTAATAGAAAAAGACAGAAAATAATAACGGCTGTCTGAATTTACAAACGAAATATTTATGGCAGTACAAAAGAAATATCAGGCGTTGGGGCGCGGACTTGACGCGCTTATAGCCACAGGAGAAGTTAAGACTTCGGGAAGTTCGTCAATAGGCGAAATATCCGTAAGTCTGATAGTTCCGAATCCCAACCAGCCAAGACGCGACTTCAGCGACAAGTCTCTTGACGAACTTGCCGACTCGATAAAAGAATTGGGAATAGTGCAGCCCATTACTTTAAGAAACATGGGCGACGGCTCGTATCAGATAATAGCCGGAGAACGCAGATGGAGAGCTGCACAAAGAGCAGGACTTAAAACAGTACCTGCATATATTCGCACCGCCGATGACGAGAAAACCATGCAAATGGCATTGGTGGAGAATATTCAGCGCGAAGACCTCAATCCAATAGAAATTGCGTTGGCATATCAGGGACTTATTGAACAATACGGGCTGAAGCAGGAAGAACTTTCGGCAAAAGTTGGCAAAAAACGTGCAACCGTTACCAATTATCTCAGATTGCTGAAACTTCCGGCGCAGGTGCAAATGGCATTAAAGAATAAAGAAATCGACCAAGGACACGCCCGCGCCTTATTGGGACTGCCAAGTGCAGCGACACAACTGAAAGTTTTCGAGGAAATAAAGAACCAGGGACTGTCGGTAAGGAAGGTGGAAGAAATGGTGAACCGCCTTAACAGCGGAGAAGACGTTAACAACTCGGGGAAAAGAATACGCGCACGTCGCGACAAAGATAATTCCGACGAATATAACGCGCTTCAAAAACATCTTTCCGATCACTTCGGAACCAAAGTCAAAATGACTTGTTCGCCCGAAGGCAAAGGCAAAATAACCATACCGTTCCGCAACCAAGAGGAAATGGAACGCATAATAGCCATGCTCGACAAAGGTAAGTGAAAACCGTTGCCCATAAGAATGTGCACTTGGCACTTTGCATTTCGCGAGCTATTTTGCCGGCAGTAATAGTTTTGCTTTCGGCATTAAAGGGGGGTACGTGTGTCTCGGCATCAACCATCATGATTGCAGATAGCATCTTGCCCAAAACAATAACAGATACGGCAACAACAAAAAGACATTAACGAAACCGTAAGCAAGGTAAGCGAAGATTCCGCAAAGATTGTTGGAAAAGTGGACTCGGTTATGAAAATGGCGGTAAAGCAAAAACTACCCAAGCCAAAGTTTGTTCCCGACCCGAAACGCGCTCTCTGGCTTGCATTGGTTATTCCTGGAGCCGGACAGATTTACAACAGAAAGTATTGGAAGCTTCCCATATTCTACGGAGGATTTTTGGGATGCACCTATGCGCTTATGTGGAATCAGCAAATGTATAAGGATTATTCGCAAGCGTACATAGACATAATGGACGACGATCCGAATACAAAAAGTTATATGAACATGCTTCCGCCTAACTATGATATAACGGGTATGGAAGATCGATTCAAAACAATATTCAAGAATAAGAAAGACCGATACCGAAGATGGAGAGACTATGCTGCTTTTTCGTTTGTCGGTGTTTATCTTCTTTCTGTCATTGATGCTTATGTTGACGCGCAACTTTCGGCTTTCGATATTTCAAAAGATTTAAGTCTTAACGTCAAACCTACGGTTATACAAGTGCACAGCACAAAAAGTTCAACAGCTGTAGGAATAGGTTGCGGGCTAAACTTCTAAATACAGATTATGAATAAAAAATATATATAATAGCACTGATGTTTCTTGCCACAATAACGGCAAAAGCACAAAAACAATATCACCGTACACGATGACCAAACGAGAAAAGACGAAGAAATTGGCATTCCCGAAGCAATGACTCTTGATATAGACACGCTGTTAAGGCAATGGAATGCTTCGCAATACCTTGAAGCCGACACTAACTGCAACATGCAGGACGTTAACCCGGTTTTCTCCGACAGCATTTACGTTGACCGCCTGTCAAGAATTCCCACAATAATGGAAATGCCCTATAATAATATTGTAAGAAAGTTCATAGACCAATACACAGGCAGGCTCAGACATTCCGTTTCCTATATGTTGGGAGCCACAAACTTTTACATTCCTATTTTCGAAGAAGCTCTTGCACTTTACAACCTTCCTTTGGAACTTAAATACCTTCCCGTTATAGAAAGCGCACTTGATCCTACCGCAGTAAGCCGCAAAGGGAGCCACGGGACTATGGCAGTTTATGTTGTCCACAGCAAAACGCTACGACTTGAAGATTAACAGTCTTGTTGATGAACGCCGCGACCCCATAAAAGCTTCTTTTTGCCGCCGCGCAATATCTTAATGATCTTTACAAGGTTTACGGTGATTGAATCTTGTAATTGCCGCTTATAATTGCGGACCGACTTCTCTCAACAAAGCCATTCACCGTGCCGGAGGAAGCAAAGACTATTGGACCATTTACCCTTATCTTCCCAAAGAAACCCGTGGATACGTTCCCGCTTTCATTGCTGCCAATTACGTCATGAATTATTACTGCGAGCACAACATTTGTCCCATGCGCGCAAGACTTATTGACGGTAACGACACTGTGGTAGTGAACAAAGATTTGCATCTGGAACAGGTTGCCTCGGTTTGCGGCGTGGAAATGGAAAAGATTAAAGCTTTCAATCCCCAATACAAAACTTCGCTTGTTCCTGGAAATTCTTACGACTGCATTTTTGCGTCTGCCTTCCGAAGCTGCATTAAAGTTCATTGATCTCGGCGATTCGGTTTACAGCTACCGTAGCAGCGAACTTCTCACCAAACGTAAGACAGTAGAAATAGACGAAGCCGAATTGAGAAGCAGCAAAACTCTGCAAGACGTTTCTATTCTTCTTCACGACGCAGAAGTTCACGCAGTTCGCGCAGAAGCAAAAGCGTTACTATCAAAAACGGACAGACTCTATCCGAAATTGCAGAAAAATACGGCACAAGCGTGAGCAAACTGCGCAGACTCAACGGAATTAAAGGCTCAAGCATAAGAGCAGGAAAGAAGATTAGAGTAAAATAATCACTCACCATGAGCGTAACACCTGCAACACCCGACCCTATTAAAGACGAGCAAATGATAAATGACGCATTCCGTCATTTGCTCGACACTTATCTTGCCTCAAACCACAGAAAGAAAACCGAGGTAATTACGAAAGCTTTCAACTTTGCCAAGAAAGCCCACAGCGGTGTGCGCCGTCTTTCGGGAGAGCCTTATATAATGCACCCAATAGCTGTGGCGCAAATTGTATGCGAAGAAATCGGTTTGGGTTCCACTTCCATTTGCGCCGCCCTGCTTCACGATGTCGAAGAAGACACCGACTATACAAACGAGGACATAGCAAATTTGTTCGGTCCCAAAGTTGCCAACATTGTTGAGGGACTTACCAAAATTTCAGGCGGCATCTTTGGCGAAAGAGCTTCGCTTCAGGCAGAAACGTTCAAGAAGCTTTTGCTTACCATGAGCGATGACATCCGAGTCATTCTCATTAAAATTGCCGACAGACTTCACAACATGCGCACTTTGAGTTCCATGCTTCCGAGAAAGCAATACAAGGTGGCGGGCGAGACATATATATATATGCTCCTCTCGCAGACCGTTTGGGACTCAACAAAATCAAAATGGAACTTGAAGACCTCAGTTTTCATTACGAGCATCCGCAGGAATACGAGGAAATAAAATCGAAACTCGCAAAAACCCAATCCGAGCGCGAAGAAATATTCAATGAATTCACATCTCCCATTCGAAAAGAACTCGACAAGAGCGGATTGAAATACCATATACTTGCACGCATCAAAACGCCCTATTCCATTTGGCAAAAGATGCAGAACAAGCACATCACTTTCGAAGAAATTTACGACATTCTCGCCATACGCATAATTTTCGAGCCGAGCGCGCCCGAAAAAGAGGTACGCGAATGTTTCAACATCTATGTTGCCCTTTGCAGCATATACAAACCGCAACCTGACCGTCTGAGAGATTGGATTTCACATCCCAAAGCCAACGGCTACCAAGCCTTGCACGTTACATTGATGAGCAACCGTGGCGAATGGATTGAAGTGCAAATCCGCTCAAAACGCATGGACGACATTGACGAACAGGGCGTGGCAGCCCACTGGAAGTATAAAGCCCCGGGCGAAGACTATAGCGATGACGAATTGTCCAAATGGCTTCACACCATAAAGGAAATTCTCGATGATCCACAGCCCGACACGCTCGACTTTCTCGATACCATAAAGCTGAATCTCTTTGCCAACGAAATTTTGATATTCACCCCGAAAGGCGAAATAAAGACAATGCCCGCAGGAGCCACTGCTCTTGACTTCGCATTCTCAATCCATTCGTTTTGGGCAGTCATTGCATTGGCGCAAAGGTAAATCACAAGCTCGTTCCCCTGAGTCATAAGTTGCAGAGCGGCGATCAGGTGGAAATTCTTACTTCACGTTCGCAACATGTCCAACCCGAGTGGATACAATATGCCAATACCGCCAAGGCAAAAGGCAAAATCCGCGCACTGCTGCGTCGCGACGAACGCGAGAAAAGAGCCGTGGGCGAAGACATCCTGCGCAAGTTCCTTCAGGAAAAGGACATGGAAATCAACAGCGCGGTTATCGACAAACTCTGCCGCTTTCACGAAATTCCCACACGCGACGGTCTTTATCTGGCACTCGGAGAAAAAGCATCACACTCAATGATTCCGATGCCGATTTCATACAAGACCGCAGGCGCAAGCAGTCTTCGTGGCGCAAATTCATACCTTTCATAAGCAGCAAACCGAAAACTGCCGAAAACAGCGACATAAAGAAAGTTTTCATCGAAGGAATAGACCGCAAAAAGACTTTCATTATCAATGAAGATTCAATAAAACACTGCAAGATTGCCGAATGCTGCCACCCAATTCCCGGCGACGATGCCTTGGGATATATTGATCCGTCAAACGAATTCCTCATTCACCGTCGCGATTGCCCCGTGGCGGAAAAACTGAAGAGCAACTACGGCAACAGGGTCGTGGCTGTTGATTGGCAAATGCACCACATAAATCTCTATCCCGCCACAATTTACGTCAAGGGCATAGATGTTCAGGGGATTCTCATGGCTATCAGCGAAGTAATCTATAAACAATTGAATCTCGACATCAAAAAACTCACCGTAACCACCGATGCCGGAATTTTTGAAAGCGAAATAACAATAAATCTCCACGACACAGCCGATGTGAAACAGATATGTTCATCGCTTCTCGGCATAAAAGGCATTGTGAAAGCCGTGAGAATAAGTTGACAACAAACATACGCAAGCATACAAACTCCCCCGCCGCACATTTGCAGCGGGAGTTTTTTGTTTCGACACGTGCACCTGTTCCCGGATATGCTCACCAAAACAGTAAAACGGGTAATTCTATCCATAATATCATTAACTGCGGTTTCCCCTGCATTATATATTTTTTGCCCAGAAATCCCTATTTGCAAATCAATGGACAGGAGAAGATTCTTGAAAACAGCAGGTTTGTTAGCCGGTGGCAGCATGATTTCCGGCACACAAGCCATAAACATATTAAAACATCAGAACAAGAAAATGAAAATAACCGTATTGACAGGAAGTCCGCGCAAAAACGGCAACACAAATCACTTGGCATCGCAATTTATCAAAGGAGCAGAAGAAGCAGGACACAAAGTGTACCGATTTGACTGCGCAGGACATCAAATCTCTCCCTGCCGAGCCTGCGGCGCATGCGGAATGAACGGCGACTGTGTGTTGAAAGATGATTTCCATGAGGTTCGCCGCCACATTATCGAGTCGGACATCATAGTTTTCTCCACACCTTTGTACTACTTCGGCTTCTCCGCGGAAGGCAAGACCTTGATAGACCGTTTCTACCCATAAACGGTAGCATAAAAAGGCACCTCAAACAAGTTGTTCTGTTAATGGCTTGCGGCGGACCCGACACTAAATATGCCGAACCCATGCTGGCTCACTATCACATGCTTCTGGACTACATGGGGTGGGAAAGAGCGCGGCTCCGTTCTCGCTCCCGGAATGTTGCAAGCCGGAGCAGTGAAAACCTCCCCTTCAGCCAACAAGCATACGAGCTCGGACGTTCACTTTGAGGGTGATTTTTTCGGTTCTTTCAGGACACAGGAAAAAACACATGGCTTGTCGTAAAAAATACAAGGCACATATTTTAAAATAAGTGCCTTGTATTTTAAAAAATATATGCCTTATATTTTTGAGCCTTACAGATGCCTGATAAACAACTACTTACAAAAGCCTTTAAGTTTTGCTTATATTTTTCTGACTGCCAGGCACTTATAAAAACGCGCATGTTTTGCCGCATTTTCGGTTAGGCGGAAGAACAAACAAACGGGTATTTCCGCCCGTTTTTCATGAAAACAAAACTGTGCGAATACCGCAAAAAATAAGTACATAATAAACGTTATAAGCCCTCAATAAAAAAACAAGAATGCACTCAATTACCTAAATTTCCATATCTTTGCACTATGGGAATGCTCTATGTAGTGCCCACACCTGTGGGCAATCTTGAAGACATCACCGAACGCGCACTTAAAGTGTTGAAAAGCGTAGACACGGTGCTTGCCGAGGACACCCGCACATCGGGTATGCTTCTGAAGCATTATGGCATAAGCGCAAAACTCTGCGCACACCATAAATTCAACGAACACCAAACCGCCGAGGCTTTCTCCTCACGCATGGCGGGAGGAGAAAACATGGCACTCGTAACCGATGCAGGCACGCCGGGAATAAGCGACCCCGGATATATGCTCGTAAGAGCCTGCGCCGACAAAGAAGTTGAAGTGCAATGCCTGCCCGGAGCCACGGCTTTCGTTCCGGCTCTCGTTGACAGCGGACTGCCATGCGAAAGGTTCACGTTTGAAGGCTTTCTGCCACAGAAAAAAGGCAGAGCCACACGCATAGCGGCACTCGCCGAAGAAGAAAGAACCATGGTGTTCTACGAATCACCATACCGCGTGGTGAAAACCCTGCAACAGTTTGCCGAAGTGTTCGGCAAGGAACGCCGCGCATCGGTTACACGCGAAATTTCAAAGATTCACGAAGAAACAACACGCGGCACACTCGAAGAATTATCCTCCACTTTACTGAAACAGAGCCTAAAGGCGAGTTTGTGATAGTTGTGGAAGGCATGAACAGAAAAAATAAGAAACAACGAAACCAAAAAATAAAATCTCATGAAAAGAATTGTAATTTCTTTGCTTGCTTTGACAGTTCTCATGGCTTGCAACAACAAAAAAGAAGAGAAAAACCTGGCTTCACAAAAACACAATCGATTCGCTCACCGACGTTGTTAATCAGAAAAACAATGAGTTGAATGACATTATGAGCACATTCAACGACATTCAGGAAGGATTCCGCGAAATCAATGAGGCAGAAGGTCGTGTAAACATAGCCCGCAACAACGGCGAAACCAATGCCAAGGCTGACATAATGGAGAACATCTCTTTCATTAAGCGCACCATGCAGCTCAACAAAGAGCGTATAGCCAAACTGAGAGAACAGTTGAAAGAAAGCAGCTTCAATACTTCAAAACTGCAAGCCACAATCGAAAGCCTTAACAAGGAACTCGAAAGCAAAACAGCAAGAATAGAAGAACTTCAAGCCGAACTGGACTCAAAAAATGCCCACATAGCTCATCAGGATAAGCAAATATCCGAACTGAACACAAATGTAAATTCTCTCACAGCCGACAACGCAGCAAAAGCACGTGCAGTGGAACAGCAGGACAAGCAATTAAACACCGCGTGGTACGTATTCGGCACAAAGAAAGAACTTCGCGAACAACACATTCTCGAAGGCACAAACAAAGTATTAAAAGGAAATAATTTCAACAAAGACTACTTCACGAAAATAGACATAAGAGTTGACAAAGTAATAAAACTCTATTCGAAAAGCGCGAAGCTTCTCACCAACCATCCCGCAGGTTCCTATTCGCTTGACAAAGATGCAAGAGGAATGTACACACTTCGCATCAGCAATCCCACAACTTTCTGGAGCGTTAGCAAATATCTTGTGGTGGTTGTGAAATAACAAATAAAACATTAATGACAGACATACTGATAATCCTGCTTCTTATCATACTCAACGGGTTCTTCTCGCTGGCAGAAGTGGCATTGATTTCCGCACGTAAGAATCGCATTGAAGCAATGGCAAAATCCGGAAGCCGGTCTGCGGCTTCCGCGCTAAAACTAATGAACGACCCCGACCGCTTTCTCTCTACTGCGCAAGTAGGAATAACCATAGTGGCAATTCTCACGGGTCTTTTCTCGGGCGAAGAGTTTGCCGGACGTTTCGGAAGCGTTCTTTCATCGCTCGGAATGAGTGAAGTCTATGCGCAGCCCGTTGCCCAAATTCTCATTCTCGTTGTGGTAACCTACATGTCCTGTGAACTCGGCGAATTGTTCCCAAAGAAAATAGGAATTGACCGTGCCGAAAGCATGGCAAAGCTCACCGCACCGCTGATGACGTTTTTCTCACGTCTGTCAATGCCCGTTGTTTGGCTTTTGTCAAAGAACACAGAATTCATAGCCCGCTGTTTCAATCTCAATCCCGAAGAACGTAGTGTTACCGAGGAAGAAATTAAATCCATAATACAGGAAGGAACCGACTCGGGTGAGGTTCAGCAGGTGGAACAAGACATTATGGAACGCGCACTTGCGCTTGGCGACCAAACCGTAGAGCAAGTCATGACTCACAGAAGCGACATGGTTTTCCTGGAAGCGGAAATGACATCCAAGGAAGTGCAGGACATTGTTACGGAAGAGACTTTTGCCGCCTATCCTGTGGTAGGCGATGACCCCGATGAGGTTATCGGTGTTGTTACATTGAAAGATCTTGTTTCGCAACTCTGGCAAAAAGACTTTTCACTGCGGAAAGTTTTGCACAAACCGCTGTATTTCCCCGAAAACATGACGGTTTACAAAGCTCTCGAAGAACTTAAGCGCAACAAATTCAATCGCGCTTTGGTTGTTGACGAATTCGGCATTGTGCAAGGCATAATAGTTTTGCGCGACATCATGGAAGGTCTTGTTGGTCAGATACCCGACGAGGACGAAACGCTTGACATTATTGAAAATGCCGACCACAATTCATGGTCTGTCAGTGGTCAGTGTCAGTTTTACGACTTTCTTGCGTTTTTTGACGAAGAAGATCTCTACACACCCGATTACAACACCGTTGGCGGGCTGATTCTCGACCTGTTGGAGCGTATTCCTTCGGCGGGAGAGACACTTGAATGGAAAACTTTCAATTTTCGCATAATGAAGATGGACGGCACGCGAATAGACACTCTGCTCGTGCGCCACAAGCCCCAACCCAAGGAGGACGAAAGTGGGAAAGAAAGCTGAAAAACCTGGGATTTTCGGGCTTTTGTAAGTCATTGTTTTTCAAGCATTGGGAAAAGGCAAAAATACAAGGCACTTATTTTAAAATAAGTGCCTTGTATTTTGAAATATATGGCTTGTATTTTTTACGACATGCCTTATGTTTTTTTGCATATCGGGAAGTGCCCCAAATCTCAAAGGAAAAACATCCGGTTTTAGCCATTGTGCGCAATCTTCAAGCGTACCTGCATAAAACGTTTTGCCCTGCAAAATCTGCTTAATACAATACATTTGCACGCACATGCCAATCCGCTTTTTGTCATATAACTGAATTTT